>Ga0209101_1000468_pt1 | contig 33013 bp, 22 predicted proteins | sample ConPoolayeCmetaG_FD_185481 | JGI IMG/M metagenome (GOLD analysis project Ga0209101, IMG submission 185481) | Hot spring microbial mat communities from California, USA to study Microbial Dark Matter (Phase II) - Cone Pool mat layer C metaG... ...
GCCTCCAGCGGGGCCGCCAAGTACGAAGACTCGCAAGGCACCGTGGAGTTCGTGGCCAAGCCCTCGCCGCTGACGCTGTGCCGCGTCACCCAGGACGCCGAAGGCCCCGCCAAGGCGGTCATCGCCCAGGGACAGATCGAAGACAATCCGGCTGTCACCTTCGGGGCTTATGGTTGGTGCCGCATTCCGGCGTTGCAGCGACTGTACCGCGACGTGCTATTGCGGCATTTTCCCCACCATGTGGCGATCACCCAGGGACACGTGGGCAATGTGCTCTGGGAAGCGCTGGGCAACTACTTGGGTCTACAGGTGTACCATGCCAGGCAAGAGGTGCCGGGGCTGTACACGCCGCAATTGCCGTTTTAAGGTACTGCCATCTCGGCCGCTGCGCACCAACAATAGTCGTTTAGCAGACAGAACATCATGTACCAGTGTTACCCTCTATCAGGGAAATAGGAGTACTGTTGCATGACAAGATGGATGCCGTTGTTGGCGGTTGTGATTCTCGCCATTGCCAGCACGATGTTGAGAGGGCAGCACGCAGCGGCCGGACAGGCCGCAGCGCCACCGGAGGCGCAGCAGGCCCCAGCCGAGGCGGCAAAGCCCCAGCCAGCGCCAAACCAGCCAAACCAACCAGCCCCAGCCGACCATAAAGCCCCTGCCACGGCCCTGGGAACCATCGACTGGTTAGTAATGGGCGGATACTTCTTGCTGCTGCTGGGGATAGCCTGGTGGGTAGTCACCAAAAGCAAGGAGACCGCGGCCGATTACTTCCTTGCTGGCCGCAATCTGGGCTGGTTCATCGTGGGGGCTTCGATCTTCGCCTCGAACATAGGCTCGGAGCACCTGGTGGGCCTGGCCGGCTCGGGCTGCACCGACGGCGTGGCTATGGCCCATTACGAGCTGCACGCCTGGTGCTTGCTGGTGCTGGCCTGGGTGATGGTCCCGTTCTACGCCCGCTCGATGGTCTTCACCATGCCTGAGTTCCTCGAAAAACGCTTCTCCCCCACTGCCCGCTGGGTGCTGTCGATCATCTCGCTGGTGGCCTACGTGCTGACGAAACTGGCCGTGGGAGTGTTCGCTGGCGGGGTAGTCTTCGACACCCTGATGCCCGAGGTCAAACTGTACCTGCCCGGCTCCGATACGCCTATTAGCGGTTTCTGGATCGGCTCGGTGGCGGTGATTCTGCTGACCGGATTGTACACGGTGCTTGGGGGGATGCGCGCCGTGGCGTACAACGACGCCATCCAGACCGTCGTGCTGGTGATCGGCTCGCTGCTGCTGACGATCTTCGGCCTTCAGGCCATCGGCGGCTGGAGCCAGTTGCGCGCCACATTGGATGCCGATCTGTTCAACCTCTGGAAACCGCTCAATCCGGCCGGCGGCTGGGTCTGGCAGCCAGTGATCGAACGCGACGCCACAGGCCAGATCGTCCGTCAGGCCTGGTACTTCAACGGAAACTATCCGTGGCTGGGGATGCTCTTCTGCGCGCCGATCATCGGACTGTGGTACTGGTGTACCGATCAGTACATCGTGCAGCGGGCTTTAGGCGCGCCCAACGAAACCATCGCCCGGCGCGGCAGCATCTGCGCCGCTTTCCTGAAGTTGCTGCCGGTGTTCATTTTCATCATCCCCGGCATGATCTGCATGGCGCTGGCGGCCAGCGGCAAGAACCCGCAATTGCGCGCCGAACTGTTGCCCCATCGACCGGCCGAAGCAGCGGCCGACCAACTGCCGTTCACCCCGCCGTCACCTCAAGAAGACCCTGGTTTTCGCGAGCGCTGCCAGGCGGCCTTCCCCTTGATGGTCAAGCACGTGATGCCCCTAGGGCTGCGCGGACTGGTGGTGGCCGGCTTGCTTTCGGCGCTGATGAGTTCGCTGGCCGGCGCGTTCAATGCCTCTTCTACCCTGTTTACCATGGACTTCTATCAGAAGCTGCGTCCCAACGCCACGCAGCGCGAACTGGTGTGGACCGGCCGGATGGCAACCACCGCCATGGTGGTCATCGCCCTGATATGGATTCCCGTGATCCAACAGGCCAAAGGACTGTACCACTACTTGCAGGCCGTGCAAGGGTATCTGGCCCCGCCGATCTTCGTGGTCTTCTTCTTCGGCGTGTTCTTCAAGCGACTGAATGCCAAAGGCTGCCTGGCGGCGCTGGTCGTCGGGTTCATCTTGGGCGTGTTCCGCCTGGCGGTCGATACGCCGGTGACGCTGAACATCGGCGGGCTGGGCCACGGCTATGCGGAAGGCTCGCTGCTGTGGATCGTCAATAACATGTACTTCCAGTACTACAGCGTGCTGGTGTTTCTGGTTTCGGCGGTGGCGATGGTGGTCGTCAGCCTGGCCACCGAACCGCCGGCGCTGGATCGTATCAGCGGGCTGACCTACGGCACCATCAGCCAGGAAGACCGAATGCGCTCCCGCAGCAGTTGGAGCTACGGCGACGTGGCGGCCTCGGTAGTGGTGGTGCTGGTGATTATCGCGGCGTATCTGTATTTCAGCGGATGAGCAGCTTCGCGGCATACTGAGATATGCTGCGCGCGGAAAGGAATGCAGCGTTCTCTCTGCAAAAACGTACGATTTCAGCCCGCGCGAAGCGTAGACAACACGCACTTCCTGCAAGTACCACTTGCGGCCTGCGCGAACCGATGTTGGCCCCATGCCCTGTGGCACGCGCGGTGCTCAGCCGCCCAGCTCGGCGGCTTCTTCCCAGTGTTCGTACAGCACGGCCAGCGCCTGGCGGTGTTCGGCCAGCTCGGCCAGCAATTGACGCACCATGTTGCCGTCTCGGTAGGTTTCGCCTTGCGAGAGGGCCTCTTCCAGCCGGCGCACCATGGCTTCGCGCTGGTAGATTTCGGCCTCGATGTCCGAAAGCCTCCGGTAGGGAAAGCGGCGTTTGCGGGCAGTCTTCCTGGCGGCAGGGTCGGCTTGTGTTGTGCCGCGGGTCTTGGCGTCGGGGCGCTGAGGACCGCCGTCTGCCGTGGATTGGGAGTCTTGGCGGCGCCGGCCCATCCCATACTGAAAGCTTTCGTAATTCCCCTCGAAGACGTGTACGCGCTGGCCGTCCATGACCAGCAGGTGATCGGCCACGCGGTTGATGAAGTAGCGGTCGTGGCTGACCAGCAGCACAGCGCCGTCGAAACCAAGCAATGCTTCTTCCAGCGCGCTGCGCGCCCAAAGGTCCAAGTGATTGGTCGGCTCGTCCAGTACCAGAAAATTGGCCTGTTGGGCAGCCAGCCGCGCCAGCGCCGTCCGGCAACGCTCGCCCCCGCTGAGGCTGCCGACCGGCTGTAGCGCGCGGTCGCCCTTGATGCCGAATCGGGCAAGCAGATCGCGCCGGGCTTGTTCTTCCAACTGTCTGCCCGGGGGGCGGACGGCCTCCACCGCCGGCAGCCGGTCGTCCAGTTCCGCCAACTGCTGGTCGAAGTAACCGATTTCGACCCCTGCGCCGAGCTGCACGTTGCCTGCATCGGGCGGAACCAGCCCTAACAAACATCGCAGCAATGTGGTTTTGCCGCAGCCGTTCGGGCCCAGTAAAGCCCAGCGCTGGCCCCGGGTGATCTGAAAGTTCAATTCCGAGAACAGAAGCCGCTGGTATCGTTTGGCAAGATTGGTCGCCCGCAATACGATATCGCCTGTTCTCCCCCCCGCCGCGAAAAACATCGGCGGAGGGGCGATCTCGCGCGGTGGGGGAACCAGCTTGATGCGGGCCAGCTTTTTCTTGCGGTCTTCGGCCTGGGCATGTTTCTGCCCGTAGGCATTGCGGCGAATGAACTCTTTGGCCTTTTCGATCTCAGCCTGTTGTTTTTCGTAGGTGCGACGCTGCACCAGCAGCCGCTGGGCCTTTTGTTTCCAGTAGGCAGAGAAGTTGCCCGGATACGATTCGACCGTGCCCGCGTAAAGCTCCAGGATGCGCTGGGCAAGCTTGTCGAGCAGGCAGCGGTCGTGGCTGACGATGATCATCGCCGCCGAGCTTTCCAGCAGAAACTCTTCCAGCCATTCGGTGGCGGCGATGTCCAGATGGTTCGACGGCTCGTCCAAGAGCATCACGTTTGGCTCGGCCAGCAGCAGCCGCGCCAGCAGCAGGCGGTTCTGCTCGCCGCCGCTGAGCGAAGCCGCCGGCTGGTCGAAAGCCGCCGGAGAAAAACCCAACCCTTCCAGCACCCGTTCGACTTTGTAGTCGATGTTATACGCATCGCGGCTGTGCAGTTCCTGCTGAAGGTGATCGTAGCGGGCGGCCAGACGTTTGCGCTGGTCGTCGTTTTCAGCCTGGGCGATGGCTGCGGCCACCTCCAGGGCTTGCTGCTGCAAAGCCGCCACATGGGCCAGCGCTTCGGCAGCTTCTTGTCGGACCGTGCGACCGGGCGAAAAACGCGGCTGTTGTTCCAGCAAGCCGATGTGCGCCGCCGGATGCCGAATGCAAACACCGCCGTCTGGCTCTTCGCAGCCGGCCAGAATCCGCAGCAGAGTTGTTTTTCCGCAGCCGTTCGGGCCGACCAGCCCTACCCTCTCGCCGGGATAAAGCTGGAACGTTACGCCGTCCAATACCGGCTCGGGTCCGTAATGCTTGCGTATGTCTTTGACTTCTAGCAGGATCATCCTTCGTTCACGTCATACCAAGGCAACTCCGAAGCGGACATGACATGGAAAATCTATCATATCTCGAACTGCCCGATGCGACACGTCCGGCCGGTACGCCACAAGCGTGCACGCCTGCCGGCCGGCACAGTTACACAGCAAACATGGGCATACAGCCACACAGCCACACAGCGATACAGTAGCACAGCACCGGAGCTGCACAGGAGCAGACCCACATAGCATCGCAATCTAGGCGAGTGCTCTTTGCGAGCCGAAGCGATATCAGCGCCGGCGTGGCAGCGGCTCGATCCGGGCTGCTGTCTCCAACAGGGCTGCTGTCTCCAACAGATCCGCGAGGCGAACCAACCGCCATGCGCTTGCAATGCAGATGGCAGCGCCGATAATGGCGGCTGGAACCACCGCAGTGAACGATTGCGGTTGCATATAATCTCGGTTTCTTACCAGCGTAATTGGCAAAGGGCCTGAAGATGAAGCGAAGCAGCTCACAAAGCGAGGCAATGCAGCGGCTCAGTCGTCGCGATGCAATGGCCGTTGGTGCAGCGGCTGCGACTGCCACGGCGGCGGCGACGGTGACGATCGTACCCCGAGCGGTGCTCGGCGGCGAAGGCTTCAAGCCGCCCAGCGAAAAGCTCAACATCGCCGGCATTGGCGTGGGAGGGATGGGCAGCGGCGACATCCGCAGTTGTTCCAGCGAGAACATCGTCGCGCTGTGCGACGTCGACCAGCATGCGCTACAGCGGAACGCCAAGCAGTTCCCCAATGCCAAGCTGCACACCGATTTCCGCAAGATGCTGGAAACGCAAAAAGACATCGACGCCGTGATGGTGGCCACCCCAGATCACACCCACGCGGTGATCAGCATGATGGCCATCAAGCTGGGCAAGCACGTTTTCTGCCAGAAGCCGCTGGTGCATTCGGTGTACGAAGCCCGGGCGATAGCCAAAGCCGCCAAGGAAGCTAAGGTGGCCACGCAGATGGGCAATCAGGGTCAGGCCAGCGAGGAAGCCCGGCTGCTGTGCGAGCTGATTTGGGCTGGTGCGGTGGGCAAGGTGCTGGAGGTGCATGGCGGTTCGAACCGCTATCCGCCCATCTCACCGCGAGGCATTCCTCGTCCCAAAGACACTCCGCCCGTACCGCCGCATTTGGACTGGGACCTGTGGCTGGGACCAGCGCCCGAGCGTCCCTATCACCCGTGTTACCATCCGTTTAGCTGGCGGGGATGGTGGGATTTCGGCACGGGCGTGCTGGGCGATATCGGCTGCCATCAGTTCTCGGCGGTCTTTAAAGCTTTGAAGCTGAAGCATCCGGCCTGGGTCGAGGCATGCTCCTCGAATCATCAATGTCCGCCGGAAATCCGCAATGAAACCGCACCGCTTTCCTCCATTACCCGCTGGTACTTCCCGGCCGATGGGGACCGCGGACCAGTGATGCTTTACTGGTGGGACGGTGGTTTGAAACCGCCGCGGCCCGAGGAGCTTGAGCCTGATCGGCAATTCGCCGAAGGGGACTGGTTGTTGATCGTTGGCGACAAAGGGAAGATGTACGGTCACCGGCTGATTCCCGACTCGAAGGCGCGCCAGTTCGGCAAACCGCCGCGTGTGCTGGAGCGATCGCCCGGCCACTACCAGGAATGGATACTGGCCTGCAAAGGCGGTCCGCCGGCCGGCTCGAACTTCGTCGACCATGCGGCACATCTGACCGAAGTGGTGATGCTGGGCAACATCGCCATCCGCACCCAGGAGAAGCTCTATTGGGATGGCGAAAACATGCGGTTCACCAATTCCGAAGCGGCCAATCAGCTCATCAATCCGCCGTACCGCAACGGCTGGACGCTGTAAGCCGCCTGTTCAAAATCCGAGCAATTAGTACGACAGCTCTAATCGGCCAGTCGCGCTACGACCGGTTGAGGTACTTTCGCCGCTAGCACCCAAGGTTTTGTGGTTTTCTCGTAACTTAGCGCTGTCGTTTTAGTTCCGGCGCGCCCGGCGGACACACTCCTGGTACAGCGTGTATGCTGTGGCGCATTCGATCAACTTTGCACGTGTGCATGCCGCGGCGGGCGCATTACCAGGCTGACTGCGGCTGCCAACACTAGCAGGCCGGCCGCGGTGTAACAGGCATAGTGGAAGTTCTGAAAGCGGTCGAACAGCCAGCCGGCCAGCAGGGCCAACAGGAAGCCGCCGACGCCCCAGGCCGTGAAGACCAGTCCATAGTTGATGCCGAAGTTTTTCAGGCCGTAATAATCTTTGGTTATCGCCGGGAACAGCGCCAGGTTGGCGCCGTAATTGGCGCCGATCAGGGCCGAGATGACCGCCAGCGCCGGGACGTTGGCCAGTACTGTTCCCTGGTTGGCCAGCGATAGCACGATCATCAGCGCTGCTTGCATCAGGAAGCAGGCCAGCATCGTGGTGGTGCGGCCCAGCTTGTCGGACAGGAAGCCTGCCAGAATCCGTCCGCCACCGTTGCCTACTGCCAGGGCGGCCACCAGCACGAACCCCAGTTTAACGCCCGCCTGGAAGTCGGCGATCTTCGACAGTTTGGCGATGATCATCAGCCCCGCCCCAGCTCCGCAGGCATACATGAACCACAGCACGTAGAACTGCCAGGTGCTGAGCACTTCCAGGGCCGAGAAGTCCTCTTTGCGTTGAGCTGTGCCGGCATTGGCCGGGGGAGGGGCGCCTGCGGGCGTATATCCCTTCGGAGGTGGAACAAGCAGTTGTGCCAGGCCCACAACCACCACCAGAAACGCCACGCCGAGGCTAAACATCGTCCACGGGACGCCTTGACCGGCAGAGAGTTTGTTGAAGCTGTAGATCAGCCACTCGCTGAGCGGGGCGGCGTAAACGGAAGCCAGTCCGAAGCCCGATACCACAATACCGGCGATCATACCGGTGCGTGCAGCGGGAAACCATTTGACCGCCGGCGGTGTGGCCGAAGCGTAACCGAAGCCGATACCTGCGCCGGCCAGCAATCCGAAGCCCAGAATGTACCCTGTATAAGAGGTGGTCATGCTGGCCAGGATCATCCCCACGCCCACCAGCACGCCACCGATCGTTGCCGCCAGTCGCGGGCCGAGCCTATCCTGTATTCGGCCTGCTGGAACCATCGTCAGCGCGAACACCAGGCAGGCGATCGAATAGGGCCAGGCCTTTTGCATTTCGTTCCAGCCCCAATCTTCGGGAATGGCCTTGCTGATGACGCTCCAGGTGTAGAGAATGCCCAGCGCCAAATTGATCCCCGTTCCGGCCAGCGTTACCTGCCACCCGCGGTTGACGATGGTCTGTTGTGGCTGTTGCCCCTGACGTGGCTGTTGACGTGCGGTAGATTGCTTAAGCATTACAAACTCCGAAGATTTGCCCGAGGTGTTCACCTCGGCTATTCCTGGCGCGCCCGCGCCGCTACATCGCCGAGCTACTCCCAAAGGGCGTGCAGTAAGCTCAACATTTTACCATAAGATTGTCAGGCTCCGCTAGGCAGCGCACCGCAGGTCGGAGCCCCACTTCAGCCGAGGAGTGTTTGTCGCCGTATTTCCTGCTGCCGTGGGGTGCATCGCCAGCATACAATAATGCGGCCATCCAGTGGCGGCCGAGCATGGCACAAAGGTTGTCGGCCATTGCGTAGGTCTGATACCAGGTACATCATCCGATCAACCCAGTCATCGGCGCCACCGGCAATGCTTCGGTGGTATTGCCACGAGAACTTGTGTGCATGAAGGGGACAATGATGAATGTGGATTCACATAGTTGTGGGGCGCTCCGGCGGCTGATTGTAACGGGTTGCGTGGCGGCGTTGGCCAGTTGCATTGCGGCAACGGGCCGTTCGGCCGAGCAGGCCACCGGAGCCGAACCGCAATGGACGATCTTCATCGCCAACGACAATTGTCCCGACTACACCTGGGGACTGACCGAAGCCCAGACCCGACAAGCCTTCGCCGATATCGTCAAAGCACACTTGGACGAGATGGCCCGCACCGACCAGCAACCTTCTGAAAACCGCAACCGCTACAATGCCGCGGTTACCCAGGAAGTTCTGTGCTTCGTCGAGAAGTATCCGCATCGCAAGCAGGAGCTGATTGACCGGATCAAGCAAGGCCGGTTGTACGTCAGCCCATATTTGTGCAATTCGCTGTGGGCATTTCAGGACAACGAGGGCGTGCTGCGCACTTTCTACCCCGCCCGACGGCTGGAACGCGATTGGGGAATACCAAAAATCGACTGTTCCCATCATATCGAGCTTCCTTCCTTGCCGTGGGGACATGCTACGCTGCTGGCCGGTTGCGGGATAAAGTACCTCAGCTTGCCGTATCTGGCGTACGACAGCACTTTCAATTCGTTGAAGGTGCCGCCGATTTTCTATCACGAAGGCCCGGACGGCAGCCGCGTTATGGTGTGGTTGGATGTTCATGCCTGCAGCAAGGCCAGCTACACGCAGGGTGCCGATGTGTTGCGATCGGCCGATGCGCTGGATCGCCAGTGGCTGGGGCACTACGCGCGCCTGGGGACGGCTTATCCTCTTCGCGCCTTGCTGGCCAGCGGCACGCACGGCGACATATCGCCCGGCTCGGGACACCAGGCCCGCCAATTCGCCGAGCAGATCATCCGCTACAACGCCCGGGCCGACCGAAAAGCTAAACTGGTCAACGCCACCTTTCCCATGTTCTGGCAAGCCGTGGAGCAGCAGCAGGCCAAGACTCCGTGGCTGCAAAGCTTCCGCGGCGATTTCGGGCACTCGTGGGACCTGTGGCCCATCTCGCTTGCCAAATACGCTGCCGCTATGCGCAACGCACAACGCGACTTCCTCTCGGCCGAAGCCCTGCTGAGCGTTGCCGGTTACAAAAAGCCGGCCCTGATAGGGGAAACGCTCCCCGACCGCATTCGCGCCGAGTGGTGCTGGGCAATGCTTTCCGATCACGCCTGGAACGGCACCGACGAAGAAAACCAACGGCACAACGCCCAGTTGCGGCGCGATTGGGCCAGGGAACTTGCCAGCCGTGCAGAGAAACTCACTACGCTGGGCTGGCAGACGCTTGGCGCCGCCGAAAGCCCCAACGGATTGGTGTTATTCAATCCGCTGAGCTTTCCGCGAAAGTCGCTGGTGTGCGTGAGTGTCGAGCAGCCGCAACGGACCGCGGTCACGCACCAGAACAAGCCGCTTCCCACGCAGTTGGTCGAGACAAACTCCGGTCAACAGTTGTGTTTCGTCTCGCCGGAAGTGCCTGCCTTCGGATTCTGTACCCTGCAACTTCAGCGCTTCAGCGCCCCGACGGTCCAGCATAAAGCTCCAATTGTTCAAGATTCGCTGTTACGGGCTTCCTCCGAGGGGCTGGAAGGCCCGTTCTACCGTGCCACGGTCGATCGGCGCACCGGCGGGCTGTCCAGCCTGATCCACAAACCCACTGGCCTTGAGTTGGTGACACTGCCCAGAGATGGGCAACCGCACCGCCGGCTTTGCCAAAGCGTTTACTTCGATGGCAAAGAGCACACCATGACCGATGTCCAGACGGAAGTCGTGGCCAGCGGGCCGGTGCTAGGGCGGCTGAAAATATCGGGCAAACTGGATCAGATGCGCATCGTCACTTATATCACCGTGTATGCCGAGTTGGACCAAGTGGACTTCGAGCTGCACGTCCACAAACCGCCAACTACCAAAGAAAACCGATTGTGCCAGGTTTTTCCCTTGATGGCCGAGGGTGCGACTTTGCGCATCTCTACCACCGGCGCGGTGATTCGCCCGGCGGTGCAGCCTCGCGGCGATCTGCTGCCCGGCGCCGATACCCGGCGCTTCGCCGTCCAGGAGTATGTGGACTGCTCTACGGAGCAGTTGGGCGTTACGCTGGCGCTGGTGGATCCTTTCGTGCTGCGGATGGACCTGGAGCCGCTGTCGATCGAGTCGATCGGCAACGATCAGAATTATAAGGAGGTCATCAAAGACCAGAACGGCGAGACGGACTTTCAAATCCGTTACAGTTTGCAGGCCCGCAAAGGCGGGTACGATGGTCCGGCTGCGATGGCGTTTGCCCGGGCGGCGGCAGCGCCGCTGCTCGGTTTCCGCGGCCAGTTGCCCGAGGGAGCTGGTTTTCCAGCGGTGACGGTCGACCCGCGACGAGCGGTGGCCACGTGCTTCAAGCCTGCCGATGATCCGGCCGCTGGGGGTTTCATCTTGCGGTTATGGGAAACGGCCGGGCGCTCCGGGCCGATCGATTTGGCGGTTTCCGGCTATCGCAAGGCTATCCAGACCGATCTATTGGAGCGCGACATTAAGCCGTTGCCCGTCGAAGGCGGCCGGGTGCGCCTGGAACTTGAGGCCCACGGTTTCGCAGCGCTGCGAGTATTGCCGTAGCTTTGGCTACGGCTTTAAAAACGGCTCATGGCCGCAACCAAACGAACCAAAATGGTATTCTGGAGGGACGCGCTGCTGACGCCACCCCGCAGAGGCACGGTCGCGCCTGTGCCTGGCAACCCGTCAGCGTGAAAGATTGCAACCACTTTCGCGACCATTTTATCGACGCTGTTGACTGACGGACATCAACCCGCATTTTACAGACAGACCTATGGCAACTAGCCCTGCTATCGACACTACAATGCAAATCTTTCACGTCATCGACAGACCGATGGCAACCATACCACTTTTGCTATTCCGACTACTTTCTCTATTCCGCGGATTTTCTATATTCCGGCGATTTTCGCCGCTGGTACGACTTTCGATGTTGCTCGGTATGGCAGTCGCGTTGGCTTCTGCGCCGACAGTTGCACTTGCTGCGACAGAGCAACCGTCTTACGGGCCAGGTTGGCCGCGGTGGCGCGGCCCGGCAGGCGACGCAGTCACGCCAGAGAAGATAACCGTCTGGCCGCCGGAAAAACTCTGGGAGTTCGAGCTGGGAAGCGGCGTTTCCTCGGTCATCGCTTACCGCGGCCGGGTTTATGGCATGGGGCACCGCGACGGCCAAGACCACGTTTACTGTCTGGATGCCGACAGCGGCAGGGTAATCTGGCAGTACTCCTATCGGGCCAAAACCGACCAGACCAGCGATGTGCGTTTTCCCGGCCCGCGATCCACGCCCGCCACCGATGGCCGGGCCGTGTACACCCTGAGCTTGGACGGCCAGGTACACTGCCTCGATGCCGCCACCGGCAAGCCGTTGTGGTACAAGAGCCAGGCCGACACCGGCGCCAGCGACAGCCAACAATACGGCGTTTGCGCTCCACTGTTGCTGTATGAAAACATGCTGGTCTGCGACGTGGCCGTCAATTGCATCGCCTACGACAAGGTTTCCGGCCGCCAGTTGTGGCGCACCCAGGGCGGCGGCGGATGGAATGGGGCTGCACCTGTAGCGGCGCGTTTCGGCCAGCGGCTGTGCATCGTCCACGGAACAGGCCGCTGTCTGGATGCGGCGACCGGCCGGCAGTTGTGGTCGGTTCCCTACGGCGAAATGAGCGTGGCCACGCCCGTCGTGGTTGGCAACAAGGTATTTCTGGCCCCCTTTCACGGCCGCAACTACGGCGGCGCCGAATGTGCCGTGGTGCAAAGCGACGGCGGGCCACCGACGGTCGTCTGGAAAAACGAGGAAGTGCAAGGGCTTTGCCTGACGGCCGTGCATTATCAAGGCTACCTCTATGCGCCCGATCGCGACGACCTGAGCCTGGCCGGCGAAAGCGGCAAGAAAATGAACCTCAAGTGCCTGGACTTTCGCACCGGGGAAATCCGCTGGGTGCAGCGCCCCATCGCCTGGCCCACTTGCATCGTCGCCGGCGGCAAACTGCTGATTCAGACCCTGACGGGCGAACTGATCCTGGCCGATGCATCGCCGGAAGCCTACCGCGAGCACGGTCGGGCGAACTTGCTTACCGGCCGCTTCTGGACTGTGCCGGCACTGGCCGACGGGAAGCTCCATTGCCGCAACAACAATGGCCGGCTGGTGACGTTCCGGATAGGCGGACCGCCTGTGCCGGCCAAAACCGCTGCTGCCGTACCGGCCGCGCCGCCTGGTACACAAATAGTCCCGGCCCAACGGCCCGCATCACTGGCGCCCAGCAAAAAGTCGAACTGGCCGCGGTTTCGCGGCGCTGATGGCTCGGGCATCGCACCGGAGGGCCAGTACCCCAGCGATTTCGACGGCCGCACGGGCAAGAATATCCTCTGGAAGACCGCACTGCCGCTGCCCGGCTACAGCTCGCCCATCGTCTGGGAAAATCAGGTCTTCCTGACCGGCGCCGACGCCCGCACCCGCGAGGTCTTCTGCTACGATGCCGGCACCGGGCGGTTGCTGTGGCGTCGGCAAGTCGGCAATCAGGCAGATGGCACTCCTGCCGGACCGGAAAAACCATGGCACGTGGCATCGTATGCGGCCTCTACGCCGGCGGCCGACGGCCGCTGGGTGTGCGCGATGTTCGCCAACGGCGATGTCGCCTGTCTGGAGAAAGACGGCACAATACGTTGGGTGCGCAACCTGGGACTGCCCGATAACCACTACGGTCATGCCGCCTCGCCGGTCATCTGGAACGATTTGCTGCTCGTCCAGCTTGACCAGGGCACTGCCGAGGCCGCCCGATCGAAACTGCTCGCACTGTCGCTCGAAACCGGCAAGACCGTTTGGGAAACCAAAAGACCGGTGGGTGCCGGCTGGAGTACGCCGCTGGTGATCGAAATTGTCGGGCAACCGCAGCTCGTAGCTGGCGGCAACCCTCTGCTGGCGGCTTATGATCCTCGCACCGGCCAGCAATTGTGGCATACCGACACCATGCGTGGCGGGTACTACGCGGTTCCCTCGCCAATTTTCGCCGGCGGACTGGTGGTGGCCGGTACCGAAGGGGCCTTGCTGGCCGCGGTCCGTCCCAGCGGCAAGGGCGATATCACCGCCACCGGCGTGCTATGGACAATCGAGGAAGACCTGCCCAGCGTGTGCAGCCCTCTGTCCGATGGCGAATTGCTGTATCTGCTCACCTCCGACGGGCTACTGAGTTGCCACGAGTTGCGCACCGGGAAGCGCTTGTGGCAAAAAGACTTTTCCGGCGGCGATCGCTCTTTCGAGGCCTCGCCCAGCCTGGCAGGGAAAACATTGTATCTGGTTGATAGTACTGGCCGGGTCTTGCTGGTGCCTGCGACCCGGGAGGAGCCGGCCTCGGTCGGCCAGTCTCATCTGGGCGAGCCTTGCTTGGGCGCATCGCCAGCCTTTGCCGCCGATCGCATCTACCTCCGCGGCGAAAAACATCTGTTTTGCATCGGCAAGCAGCAGCCCCAGGATGCCACTGAAGACCGGCAAGACCGTTGACTATCCGGCAGGTTATCGACTTTCACGCAATTCATCAACTATGGCGCAAGTGATTGACTGTTTCACAGGTCATTGACCATCGCGTAGGTTATCGACTATCGGGCAAGTCATAGACTATCGCGCAAGTCATCGCTTATCGCGCTCGTTATCGACCATCCCGCAAGTTATTGACTATCTCGCGGGTCAAAGTAGTCTTCGCTTCCGCAGCAGTTGCTCGAGTTTCGCGGGGACCTCCTGCAATTCGCCGCCCGAGGCGCTGAGCACAAACCGGCGCGAGTGCGGGCCAGTCACCTCGATGTCGATCTCCAGCCGCTGCTGTGGGAGGCATTGGGCTATGCGGTCGGCCCACTCGACAAACGTTATCCCCTGGCTGTCGAAGTACTCTTCCGGCCCCAGATCGAAAAACTCTTGCTCGTCGCGCAGCCGGTAGGCGTCGATGTGATACAACTGCCGCTGCCCGGAATACTCATGTATTAAGACGAAAGACGGGCTGATGACTGCTCCTTGCGGCACGCCGCAGGCGGCGGCCACCGCCTGCACTAGCCGTGTCTTGCCGGCGCCAAGCGTGCCGCGCAACGCTACCGTCGTGCCCGGCGGCAATACCTCGGCCAGTGCCGCACCGAAGGCCCGAGTGGCAGCTTCGTCGGCGGCCTCGAAAACCAACTGGTTCATAGCGCAACACCTCAAGCCAGCAACCGGTCGTCTGGTCGGCGAAATAGCATCGCGCCGCTATGCGACATTCGCAACAGCCGACATGCAACACCCGCAACATGACCCTGCCGGCGCCCGTCCGGCTGCCAACAACGACTGATTTACGCCCGATATAGTCCCTTATGACGTAACTTGTGCGCTGTTTGCGCGCATGTTTTTGGGTGTTCTGGAGCAGCCTGCTTTCTTCTTAGCAAACTCAGCACTGATCGCAATACTGACAACATACAATAACCACGCTGCGTCGTGGCCGTGTGCCCAAGTCCTATCGGACGCGACCACAGCGCTTCCCTCCATCAACACCGTTTGGTTGCGGCCGCACGCCGCGTTAGTCAATACTCCCAGCCTTGTGGCCGCAGCGGCCTGCGATGTCCCTCGGCGTCCAGGAGCCACAAGCCTGGCTCACTCACAAACTGGCCGATGTCGGTTAGCTGCACTCCCAGCGGCTGTTCGGCCAGCATGCGCTGGGCTTCCTCGGGCGGAACGGCCAGGATAAGCTCGAAATCCTCGCCGTCGCCTAGGGCGTGTTCCAGGGCGGTCGAGCCATCGGCCAGTTGGCTAGCCAGCCGATGAGCGTCATCGGCGATGGGGATAGACAGGGCGTGAATGACGGCGCCGCAGCCGCTTTCGCTGGCCATGCGGTACAAATCCAGCGACAGCCCGTCGCTCACATCCACTCCGGCGTGCAGCCGATAGCGCTGGTGCAACAGCATGGCTTCTTCGACTCGCGGCTGGAAGTCCAGATGTTTGCCCAATATGCTGCCGCCGAATGCGCCGGTTACGACGATCCGATCGCCGGGCATTGCGCCCGAGCGGCACAGCGGCCCGGCGCCCGTCGGTGCTCCCAGCAGTGTAATGCTGATGACAAGCGGGCCGTCCCAGGTGTTTGTATCGCCGCCGGCCAGCGCCAAATGGTGTTGCTCGGCCAGGGGCAACATTCCTTCGTACAAAGCGACTGCCAGTTGGTAAGCGTCGCGGCGGGGGAGCATCACGGCGATGACCGCCGCCAGCGGTCTGCTGGCCATGGCCGCCAAATCGCTGAGGTTGACCGCCAGCGCCTTCCGCCCCACCCGACGCGGATCGGTCTCCGCCAGCCTAAAGTCCACGCCGTCGGCCAGCATATCGACGGTCAGCACCGTCTGCTGGCCTTCAGCGTGGCCGAGCACTGCGGCGTCGTCGCCTGGGCCGACCACCAGCAACGGATGTGCGGGCAGATTGCTGCGCAGCCAACGGATGAAGTCGGCTTCCATAATAGAGAGTATCGCGCAGCGTTGTTCCGCTTGCAACCGCCCGCTCCGCTTATCAACCGGCGCTATAGCCTCGCTGTAGCAGCCGAGGCACGAAGTTCACGCGCGCCGGCCATACCTGCGATGCGGCGCTACGTGCCGCCGAGTGTCTTGGCGGCGAGTTTACCGCTGGGCGGTTTTGATCGTTATGGGAAAGTATCCGTAGAGCGTCTCGTTGTTGCGGAGCAGGAAGAACTTCACCGGGCTGAAGCTGGCCAGATCGGGCCGCCTGAGAATGTACGCCACATTTTCCAACGAGACAGTCTCCCAGATGTGCATGCCCACCAGCACATCGCCTGGCCGGACGCCCTGTTGGGCTGCTAGACTATCTGAGCGGACATTCACTACTAGCAAACCGCCCCGATATCGGGTCTGGAACCGTTGTTGAAACTCTTGCTGCGGGATGGGACGTAATTCCAGGCCCAGCAGTTCCCAGGCGGGCTGAATGTTTTGGGGGCGAGTCGGCTCCGGCGGGCTGGCCAGCGTCAGCTGCACGGCGATTTCCTGGTTGTCGCGGCGGACGGTCAGGTCCAGCTTCTCGCCGCTTTTGCGCTGAAGCAACGACCGGTGAAAGTCCACTGCCTTGCTGATGTGCTTGTCGTCGACTTTGACAATCACGTCGCCCGGCGACAAGCCGCTCTCGGCCGCAGGACTTTTCGCTGCCACGGAGGCGATGGTGACTCCGCCCACCTCGGGTTTGTCTTCGGCCACTGTCAGGCCGTGCCAGATGTGCTGGGCATTTACCGAGGCGAGCAGTTTGGCCGCCACCGTCATGGCCTTGTCCACCGGAATAGCAAAACCGATTCCTTGCGCGCCGGCCCGAACCGCCACGTTGATGCCGATCATCTCGCCGTCGATGTTCAGCAGCGGCCCGCCCGAATTGCCCGGGTTGATGCTCGCACTGGTCTGGATCAAATCGTCGTAGAACTGTGCGTCGCTGACCTGCACGGGACGGTTCAGGGCGCTGATGATTCCTTCGGTTACGGTGTGTTCGTAGCCATAGGCATTGCCTACGGCGATGACCGTTTCGCCGGGCATCAAGTCCGAAGACGTGCCCACCGGAATTACTGGCAGCTGTCCGGCGACATCGATCTTGATGATAGCCAGGTCGGTTTCGGGGTCGCGGGCCACCAGTTTGGCCACGTAACGTTTACCGTCGGCGGAGGTGACCTGGATTTCGCGCACTCCGTCGACCACGTGGAAGTTGGTAAGGATATAGCCGCGCTGATCGATTATCACGCCCGTGCCCATCCCGTTGACACGCCGGGCATCGCTGGCGCCGGCCTGACTGCCTGCGGCGGGCACGGTCTTTTCCCCTTTGATGTTCACCACCGAGTCGCGCACCCGCTCGACAGCCTTGACGATCGGCGTCTTCCGCGACTCCGATGCCGCCAGCGAAGTCTTCCCGGCCGGAGCGACTACCGCCGCCAAGACCATCGACACCAGGCAGGAAATAGCGGAAGGCCAGAAACGGGGCGCGAGTTGTTTGGGCATGGGTCGGTATCACCAGGTGTTCGAGCGGAACTCGCCGGTCGCGCAAATAGCGACCCGTACCGCGCGGCGTAATCCCACCACGCTGACAAATGGGCATGTTGCTAAAATCGGCCCCAACCTTGTTAGCCCTTGACCGGGCTACTTTTAACCGATACAGCCTCCCCAATTTTCCAGGCAGGGGACAGGAAAAACGGGCCTGCTAATCCCGGCAATCTGGTAACATTGGGAAAAATGTGCAATGGCGCACACCATATATCCATATATCGACATTCCGCAGTACCGCTGTTGTTGGCATAATTTCCCACTGGCGGTCCACATGCAATATTTGACTTGAGACAAGTAGCGCCGCTGGAGCTTCTCCATTGGCGCCTATTGAGAATGTTACGCCCAGGCACTTCCCTTCAGGAGGCAGCCGATGAGCGTGGGACCCCTGGCCAACGTACTGGCCAGCGCGGCAGGCGCGCCTTTGGCCCAAACAAAAGGCAGCGATCTGGATCGCTCGGCCCAAGAGGTGCAATCGCAGCAACGCATTGTGCATAGCCAGCAGAAGGCTGAAGCGGCATCGGGAATCGGCGAAACCAACGGCGAAGACCATCAGCCGGCGGAACGCGATGCCGATGGTCGCCGCCCCTGGGAAGCACCCCCGCGCCCCAAAGACGCCGAGACCTTCGCCCCGGAAGCAAACCGGACAAGGCCAGCAAAAGACCCCAGCGGCCAGAGTGGAACGCTGCTGGACCTTAGCGGCTAAGACTGCAATGTGATCTGGCCGGGTGTTGGCTTGCTGGCGGCCGGATGGTTTTTCCCTCAGGCCAATGCACCCCTCGGTCGCTTCGCCCCTTGTGCACGGCCACGACGAACCGTGGGTTTTGTATGGCGCTATTGCCATCCATGCTCAGTTGGGTAACAGAGAAAATGCTAAGTTTGGTAAATGCTCAGTTTGGGAAGAGAGAAAAGGGCTGCTTCAGGGCGTTCGACGACATGCCGACAGCCTGGACCCGATACACTTCACAGCGTTGGCGCAACATCCGGGCCAAGACACACTTCACGGCGCGGGTACAACATCTGAGGCAACAGGCTACGGTCGGCCGGTCGGCTGAAACTCGCGTACCGTTTCGACCAGCGTCAGCACGTTTTCCACCGGTGTTTGCGGCAGCACGCCGTGCCCGAGATTGAAGATGTGCCCCGGCCTGCCTTCGGCCTGGCGCAGGACGGCCAAAGCGCGGTCGCGTACTACCTGCGGCGTACTGAGGAGGACAGCCGGATCGAGATTCCCCTGGATCGCCCGGTCGTACCCCACCGTCCGCCACGCCTCGTCCAGACCGATGCGCCAGTCGACGCCGATGGCATCGCCGCCCGCCTCGCGCACCAGCGGCAACAGCGCCGGATTGCCTGTAAAGAAATGAATCACCGGAACCCTGCCGGCCAGTTGCTGCAATACCGCGCGGGAATGCGGCAACACATAACGGCGATAGTCTTCAGTTGCCAAACAGCCCACCCAGGAATCGAAAATCTGCACTACATCTGCCCCGGCCGCTACTTGTGCCAGCAGGTAGCGGGCCGTAGCGCGGGCAAGCCGTTCCATCAATGCATGCCAGGCACTGGGGTCGCCCAGCATCAGGCGTTTGGCATGGTGATAATGACGACTTGTTCCCCCTTCGATCACGTAGGCGGCAAGCGTAAACGGCGCGCCGGCAAAACCGATCAGCGAAACGTCTGCCGGCAGACCGGCACGGGTCAGCCGCACTGCTTCCATTACGAAATCCAGTTGGTCGAGTCGCTCCAGTTCGTGCAGCCGGCCTACCTCCGCGGCCGTGCGAATAGGCGGTCCGACGCTCGGCCCTTCTCCATCGGAGAAGCGCAATCGCATTCCCATCGGTTCCAGGATCAGCAGCAGGTCGGAAAAGACAATCGCCGCGTCCACACCCAAGCGTTCGACGGTGTGAAGCATTATCTGGCTGCACAATTGCGGCGTTTTGCAGAGCGTGAGGAAATCGACCCGCTGGCGCAACTGTCGATACTCGGGCAGATACCGGCCTGCCTGGCGCATAAGCCAGATGGGAGTCCTGGGCGTCGGCTGGAGACGCAGCGCTTGCTGTAGCAGGGTGATCATTTATGCTGTGAACCCGAGTAGCCGCTTCTGCCCCAAGCGAGATTGTGTCGCTACGAAGTCTTAACGCTGCTTATGGCCGCAACCAAAAGGGCAGACGCGCTGCGGTGGGACCCGTTAGCGCGGCCATCACGCACCCGAATTGTGCCGATTATAAGCCATCGACGACTGCGGCCAAGCAAGAAAATAAAAAAATCTGCCCGAAGGCGGGCGCCTTCGGGCAGACGGACGCTCGTTACTGAATTGTAGGGCGGTCAGTTTTGCACTACCACGCGAGCGGCCTGATAAATGCTGCCGCGGTGAAGCGATGCGGAGGGATCGGCTTTGGGGGCCTTGGGCAGAGGGGCTGCCTCGGGGGCCGGAGTGGGCGCTGCGCCCTCGGCCTTCACACCCGAATCGGCCGCTGCGCACGGATCACTACACGGATCGCAGCAAACCTTGCGGCACTGGAACAAGCCCTGGAACAGCTCCAGGATCGGGCGGCGGCAACACTTCTTGGCGCACGCCTGGTCGCACGGGTCGCAAGCCTTGGGAGCGACACAGGCCGGTTCGCAAGCCTTTACCTCGCAGCAAACCTTACGGGCGCGCAGTGGCTTGGCGCAAGGATCGCACGACGGATCCGGTGCGCAGGCCTTTACCTCCTCGCAAGGCTTGCAGGGTTCGCAGCGATCTTTCGGGCAGGAGCACTTCACTTTGCCGCAGTGCTGGCATTCCAGCAGGCCCTTGATGCCGCAGAATAGGTCACGCACGGGCGTGATGCACCGCCTGCAATCGGCACAACCGTTTTCGCAGCAAGCCGGCTCAGGGCAAGCCACTTTCGCCGCCGGCTCGCAACAAGCGACCTTGGCGCAGGCTTGGCATGTGCCACAGCCGTTGCAGTTTTTCAGCCCTACGATGCGGTCAAGCAGTTCGATGCCGAACCCTTGACTGCACAGGGCCACGCTCGCTAAGAGCGCTCCGAGTAGAATTCTGCCTTTCATTGAGCAACAACTCCTTAACAAAGAACCACCGGTGCTTCTGTTCGACTTGCACACGTCCCCGCAGGGCGCCGGCCGAATGGGTCCTCCCATGGGCAAGGACCGATTCGGCCGCAATGTGTTTCTCAGGGGGAAGCAAGCTGGGTCGGCACAGCGGTTCAGACGCTATACTGCGCCAGGGCCGTCGAGCCATTCCATGACTCGAACAAATACCCCGTCCGGCCTCCTGACGCGCCCTTCCGGCGTGCTTACGCGGCACGCTGAATTTGCTGAGGGTCAAATACCGTATCGGCACCGCCGGAAGAACCGCTTGAACTGGCGGAAGTCTTTTCTTGGCAACAACTTAGTGTTACGAAAGCGCAAAGCTTGACGGCCGCGAAAGCTGGTCAAAAGCGGCGGACTGTTCCGGCAAAATCCTCGCCCCGATGCCGCGCACGACTTGCCGCTTCGGCAAGCTCATCCCTGCCGATACCAATCCCACAGCTTGCCCAATCATCCCGTCTGGCAAACTACCGCCGACGCCGCCAACTGGTCATCACACTGCCGCCTTGGTATGATGCACCGTCGGAAGACAAACACCGATATTTTGGCTTGCCGGGCTGCGGACAGACCGGCTAATGACTACGCGCCGATAAGCTTATGTGCGCGCCAGCAGTAATTCAGCGTTCTCGGAGCAAAAACATCATTTCACCCCGCGCAAAACATAGGAGCATCCACTAGCCCCTAGAGGCCAAGGATCATCAGTCCGTTTCTCATTCTCGTCAGCAAGACGCAAGAGGCCCAACCGTGGCAACTGCTGCTACACGCTACCGCATAATCGATTTCGATGCGCTTCCCGGCCAAGCCTGCCCGTGCGGCATCGCCCGCCGCGCCTTGGCCGATGTCCCCGATGCCCCTGCAACAGTCCACCGCACCCAGATCGCCGTCGACGCCAAGCTGCACTATCACCAGCGGCTGACGGAAACGTACTACATACTGGAGTGCCAGACGGACGCCCAGATGCAGTTGGACGACCAGATCGTGCCGCTTAGGCCGGGAATGTGCATCTACATACCGCCCGGCGTCCGCCACCGCGCTATCGGACGCATGACCGTGCTGATCTTCGTGGTCCCCAAGTTCGATCCGGCGGATGAAATCATCGTGGAACAGACCGCTTTGGCTTAGGCCGGGCGCGCAACTCGACTGCGCAACGCGCCCCGATTCGCAACGTTGCACCAGACCAACAAGGAACGACGAAAGATGTTTGCTTCGCGGGCCAAACACCTGTTATCGCCGGGCGACGATTCGCCTGTTCGCCGCGGTTGGTTGCTCGGGATGGTCTTGGCCGGGTCGGCTGTTTGTGTCGCACTAGCCGACTGGCCGCAACCCGGCGGCACCGCCTCGCGCGATCGTTTGCCCGAGGGCAAAAACATCCCGTTACGCTGGAAAGTCGGTTCGCTAGACCCGCTTACCGGACAGTGGAACTCCAAAGAAGCAGAAAACATTCGTTGGGTCGCCCGGCTGGGCACGTACACCTACGGCACGCCTGTGATCGCCGACGGAAAGGTGTTCTGCTCGACCAATAACGGTGCTGGCTGGCTGAAGCGCTACCCGAAAGACGTTGACCTGGGATGTCTGCTTTGCTTCCGGCAGGCCGACGGCAGCTTCTTGTGGCAGCTTTCGCGTCCCAAACTCAAAGATCCGCCCGGAGTGGATTGGCCCGAACAAGGCCTGTGCGCCAGCCCGCTGGTGGAAGGCAAACGCCTGTGGATCGTCACCAACCGGGGCGAGGTGATGTGCCTGGACACCGAGGGCTTTCACGACGGCCGCAACGACGGCCCTTATACCCAAGAAAGCAGCACCGATCGCGACGAGGCCGACATCATTTGGGTGTTCGATATGATGAAGCAACTTGGTACGCTACAGCACAACATGGCCAGTTGCTCGGTCACCGCCCTGGGCGATCTGCTGTTTGTAAACACCTCCAACGGCGTGGACGAATCGCACGAGACGGTTCCTGCCCCACAGGCCCCCAGCTTCATCGCTCTGGACAAGCACACTGGCCGGCTGGTCTGGGCCGATAATTCGCCGGGCAGCAACATCATTCACGGACAATGGGGTTCTCCGGCGGCGGCAGTCATCGACGGCGTGCCGCAGGTGATCTTTCCTGGCGGCGACGGCTGGCTGTACAGCTTCCTGGCCACAGCGACCGCTGACAACAAACCCCAACTGCTGTGGAAGTTCGACTGCAACCCGAAGAACTCCGAGTGGAAAGACGGCGGCCGTGGCGATCGCGCCGAGCTGGTGGCCACGCCGGTGATTCATAACGGCCTGGTGTACATCGCCACCGGACACGATCCCGAGTTCGGCGAAGGGCCGGGAATCCTCTGGTGCATCGATCCGCGCAAACGCGGCGACGTTAGCGCCGAAGTGGTGCTGGACCGCAACGGCAAGCCCGTGCCGCACCGCCGACTGAAAGCCGTCGACCAGCAGGCTGGCGAAGTGGTCAAACCCAATCCCAACTCGGCTGTGGTCTGGTCGTACACCGGGCACGATGCCAACGGCGACGGCAAGCTGGAGTTTGCCGAGTCGATGCACCGCACCCTGGGGATGGTGGCTATCAAGAACAATCTGCTGGTTGTGGCCGATCTGGCCGGACTGGTGCACTGCCTGGACGCACGCAGCGGGAAACAACACTGGACTTACGACATGCTGGCAGCCGTGTGGGCCAGCCCGCTGCTCGTCGAAGATAAAATCTACGTTGCCGACGAGGACGGCGACGTGGCCGTGTTTGCCCTGTCGCCGGAGTTCAAACTGCTGGCCGAGAACAACATGGCCGCGTCGGTCTATGGCACGCCGGTGGTCAGCGACGACGTGCTATACATCGCCACGCGCACCCACTTGTTCGCCATCGCCGCGGGGCAGGCAAAACAGCAATAGCGGTCAACTGTGCCGCAGTTGGTTAGCAAAGGAAAGCACGGGGCCTTGCTGTCGCGTGGCTCGAACAACGCTGCCGTGGTGCACCAAGTGGGTTCTCGCGGAAGCTGGTGGCGTCGGGTGCTGTCGTCGGTTTCCCAAACGCGAGCTTCCCTCAGCCGGGCTGCCGAAACCGCTTCCAGTCGATTCCCAGCTTGCGCATTCTTCCCCGCAGCGTGTGCGGGTTGATGCGCAGAAGGGCCGCTGCGCCCCGCGGACCTTCGATCCTTCCGCGCGTGGCTGCCAATGCGGTCTCGATGTGTCGCCGCATCACTTGGTCGAGCGGTTCTATGGCCGGGCCGGTTATCGCCTGCGCCGAGGGCTCGGCACGCTGCTGCTCGGCACGACCCGGTTGCGAGAGGCTGATGCCCAAAGCTTTGGCGACCTCCAAGCGTTTCCCGTCGCCCAGTATCGCCGCCCGATCGATCACCGCCCCCAGCTCGCGCACGTTGCCCGGCCAGTTGTACGACTGGAGCAGTCGTAAATCTTCTTCGCTGGGCATCACCAGCGGCAAGCCGAAGCGAATCGCTGCGCGTTGGGCGAAATGCCTGGCCAATTCAGCGATGTCTTCCTTCCGTTCGCGGAGCGGCGGGATAACGATGGGAAACACCGCGATGCGGTACCAAAGGTCATGGCGGAAGCGTCCCTCGGCCGCCATGGCTGCCAGGTCGCGATGTGTGGCGGCGATGATCCGTACGTCGACGTGCACCGGCTGCTGCCCGCCAACGCGCTCTAGCCAGCCGTCTTGCAAGATGCGCAACAGTCTGACCTGCGCGGCCAGCGGCAATTCGCCGATTTCGTCCAGCAACAGCGTGCCGCCGTCGGCCCGCTCGAACCATCCCTTGCGCTGCTCGACCGCGCCGGTAAACGCCCCGCGCTCGTGGCCGAACAGTTGGGAGTCGATCAACTCTGGCGGAATCGCTCCGCAATTGACGCGGATGAAAGGTTTCGCGCTGCGGGCCGAACGAGTGTGAATCGCCCGGGCGACAAGTTCCTTGCCCGAGCCAGTCTCGCCGAAGATCAGCACCGGCACATCGCTGCGTGCGACCAGATTCACGCGCTCCATCACGCCCCGCAACCCTGTTTCGGCCCCGACGATCGCATCGCCCAGGCTTTGCCTGCCCAGACGCGCCAGCAGCGAGCGCCGGTCGGCTTCGGCGGCCTCGCGCAGCGTGGCCATCTCGCGCAACTGACGGTCGTTGTGCAGCGCGGCAGCAAAAGGTTCCAACAACAACCGGGCCAGGGCAAAAACGGCCGGCACGTGCGCAGCGTCGATTTCTCGCAGACACAGAATTAGCAGTCCCAAGGCGTCGCGCAGCCGCAACGGCCCCAAAATGCAAGCTGTGCTAGATTGACCCACAAGCCAGGTCAGTTCCGCTGGCAGCCTGGCGAACGCCTCTTGGGACTCCACGGCAGGCAAATCAGAGTTGTCCCCGGGCAGATACCACGCCGGCTGGCCCTCGGCGCACCATCTCCCCAGCGCCTCGAGCTGCTCTGGTGTGCACAAGGTGCGCACCTCGCCCACCGACGGGCCGTCGGCCCGGCCGACAGCGACCGTCTCCACGCACAATCGCTGAGCATCCACCCAGCGGACTGCCAATTGGCAAAAAGGGGTCTGGGCGAAAAGGGCCTCGGCAATAGTGCTCGCCGATTCCTCGATGCGGATGTGCCGACAGGCCTCACGCCAGACGGTCAACAGCAGCGGGCCATACTCGGTGGCCGAATGGGTTGCATCCATAATTACGCCTTCTTTTCCGTCCTATATAACGGCTATGCTAGCATATATGACGGCATAGTTCCAGCACATATCACGGATTTTTTGGATCGCCGACCAATAGTCGCTTCCACTTCACCAGCAGAAGCGCTCCAATAAGTTCACAACTTGTTATGTAAAAACATTTTGCGACAACCGCCCAGCCAGACTCACGTTTAGGCACAAAGGTTGCAACTTGGGCACCGTCATTGGAGGTCAACCTGAGTGGTGGAATCTTTGAGGAACTGTCGTGCTCGGCGTGCGATGATGGCACTGGCAAGAGGGGGTTCGATGCCGCGCTGGATAAACACGATTTGCTTTTCCGCTTGCAAGTGGATCGCCAGCTGCGGCATTGTCGTCCTCGGTCTGGCAGCCGTTACGGTCAGCCTGCACGGCTGCGGCAGTGGCAGCCAGTCGGTCTCGATTCTGAATGTCTCTTACGACCCGACCCGCGAGTTCTACAAACAGTACAACCAGCAGTTCGTCGAGTACTGGAAAACTCAGACCGGCCAGTCGATCGTCGTCCGCACATCGCACGGCGGCTCGGGCAAGCAAGCCCGCTCGGTAATCGAGGGACTGGAAGCCGACGTGGTCACGCTGGCGCTGGCGCTGGATATCGATGTGCTGGCCAGCCAGGGTGGTCTGCTGGCTGCCGATTGGCAACGCCGTTTGCCCCACAATAGTTGCCCATACACCTCGACGATCGTCTTTCTGACCTACCGCGAGCACCCCCGGGGATTGCAAATCCGCGATTGGCCCGACCTGCTACAGCAAGCCGTAGAAGTGGTCACGCCCAATCCGAAGACCTCCGGCGGGGCCCGATGGAACTATCTAGCGGCATGGGGCTATGCATTGAAGCGCGAATTGGGCGATTGGCGCAAGCTGAAAGACCCCGGCTGTGCGGCCGAAGTGGCAGAAGCCGAAAAAAGGGCCGAACAGTTCGTCACCGAGTTGTTCGCTCGGGTCCGCAAGCTCGATACCGGTGCCCGCGAGGCCACACTGTCGTTCATCCAAGGACAGGGCGATGTGTTGCTGGCCTGGGAGAACGAGGCCCTGTGGGTAGTCAATTCGCCCGAGGGCCGCAAGTTCAAGATGGTCGTCCCCACGGTAAGCATACTTGCCGAACCGCCGGTGGCTGTCGTCGATGCAGTGGTGGATCGTCGCGGCACCCGCCGCGTGGCCGAGGCTTATCTGGAGTACCTGTACTCGGCCGCAGGACAGACGCTGGCAGCCGTACATCACTATCGGCCGGTAAAGCCCGAGTTGGTTCCTTCCGAACACCTGCGCCAGTTCGCCGCCGTGGAGCTGTTCACCGTCGAGCAGGTCTTCGGCGGCTGGTCGGAGGCCCATCGCAAACACTTCGCCAAAGGTGGCATTTGCGACCGGATACTGGCAGCCATGGGGAGATGAAGCCATGTCCGGCGTGCTGAAACGGCGGAGCGTGCTTCCTGGTTTCGGCCTGACGCTGGGCTTCACGCTCAGCTATCTTGGCCTGCTGGTACTACTGCCGCTGGCAGGGCTGGTTCTGGCGGCCGCCGGGTGCGAACCCCAAGAAATGCTCGCCACGCTGCTTAGCCGGCGCACACTGGCCGCGTTTCGGCTGACCCTGACCACTTCGGCGATTGCCGCCAGCACCAGCGCGGTCCTGGGCACGATCGTGGCCTGGGTCGTGGTCCGATACCAGTTCCCCGGCAGACGGCTGCTGGATGCCCTGGTCGATCTGCCGCTGGCTTTGCCTACCGCGGTTTCGGGCATTTCGCTGGCCTGGATTTACGGGCCACAGGGTTGGATAGGCCGGCACCTGGAGGCATTTGGAATACCGGTGGTTCGCGCCCCGCTGGGGATCATCGTGGCGCAGGTGTTCATCGGTCTGCCGTTTGTCGTCCGCACGCTACAGCCGGCCATCGAACAGATCGACCCCGAGGTCGAACAGGCTGCCGCCAGTCTGGGCGCCGGGCGATTGCAGACCTTCGTGCGCGTGCTGCTGCCGATGCTGCTTCCGGGGTTGCTTACCGGGATGGCGCTGGCGTTTGCCCGCGGACTGGGCGAGTACGGCTCGGTTGTTTTCATCGCCGGCAACATTCCCGGCCAGACCGAGGTCGTGCCTGTGCTGCTGGTCAGTGCCATCGAAGAGTCGCGCGCCGACGGTTCCTACGATTACCAGGCCGCGGCTGTGATTGCCGTGGCTGCTTTGGCGGTCTCGTTCGCCTGCCTGCTGGCCGTCAATCTGCTACAGCTCTGGTGCCGCAGAAGGTAACGACATAAAGCGTTAGTTTCTTATGGCGTAAATTGTACGCGTTTTCCGCGCATGTTTCCAAAAAACCCCGAGAGCCACGCTCCGGCGTGGCCGAGGAGGGCGTGTGATTTTGGAGGGCCGCGCTCCGTCGTGGCCGTGCGCGCCGAGTCAACGGACGCGACCGCAGCGCGTCGCCCCACAACATCATTCGCTTGCCGCTGGCGGCGCTGGCTGCGCTGGGCGGCAGCAAGTTAGAGACTCGAATACGAGGAAACCCCTCACATGTCGATAGCAGCCGCACCGGAACACCGATCGACTGACGCTCCACCCGCACCGAGGCGGCAGCACCTGGTTATCACCGAACCGCGCTGGGTGCAGATTGCGCTAATTGCCGCCGCCGTTTCGGTGGTCGGGCTGTTGCTGGTTGCGCCGCTGGCTGCTGTCTTCTACAAGGCGTTTTCGCTGGGTGCGGGGGTTTACCTGCGGGCGATCACCGACAGCGAAACCCTGGCAGCGGTGGCTTTGACACTCAAGACGGCAGCAATCGCCGTGCCGGCCAGTACGCTGTTCGGATTGTGCGCAGCCTGGGCGCTGGGCAAGTTCGAGTTTCGTGGAAAAACCCTGCTTACGACCTTGATCGATCTGCCCTTTTCGGTCTCGCCGGTAATCGCCGGGTTGATCTTCGTGCTGCTGCTGGGCAGAAACTCGTGGCTGGGTAGCCATCTGGAAGCCGCGGGCGTGAAGGTGATCTTCGCTACGCCGGGCATCGTAATCGCCACCATGTTCGTCGTTGCGCCACTGGTGGCACGGGAACTGATTCCCCTTGTGCAATCGCAGGGCAGCGACGAGGAAGAAGCAGCACTGGTGCTGGGAGCAAGCGGCTGGCAGACCTTCTGGCGCGTTACGCTCCCGAATATCAAATGGGGACTGCTGTACGGAGTCATTCTCTGCAACGCTCGGACGATGGGAGAGTTCGGTGCAGTAGCAGTGGTTTCGGGCAGGATACGCGGGCAGACCAACACCATACCTTTGCAGGTCGAGTGCCTCTACGGGGGCAGTCCGGAAAGCGTCGTGAGCGCTTTCGCCGTGGCCTCGCTGCTGGCCTTGCTGGCTCTGGTCACGTTGGCAGCCAAGCGACTGCTGGAGTGCAAAATCAGGCACACCGCAGCGTCACAGTAGATCGCAGCACGATTCGACGACCGGGAAACACTCGACGACCAAGAAACAATCTCCTAGTGGAGCCAATGCCATGAGTATCGAAGTGTGCAACATCACCAAAACCTTTGGCCGCTTTGTGGCGCTGCGCAACGTCAGCCTGACGGTGGACACCGGCCAGTTGGTGGCGCTGTTGGGGCCGTCGGGTTCGGGCAAGACTACGCTGTTGCGGGTGATAGCCGGGCTGGAGCAACCCGACCCGGGCAGCGGCCCCATCCGCTTCCACGACGAAGATGTCGCCAGCCGGCCGGCAGCCGATCGACGCGTGGGCTTCGTCTTCCAGCACTACGGCCTGTTCCGCCACATGACGGTGCGCGAGAATGTGGCCTTCGGGCTGCGCGTGCGTCCGCGCAAAGTTCGCCCCAGCCGCGCCGAAATCCTCCAACGTGTAATGGCCTTGCTGCGCCTGGTGCAGCTAGACTTCCTGGCCGACCGCTATCCGCATCAGCTTTCCGGCGGACAGCGTCAGCGGGTGGCGCTGGCCCGGGCTTTGGCGCTGGAACCACGCATTCTGCTGCTGGACGAGCCGTTCGGGGCGCTGGATGCCAAAGTGCGTCAGGAGTTGCGGGCATGGCTGCGCCGGTTGCACCAGCAGCTCTGCGTCACCACGGTCTTTGTCACCCACGATCAAGAGGAAGCCCTGGAACTGGCCGACCGCGTGGTGATTATGAACGAAGGCCGCATCGAACAAATCGGCTCGCCGGACGAAGTTTTCCACAGCCCGCGCACCGAGTTCGTGATGGACTTCATCGGCCAGGTCAACCGCTTTCACGGCCGGTTGGAAAACGGCAAAGTGCACTTCGCTACACTGGCTGTGGATGCCCCACAATGGGCCGACATGCCGCCGCAAACCGCCAGCGTATTCATCCGCCCGCACCAGTTGGAAGTCGAACTGGCCCGCAACGGTCGGCCGGCGTTGGCAGCTACGGTGGAGCACATCCACTCGGCGGGCGTGCGCGTGCGGCTGGACCTGTGGGCCGACTGCGGCCAGCGGCTCTGCGCGGAACTTTCGCACGAGCGGTTCGGGCAGTTGGGGCTGGCCAAGGGCAGCCGGGTCTTCCTCAGCCCGCGCGATGTGAAAGTCTTTCCCGCTCAACAGCCGGCAAAACTATCCCCATCCGACGTCCCGTGAACCGGACTGCCGGCTTTTAGCCGCCCCGATTACGCAGCCGACTGGACATTGTATAATGCGTTCTAAAGGTGCGCGCCGGGCGGCCAACTGCGGCAGGCTGGTGGACTACACCGTCATTCCGGCCAGTTCCGCCATACGACCGCACCATGGACCACCGGAAGCGATCGAAGGGCCGCCGGCTGCCGCCCTGGCTTGAAGGCCCACGCTACGTCGTGGCCTTGTACGCCACGCGAGGGAACGCGACGGCAGCGCGTCCCTCGAAAAACTTTTGCGTTAACACCGTTTGGTTGGGGTCGTAGGCCGGGCTAGGTACGGAGGCGCTGCGCGTGACGCCGACCATCAACGAAGTGCATTGCATCGACTGCCTCGAAGGACTGGCCGCGCTGGAGCCGGGCAGTATTGATCTGGTGTTCGCCGACCCGCCGTTCAACATCGGTTACCAATACGATTTGTACAATGACAACCGGCCCTATCACGAGTATCTCGACTGGTCGCGCCGCTGGATCGAGCTGGTTTACAAAGTGCTCAAACCCTCCGGCACGTTCTGGCTGGCCATCGGCGACGAGTACGCGGCCGAGCTGAAGCTCATCGCCCAGCGCGAGGTCGGTTTTCACTGGCGCAGTTGGGTCATCTGGTACTACACCTTCGGTGTCAACTGCGTGCGCAATTTCTCCCGCTCGCACACCCACCTGTTGTACTTCCTTAAAAGCAAAGAGCACTTCACCTTCAACGCCTGGAACCCGGCGGTTCGCGTCCCTTCGGCACGGCAACTGGTTTACAACGACGGCCGGGCGGACCCCGATGGGCGACTGCCGGATAACACCTGGATTCTTCGGCCGCAGGACGTGCCGGGCGGATTCGGCGAGGAGCAAGACACCTGGTATTTTCCCCGTGTGGCCGGCACTTTCAAAGAGCGGGAAGGCTTCCACGGCTGCCAGATGCCCGAGCAGCTGCTGGGCCGGATCATCCGCTGCTGCTCAAATCCCATGGACATCGTGCTGGACCCCTTCGCCGGCAGCGGCACTACGCTGGTAGTGGCCAAGAAACTGGGACGACGCTGGCTGGGCTTCGATATTTCACCCGAATACGTCGCCCAAATGCGGCAGCGGTTGGCTGCTGCGCGGGCGGGCGACCGACTGGACGGCGCCGAAGACCCGCTTTCTAGTGTGCCGAAGACAATAATTTCGCCTGGGCAGGTCGGCGAGATGCTCGGCGCCAGGAGAAGACGCTTCCTTCGCAAGCGAGCGAGCCAGGAAGGTTCGTCGTTGCTGTAGTAGCAACCGCTGCTCTAGTAGCGACCGCTGCTGTAGTGGCGATCGATCAAATCGGATTGCCCCACCTTCCGGCTGCCGCCAGACCTGGTGGCCGATCCTGCGGCGCATGAACAAGCCCGGCGGCCAAACGCATGTGCCCCGATCACGGGCGCAACCATCTGTTTCGGACAGGCGCCGCTGGCCTTCAAAAAGGGGCAAGTGTGCAGGTGGGGCAGTCGCAAACGTACTGCTGCTTACTGCTGTAGCGGCGCCGGCGGCAGTTGGGGCATCAGGTTGCTCGGAGACTTGGCCACGCATGGCGGCGTCAAGCCCGAGCCGCTCGACTGGACGGAGGAAACCGGAATCCGCAGCTCTACCCCGATGGGCAACAACTCGGGACTCAGCAGACGGTCGCGGTTGAGCTGGTATATCTCGCCCGCCCGATCGGCGCAACCCAGGTAACGCTCCGCCAGTGCTTCCAGCGTGTCGCCATCGACGACTTTGTGCATTCGCACTGCGAACGGTCCGCACAGCGGTCCGGCACGCGGTTGATCGGCTGCCCTGCCAGGCACGGTGGTTTGGCTGGGGAATTGCGGGGCAAGATCGGGCGGAAGCTCGGCCGAGTCGAAGCTCTTTGAGGCGTCATCCCACTGGCCCGAAAATCCCGACGCAGCGGCCGACTGTTGATTCATGGTCGGCCGTCGGCTGCGGGGTACCGGCGTAAGTTGCAATGGCGGCTGTGGTTCCGGTGCGGAGGTGATAACCAGCCGGTCGGCCCGTTCGAAGCCCACCTCGCCGGCGCTTTGCTCGTGCCGAAAACACAGCGCGACCAGCAGGCCAATGGCCAGCACGCATCCGGCACCGATGAGTTTGCTCTTCACGTCCATACCACCCCTTTTCCACATGGATCGGCTATCAGCAGAAGAAAGCTTCAGAAAAACTACCGGTGGCGCAACTCTCGCCCAGATAATAACTTGAGATGAACCGGCCACTGCCGCGAGCACGAGAAACCCCAATGGCAGACAGCCTTCGCTACAGCCCTCGGCCAGGCTATGCCCCAGTTTCGAGTACCAATTTGGCAAACTATTAGGTTTGATAAATCGCCAGATTACGGTACACCGTGGGGTGGCATTGCTGTAAAAGCCCAATTCTGTTCCGCACGGTATTTCAAATACCACAGACGGCGCAATCTGAGTGCGCCAGTTTTGTAGCCAAGCATACTGGCATAATAACAATTCAGCCTAATGAAGTGATTTAGATGTAAACCATTCCAGTAAAAACACTTATGAGGTTCTGCAAGCACAAAAGCGAATGCAATGCTTCCAGATTGCAGTAAGTTAATGTGTTATCGAGAGTTGCGATTATGAACCGGCTTCGTCTACTTCAGACGGCCGAAGTGTTACTTGGCGAACAACGAGATGGGCAAATTGCCCGAGCACCGTTACTCGCACTGTGCTACCGCCACCGCCGGATTGTTAACACAACAGCGCTAAGTTGCCATTTCGCAACGAGGCGGCGTGGTGCTGTTGGTGCTTTCACGGCAAGATATCGTGGTTTTCTCGTAACTTAGCGCTGTCGTATTAACCGGTGGCCTACACCTACCATTTTGAGCCGGGAAATGGGTGAACTTCCTCCCCGAAACCAAGCCAAGTAAACTTTCCAACTACCATTTGGGGGTGTCCGGGAATTGGTGACGCGCAATTCCTTCAAACACCAGGGGATTCGGCGATTGGCGGAACCAGAAAGTGATATTGGGGCGCTGCGGGACGAATTCAGGAATGGTAACCTCATACGCAACAATGAGTTACGACCTGCTAATTCCCGGACACCCCCATATTAAATTAATTGGAGCAACGAAGAACCAAGGCAAAACGCGACTTCAAAATAAACAACCTGTGTCGTAAACTGATATTATCTTGTGTCGTAACCTACTAACATGGAACCACCTAGCGCCCGTAGCTCAAAGGACAGAGCAGCGGATTTCTAATCCGCCGGTTGCAGGTTCGAGTCCTGCCGGGCGTGCTTGT
>Ga0209101_1000469_pt1 | contig 33005 bp, 24 predicted proteins | sample ConPoolayeCmetaG_FD_185481 | JGI IMG/M metagenome (GOLD analysis project Ga0209101, IMG submission 185481) | Hot spring microbial mat communities from California, USA to study Microbial Dark Matter (Phase II) - Cone Pool mat layer C metaG... ...
ATTCCGCCCAGGCTAATCCCCAACAGACCGATCCGCTCGGGGTCCACATCGGGGCAACGGCGCAAATAGGCAAGTGCGGCGGGCACGCTGCCTAAACCGCCGGGCAGCGAAAAGAGGTCGCGCCGCGCGCCATGGCCGGGCAGATCAAAGGTCAATACATTGATGCCACGCGCGGTCAAAGCTCGTAAAATAACCCATTTATACGTCTGGCAGTTGTCGCCGACGCCATGCACCCAGCAGACCGTCGCCCCATTGGGCCGGTGGGCGCGCAAAAACAGGCCGCCGGCTCGGCCAATGGCATCTTGAAAGGCCACCGGTTCGGCCGTCCACGGATCGTCGTCGGCGGGGATGCCGGCCAGCGGGGGCAATTGACGGTTGAGCAACCAGCCCAGGCCGAGCAAGAGGGCCAGCGCAGGCAACAAAGCAGGCCCCAAGAAGAGCAAGGCGATCGGTAGCCCTAAAGCGATGAGGACAACTCCACTTGCGGCTAACATCAAGGCCAAAGCCCTTCCGCCGACCCGATTGCGCCCGGTTAATGAAAGGCCGTCAAGGTTTTGCCAAATGCAATACCCTTGCAAGATGCCCAGCCACGCCAACAGCGCACCCAACACAGCCGACGGCCAACGCCCAAATTTGCTCATAACAGCCTCCCTGGATGATTTGTTTGTCCCCTACCCTTGTGGTATTGCTCAGCCCATTTGGGTTGATCCAAATGGGACATGGATTTTCACGGATAGTTTTATAAATCCGTGACATCGGCGTCAATCGTATCCGATGCCAGGGTGAGCAGTTGCCGGTTATTTTGCAAACGACTTGAATGCCAGCGGTAGGTATATTTTAATATAATCGACGTTCAAATAAGTCTCGACCATTGTACGTCCGCCCCATTCATCGACCACCCACACATGCAAAGGAAGCACATAGCCACCTGTCCGGTCGAGGGCCACGCGATAGCGCAGATTGACCGTTTGGCCGGCCGTCACCGGCCCGTTCCATGTGAGCAGGTTGCTGATCACCGTTCCTGTGCCGACGCCGTCGCTTTCCAGTGTGCCGGTGAATTGAGCATGCGTCGTGAGATAAGATGTGACCATCGCTATGGTCGACAGCGTGCCGCTGTTGCGCACGGCGAGAGTGCATGTCAACACCTGGCGTGGCACGGGCAATGACGGCTGCACTTGCAAGGTTGAACTGAGCAGGTTGGGTGAACCAACGCGCACGAAAAAGGGACGCTCAAACGTGATCCCATGATCGGCATAGCCGATCCAGGCCGGGAAGGAAATCAATGTACCGTTGGGCAGGCTACCATCGACCTGCACGTCAAACCAGAGCTTGATGCCATCCCAGCTGGCCAGGCTGCCCCGCCAGCTCACCTGTCGGGAAAGGGGGTCGTAGGTCAGTTCGGGCGACATGGTGGCAGGCAACAAGGTCAGGCCGGGCGGGATGGTGGTGGTCAGAAATGCCGAGACGATACCGGTCGGGCCGTCGTTGAACAACAGGGCAGACATCGAGACAGCATCACCGCCGCGCACATCACCTGGCCATCCCCCCCATTCCGAGAGGCCCAACCAGCTCAGCCAGCCTACCGCACGCGAGATCACAACCGGCGCGGCATCGGCATCCAGGGTCTCCAAAGGAAAGGGCGCAAAAATGGTGCGCCAGTTGTGTCCTAAATTGTGGTTCAGGGCAACCGGATTGCCCGTTTCGGCGCGCAGAAAAGCCCGTGCCGAAGGAAGCGGAATCAGCCCATCGCTCCAATTGGTGTAGGTAAAGGTCAATGAGTAAGGGCCCAGCCCCCAGCCGATGGGATGCTCCCATTCCCCCCAGACTCGCTGCGGGGCCAGGTCTTCGATGTGCTCGCGCACGCCGAGATAGGTTTCGGCCAACGGCGTGCCATGCCGATAATACAGAAAATCTTGCGATGAAAGCAACAATCGACCGCCGCCGTCCAGCCAGGTGCGCAGCCGCTCATCTTCGACATCGCCGATCGGCTCGTACCAGTCATAAGCGGTGTACCAGAGCACCAGCGGGTACATCGCCAGCGTGTCGGTGGTCGGCACATTGAACGGCCAGCCCATTTTTACACGAACATAATCATAGGCTATGCCCGATTTGTTTAGTGCATCCATATAATGGGCCGATACATCGAAAAAACGCGCGCCGTCAACCAGCAAGAGCGGCGCCGGCGTCTTGGTGGTCAACGAGACGGCGGCTGTCAGCGCAGGTGAAACCGTCGAGGTGGCGCGCAGAGCGAGTGTATCCGAGACGTTCCACCCCGTGTTGGAGGGAATGGTGACCACAAGCGAAAAGGTGAGCGTGGCACATGTGCTCAACACAACCGGTTGAGAAATGAGGAGCGTGGTCGGCCAGGTATATCCGCCCAGTTCGAGTGCATAGGTGTCACTGACGACCTCGCTCAAGTTGCGCAGGCGCACGGTGTGGGTCAATGTATCGCCGGGCCGCCCAATGCGCATCGGTTCACTTGTCTGCAACTCAACCCCTGCGCCTCGCAAAGGGCCGGTCAGCCAGCGAATGCTGCGTTCCAACACCGCCTCGCGCATGGCGTCACTGTCAATTCCTTCCAGACCAAAGCCAAAGACCAGGGCACGGTAAGGCAAACATAGGCCAACCGCCAGACCACCGCTGCCCTCATCCTGATAATCCAGCACCGAATGGGCAAAATCTCGTTCGGCCGGTGCGATCACATCGGGTGAAATTTGGTTATCGGCCCCTTCCCCGCCGCTGATGCTCAAGTTGAGGCCTTCTAAAAAGCTGCTGCCGGTCAACACCGTGCTCGAAGCGGTGTCGGCCACAAAGGCGGTCTTGAGGTAATCGTACAGATACGGCGACCAGTATAAACCGCTGCCGCCGCCGTCCCAATAGGCCACGTCCTGGCCACTCAGCAACAGCCGTCCGCCGCCGGACAGATAATCGGTGATCACCCCACCGGCACCGATATAGCCGGGTGCGTCTTGCGGAGCACTCCAAATCACCAGATCGTAGGCGGCCAGCTGTTGAGTGGTCGGTATGCCCAAGGCAGAAGAATCGAGATTGACGATCATGTGTGTATCGTAAAGATAACCCAGGTTGTCTAACGCGCGTTGATAGAATTGGCGTCGGCTGTCATTATACCACGCGCCGCTGTCGACCAGCAAAATGGTCGGCGCCGGTTCGAGGAGGAAATCGCGCACCTGTACATCGCTGCCCAGGATGGTCACCGTAGCGGTGACGGCGCGGTAGCCCCACGCCTCGACGCGCACGGTATGCGTGCCCTGAGGCAGCGTCAGCGCATAATGTCCGTCGAGGGGATCGGTGGTTGTTGAGGCGGGAGTGCCCGGCACGCGGACCGTCGCCGAAAGCGGTTTGCCCGTCCCCACCGCGCCGACCGTCCCTTGCAGCAAGCCGGTCGGCAGGGCAACAAGGTCGATCTGAAGGGGGGTGGTGGTGCCCATGGTCACCGTCACGCCGAATTGCGTCGCCGGTTGATAGCCAAAAGCACGTGCGGTTACGTCAAAAATGCCCATGCTCAAGCCGATCCGGAACGCGCCATAGGCATCGGAAATGGTCGTTCCACTCAAGCCGCCGCCATGCGCCTGGGCCGAGATCTCGGCACCGGCTATGGGGTTTCCGGAGAAGGCATCATGCACGGAGCCGTTGATCCAGCCGAAATGGCCGGCACGCACGGTAGCTGCATAGGCATCGATTCGCCCCCAGCCGTATGCGTTATTCGGACGCCCCTCGCCCAGCGGAAGGGCAGTTTGGGTCAGAATGGCCTCGATCTCGTCGATGGTCAAGGTTGGGTTGGCCTGGAGCAGCAAAGCGATCACCCCGGCGGTCAGAGGGGTGGCCATCGACGTGCCGCTCTTGAGGCCTAATCCACCGCCGGGCAATGCAGAGAGGATGTCGACTCCCGGCGCCGAAACTTCCGGCTTGACCTCGTTCCACGGCGACGGGCCACGTGCCGAAAACCAGGCGATGCGGTCATCGCGGTCGGTCGCGCCGACGGCAATCGTTTCCGGCAGGCTGCCCGGCGAAATGAGCGTGCCCTCGCCTGGCCCCCCGTTGCCGGCGGCAAAGACGGGTACGATGCCCGCCGCGCGCAACGCGCGGAGGTCGTTCTGAAACACCGTGTTGGTGCTGTCTTTGGTGCCCCACGAGCCGTTGACGATGTGCGGTGCCAGCTTGGGATCGCCGTTCGGAGCCAACAACCACTGAAAGCCGGCATGCAGCCAGCTTTCATAGGCCAAACCCTGATTGTTAAAGACCTTGACGGCAATCCATTGGGCGCCGGGGGCCACGCCGATGCCTCCTTCACCCAGGGCGATGCCGGCAACATGGGTGCCATGCCCAAGCCCGTCACCGGGGTAAAGGTAGCCCTCATCGGTTGTGCAATACCAGTGTCCACGGTGATCGACCAACGGCTTGCCGGTGTAGCCACGATAACGTTTCGCCAACAGGGGATGCTGCCAGTCCACGCCGCTGTCCATAATGCCGATCACCACACTGCTGCCGTCCACATCCAGCGATTCCCAAACCCGATCGGCCTGCACCTGGCGGACATGCCACTGCACGCCGTCAAGTTGGGCCCAAGTCGTCTCTTCGGTCCAATGGTCTAGCTCGTAGAGATGATCCTGGGCAATGAACGCCACGTCGGGATGCCCGGCCAGGTCAAAAAAGACCTTTCGCCTGCCCTGCACGGCAATCGCATTGACGATCCACAACGGCTGATATTCAACGACCTGGCCCGCCTGCTGCGCATGTTGAATGACCGACAAAACCCGCTGCTGAGCCGCCTGCGCCTGTTCTTGCAAAGTTCGCACCACAATTTGACCGCGTTCGGCCTTTTCCAGCCCCTCCAGCGACATGGCCGTCAGGCCGGATGACGCGCGCATGCTCACAATGCCACGCAAGAGTGTGTCATCATCGGCGGCAAGCAATTGTTTGAGCCAGGCCGGCTCAAACCGGGCAGGGTCAACTGGCCGGTTGTCAGCTGGCTGAGGCGTAGCGGTCGGTGGGAGGAAAGCGTGAATGCGTTCCAGGGGCAACTCGGACGATGGTTGAAGGGCCGGCTGCGAGACAACCGGTGGAAGCGCCGGAAATGCCACCAGCAACCCGAACAAGAACAATAAAATCGGCCACCATCTCGAATGGTAATTCATCGATCGACCTCGACCTTGGGTCCGAACCGGTTTTCACGCGTCTGTCAACCTTGCATTAACCGGCAAAAGCGAGGGTGATTATAACAGAGTTTGGGTTATAGGGCAATGCCGGCAATTCGGGCACATTTGCAAGTCGGCACGCAACACGTATAATACGGCCAATGGCACCATTGCACGCCTCTTGCAAACGATCTCCCCCGCAAGAGCTACAAGATGAGCCAACGTACACATATTTTCGTAAAACAAAGGAGCTTGACAATGTCTGCGGTCAAAATTACCATCATCGGTGCGGGTAGTGTGGTCTTTTCGCTGGCCTTGGTCAAAGACGTTTGCCTGACCGAGGGACTCAAGGGCAGCCATGTTTGTTTTATGGACATCAACGACGAGCGGCTTGATGTGGTCTATCAGTTGGCGCGACGTTACGCCGAAGACCTGGGCACAACGCTCACCTTTTCCAAGACGCTGGATCGTATGACGGCCTTACATGAAGCCGATTTTGTGATCAACACCGCTACGGTGACCCACAACGAGTATTTCATGAAACGCCGCCGCGAAATGTTGAACGGATTTGGCTATTTCTACGGCGCATCCGGCATGCCCGAGTATCACAACCTGCAACTGATGCTCGACGTAGCCCAAGACATGGAAAAAGCATGTCCCGATGCGTGGATGTTGCTTGCCGGCAACCCTGTTTTTGACGGCACCACCCTGATGGGCCGCGAGACAGGGATCAAGGTCTGTGGGCTGTGCCACGGACATTATGGCTACCGGCATGTGGCCAGCACCATCGGCCTCGATCCAGATCGGGTCACCTGGCAGGCACCCGGCCTCAATCACAACATCTGGCTGACCCATTTTTATTACAAGGCAGACGAACATACGCCCCCCGTCGATGCCTACCCCATTCTGGACCGCTGGATTGCCGAAAATATCGAGCAATACTGGGCCGACCACGCCCAAACGGGCATTCCGGCCCAATGGTCGCCGGCGGCGATCATGCAGTACAAGATGTATGGCCGCTTTCCCATCGGCGACACGCCGCGTCAGGGCGGCTGGTGGTTTCACACCGACCTGGAAACCAAAATCCGCTGGTATGGCCCGGGTGGAGGCGGCGACACACCGGAAGGACGCGACCGCATTTTGCGCGACAAAGAAAACAAATATCAGCAGATGAAAGAAGCCGCCTACAACGCCGATGTGCGGCCGATCGACCTCTTTGGTTCACAGCACACCACCGAACAGCACATTTCAATCATCGACGCGCTGGTCAACGACCATGAATACCGTGCCCAGGTCAACGTGTTGAACAACGGCGCCCTGCCCGGCCTGCCCGACGATGTCGCCGTCGAAGTGCCGGCCATCGTGAACAAGATGGGCATTCAACCGATCCGCGTGGCTCCCCTGCCGAACAAGATCATGCTCGAATGCATCTACCCGGATTGGCTGCGCATGGAGTGCACCCTTGAGGCGCTGCTCAGCGGAGATAAATCGATGATGCTTTACGGTATTCTTCAAAGCCATCAGACCCGATCTTTTGAACAGGCGCAGGCCACGCTGGAAGCCCTCTTTGCCATCGAACCCAATGAACCGATGGCTTATATCGAAGACATCAACGACCATTATCATTGGCCCAAGAACTGGTACTTGAAACCCTAAAGGTCTTGCCGACCTTGATGGTTTCAGAGGATGATGCAGGTGTATTGCTTTGGCCACGAATGGAATCCATACCTGGCCGGGGCCGGCACAATCGAATGGGCCGGCCCTTCGGCATATTTCGTGAACCAGGACACCACTTCCCGGCAGATGAGCAATGCCCAGATCGACGACTATCAGGGGCTGGCCCGCCGCCGATTTCGCCATCGTCCGCCGCTTACGTTGACCGTCCGGGCACGCTTTTCGCATCCGGTCGGCGAATTGAGCGGCACAGCCGGATTTGGCTTTTGGAATGACCCGTTCATGATGACCGGCATGCGCATGCCCACCCTGCCACGCGCAATCTGGTTCTTTTACGCCTCGCCTCCTTCTGATATGCGTCTGGCTCTCGACGTACCCGGCCACGGCTGGAAAGCCGCCGTGATCGACGCGCTGCGACCGGAGTTTTTCCTGCTTTTGCCCTTTGCCCTGCCGGCCGTGCTGTTGATGAACATTCGCCCGCTTTACCGCCTGCTGTGGCCACTCGCCCAAAAAGCAGTCCGTGTCCAGGAAACATGGCTCGATCTCGACATGACCGCCTGGCATACCTATGTCATCGTCTGGGACAAGCAACGGTCACAGTTTTGGGTTGACGGCAAAACCGTCATGGCCAACGCCCCTTCTCCACGCGGGCCGCTGGGGTTTGTGATGTGGTTCGACAACCAGTATATGGTGGCTACGCCGTGGGGACGTTTTCGTTACGGATTGCTCAACGCGCCGGGGCGGCAGTGGATGCAAGTGGATGATTTGAAAATCGAGGAAGGTCAATGAAAACCGTTTATCTTGTACGACACGCTAAATCCAAACAAGACCCCACTTATACTCAAGATTTCGAACGTCCGCTGACCAAACGAGGCAAGGAAGACGCGGCCGATTTAGGGGGCTGGCTGCGTGAGCATGGCCTGATGCCCGACCTGATCATCAGTTCACCGGCCAAACGCGCCCGCCAGACCACCGAGCAGTGCGTCAAGGCCGGCAAGCTGACCTGCCCGGTGCGCTATGAACCGTCGCTTTATGTCCATGGTGAAAAGGCTTATCTGGAAACAATGGCCACGCTGGACGACACGATAGGTTCGGTGATGCTGGTCGGCCACAATCCCGACATTTCCCTGCTCGTCGAGCGGTTGAGCGGGGCATATCATCCCGTGCCCACCTGCACCCTGGCACAAATCGACCTGCCGATCGAACACTGGTCACACCTGACCGAGCGGCAAGGGCAACTGCGTCAGATTTTTGTGCCGGAGAAAAAAGAGGATTGAGCGTCGTCTCACTCTTGCATCTGTGGGTCGAGCGCATCGCGCAGGCCATCGCCGAGCAGGTTAAAGCCCAATACGCTCAACATGATCGCCATGCCGGGGAAAAAGACCAGGTGAGGAGACTGGCGCAAAAAGGGAACGCCATCGGCGATCATTGCGCCCCATTCGGGGGCCGGCGGTTGCGCACCCAGCCCCAAGAACCCCAGGGCCGCCGCGGTGAGGATGGCACTGCCGATGCCCAGCGTGGCCGAAACGATCACCGGAGCCACGCTGTTGGGGAAAACGTGGCGAAAAATGATCCGCACATTGCGCACGCCGACCATCCGCGCCGCCTCGATGTACTCGCGCTCGCGGATCGACAAGACCATCGAGCGCACCAGCCGCGCATAGCCGGGGATGCCTACCACACTGATGGCAATCACCGTATTAAACAGACCCGTCCCGCGTGCGGCGACAATGGCAATCGCCAGCAGCATCGACGGAAAAGCCATCAAAATATCCATCAGCCGCATGATCACCATGTCGGTTGTCCCGCCAAAATAGCCGCTGACCAGGCCCAAGACGGTGCCGATACTCCCGGCCATCAGTACAGCCACAATGCCAACGCTGAGCGAAAGCCTTGCCCCGTGCAAAATACGGCGAAAAATGTCGCGTCCCAGCCGATCGGTGCCAAAAATGTGCTGCATCGACGGCGTTTGCCGTGCACTGGACAGATCCGAGTCGAGCTTGGGATCGTACGGGTCCACCAACGGAGTCAAAACGGCCGCCAGGGTGATGATGCAGACGATCAGAATGCCGATACGCGCCGTAATGCTGTAGCGCATACGCCGCCACGCATCGCGCCACAGACTGCGCGGTTTTTTTTGCATCGAGTCAAAATTGTCGACCAATTGGGTCACAGGCTAGTGCTCCTCGCCACATCGTTTAATTGTAGCGAATGCGGGGATCGATAAACGCATACAAAATGTCAACTGCCAGATTGATGAACACATACACCGTCGCACTGACCAGCACACTGGCCTGAACGATCGGATAATCGCGGCTGAGGATAGCGCGATAGGTCCAGGTGCCCATGCCAGGCCACGAAAAAACCGTTTCGGTCAAAATGGCGCCCCCTAGCAGCCCACCCAATTGCCCGCCGATCACCGTGATCACCGGCAGCAAGGCGTTTTTGAGGGCATGGCGAACCACCACCACCTTTTCGGCCAGCCCTTTGGCCCAAGCGGTGCGCACATAATCCTGGCGCAACACTTCCAGCATGCTCGCCCGAGTGATCCGGGCCAGTGCAGGCATAATGACGGTGCTTAAAACCAAAGAAGGCAAAATCATATGCCAAATGGCGTTGAAAAAAGCATAGACATCTCCCTCCAGCAGCGTGTCGACGAGCATAAAACCGGTCACCCGACGCACATAAAGGTCTACATCCAGACGCGCACTGGGGGGCAAAACCGTCCGGTTGACGGCCAGGGCATAGATCAGAATCAGGGCCAGCCAAAAAATGGGCATCGACACCCCCAACAACGCGCCGATCATGCCCAGTACGTCGAACCACGAATTGCGCCGGATGGCCGAAACAACCCCCACCGTGATGCCGACCGACACCCCAATCAACATCGCGCTGATGACCATCTCGATGGTTGCCGGAAAACGATAGGCCAATTCAAAGGTCACATCGGTGCGGTTGATGATCGACTGGCCCAAATTTCCCCTCAGCAATTGGCCCATATACTTGAGATACTGAATGTGCAACGGGTCATTCAGGCCCAATTGTTCGCGCACGCGCTCGATGTCTTGGGGGCTGGCCCGATCGCCCAGCATGGTGATCACCGGATCGCCGGGGATCAGGCGGATCAAAAAGAACACCAACAAGGTGATGCCCAAGAGGACGGGAATTAACCCCAAAATACGACGAATGATGTAGACGGTCAAACTGTTCGCTCCGTGGAATATCACCATGGGGCGACCACGAAGGTCGCCCCTACACAGCGACCACGAAGGTCGGCCCTACCCTATTTGCTTTCTTCGACCCAAATCTTTTCATACCAGGAACGGAAGACTACCGGCTCGTAGCCTTTTACGTTCTTGCGGAAAAAGATGCGGTTCGCCGGCCAGGCAACGGGCAAACGCGGCATTTCATCGTGCACGATTTGCTCGGCCCGCTTGTAGATCGCCTCACGTTTGGCCAGGTCTGGCTCACGCGCCCCATCGATCAGCAGTTGGGCCAGCTCGTCATTGTCATAGCAGTCTTCGGCCTTGGGCTTGCCGACCGGGTGTGAAAAATGCCAGCCGATATAGTTGTCGGGATCGCCATTGTCGGACCCCCAGCCCAACATCCACATCGGGAACTTGCCCTGGTTGCGATGTTCGAGGTATGCACCCCAGTCTTCGGTCTTGAGTTCAACCTCAATGCCCACCTTGGCCAGGTCGACGGCAATGGCTTCGGCAATCGCCTTCGAGTCGGGGAAATATCCGCGGATGACCGGGATATACCAGAATTCGGTCTTGAAGCCGTTAGGGTAGCCGGCCTCGGCCAACAGTTGCCTGGCTTTTTCCGGGTTGTATTCGATGGGAGGCAGGTCGGGGTTGTGGCCCAAAATGGCCGGTGGCTGAAAACCGGTAGCCAGGCGGTCTTGTTTGTTGTAGAACGTGTCGATCAGCGCCTGGCGATTGATCGCATGCGCAATGGCCCAACGCACCCGAACGTCGTCAAACGGTTTGGTGCACTGCTGGAAGGCGATATAGCCGGTGCTGAGCGAAGGAAGGGTGTAAGCAACGATGTTGGGATCCGCTTCGGCCGTGGGCATATCGGTTTGGGCCAGATCGGCCTGATGGATGGTGCCGGCTAAAAATTCGGCCAGTCGCGCCGAGTTGTCGGGGATCGAGCGAAAGATCAGCCGATCCAGCTTGGGGCCGTCACCCCACCAATCGGGGTTGCGTTCCAACACGATCTTGTCGTCGGGCACCCACTCGACAAACTTGAACGGGCCGGTGCCCACTGCGGTGCCCGCCGGTGTGCCGTATTTGTCGCCCTGCTTTTTGATTGCCGTGGGGCTGGAAATGGCAAAGCTGCCCAGCGGCAGCTTGTACAGCACCACCGCCGAGGGGTTGGCCAAAGTGAACTGGAAGGTATACTCGTCGACGACTTTGGTATCGACAATGGCATAGTCCTCGCCGAACTCGTGGGTGTAATACTCAAAGGTGCGGCCAAAACGCCATTCATTGTTCTCGTCACGCCAGCGATCAAAATTCCACTTGACTGCCTCGGCATTGCACGGCGTTCCATCGTGGAACTTGACCCCTTTGCGCAACTTGAAGGTCCACGTTTTGCCATCGGGGCTTTCCCATGATTCGGCCAGCCATGGGATGACTTTGGTGCTGGTGCCTTCCAATTTGACCAGGGTATCCAGAATTTCCTGGCCCACACGCCAGGACTCACCGTCGGTAACCGTAGCCAGATCGAGGCTGACCGAGTCACCGCCACGGCCGACGATCAGGGTTCCTCCGCCACCGCCGCTTTTCTTGGGCTTGCAAGACGTCACCGTCAGCGATGCAATAACGACAATGATGGCCAACACTGCAAACCATTTGCGCTTGAACATGGATTTACCCTCCTTTTCAAGAAAAGAGAAAAAATGGGGAAAACCGATGGAAAAAGTCTGAAGGCACCTCCTTTCATCATAACAAAACAGGTTCTGATGACAGGCGAGCACTGATGGTCTATCCGAAAAACGTAACCGACACGTCCCTATGCGTCGATACAAGCGGCACGGGGATGCCGCTTGTACGATTTTTCGGACAACTAAAAGATTATAGCACAAACAAGATGATTGTCAAAAGGAGAGCAAGGCGTGACGTATGCTTTCACTTGTTGGCTAATTCCTTTCCGTGTATAATAATGACAAACCAATCTGGCCGATTTTATGCTCATTCTTGCAAAGGGCGTCAAGTCTTGCAGGGGTAAAGGAGAAGCGCAATGAAGCACCTCATTTGTCTGGCCGATCTGAGCGCAGATGAAATCTGGCATATTTTGCACACGGCCCGCGATCTAAAAGCCGAATGGCAGGCCGGCGGCAACAAACCGATCCTGGCCGGCAAGGCGTTGGCGATGATCTTTGAAAAGCCCAGCCTGCGTACCCGTGTTTCTTTTGAAATGGCGATGGTTCATTTGGGCGGACACGCGCTGTATCTGTCGCCGCAAGAGATCGGGCTGGGCAAACGCGAGAGCATCCCCGACGTGGCGCGTGTGCTTTCGGGCATGGTACAAGGGATCGAGGCGCGCGTGTTTGCCCACCGTACCATCGAACTGCTGGCCGAATATGCCACCGTGCCGGTGATCAACGGTTTGTCCGACTTTAACCATCCATGCCAGGCCCTGGGTGACGTGCTCACCCTGTGGGAAAAACGGGGCGAGGTAAAAGGACAAAAGCTCGTTTTTGTCGGCGACGGCAACAACGTCGCCAACTCGTTGCTTTTTATCGGCGCCAAGTTGGGCATCCACGTCACCGTGGCCTCTCCGGCCGGATATGAACCGCATCCGGCCGTGGTGCGACTGGCGCGCGAAGTGGCCAAAGCAAGCGGAGCCAACATTCAGGTCTCGAACGATCCGTTCAAGGCCGTGCAAGGGGCCGATGTGGTCTATACCGATGTGTGGGCCAGCATGGGACAGGAAGCGGAAGCCGAAGTGCGCAAACAAGTTTTTGCCCCCTTCCAGGTCAACCGCGCGCTGATGGCCCACGCACGGCCCGACGCCCTTTTTATGCATTGTTTGCCGGCACATCGCGGCGAAGAAGTGACCGATGAAGTGGCCGATTCGCCCAATTCGGTCATTTTTGAAGAGGCCGAAAACCGCCTGCACGCGCAAAAGGCGGTTTTGGCCCTGTTGATGGGGTAGGCCAGTGGCCGAACTTTTGTGTCGGGTTCCGGCCTCGGCCGGATTAGGGAGGTGTCAGCGTGGCAGGCAATCGGCGGGCTTTTGATGCGGCGATGAAACGCGCCGCCAGCCTGGCTATGGAAAGCAAATGGTCGAAGGCGATTGAGGAATACGAAAAAGCACTGGCCGAATTTCCTCAAGATGTCGCCGCCCTGACCGGCATTGGGCTGGCCTATGTCGAGACCAAACAACTGGACAAAGCCCTGCAAGTCTACAAGGAAGCGGCCAATCTCAATACCGAAAATCCGGAGGTGATCCAGCGCGTCGGCTTTGTTTACGAGCGGCTGGGCCAACTGGCCGAAGCAGCTCGCGCCTATGTGCTGGCCGGCGAAGCGGCCGCGCGCATGCGTGACGTTGCGCAGGCTATCGAATTGTGGCGCAAAGCGTGCATCTTGTGGCCGCAAAACCTGGAAGCCCATCGCAATCTTGTGCGCGCCTATCAATCACAAAACCAAAACGCGCGGGCAGCCTGGCATTATCTGATCATGGCCCGCGTCCTGGCGCGACAGGGCAAATTTGACGAGGCCACCGACTGCGCCAACGAGGCCGTTCGCCTCGATCCGCGCAACGCCGAAGCCGAAGATGTCCAGGTGGCCTTGCAGCGCGGCCTGCCGTTGCCCGACGGCCCAACGGCCCGCTTGCAGCCGGATGCCGAAGGCAAACGCTCGTTAGACAGCTTTGTCGTTTTCGAAGACATCGAGATCACCAGCTCGGCCTTGCTCGAAGAAGAGCGCGTCTCACCGTCCGACCTGGTGCTCAAACACGTGTTGGCGCAGATGGCCGAAACGCTTTTTTCCGACAACCTCACCCCGTCCAAAATGCAGACGGCCATTCTGCTTGGCCATGCGGCCGATTATCAAACGCGCGGGCTGATCGATCAGGCGGCAGAGGCCTACGAGGCCGCAATCAAAATGGGGGGTGATTCGCCGGCCGTACGTTTTGGTCTGGGCATGCTCTACCAGGAACGCCGTGATTTTGCACGGGCAATCGAGCACCTGAACCGTGCCCTCGCCGATCCGGAACTGGCCTTGGGAGTCAATTTCGCCATCGGACGGTGCTATTTTGAGTGGGGGCAGGCCGCCGAAGGGCTGCGTTACCTGCTCGAAGCGCTCAAGTTTCTTGACACCCAAACGGTGCCCCCTGCTCAGGTCGATGAATTGAACGCGGCTTATGAACGGCTCGTGCACGAGTACACGGCCCAACGCAAACCTTCCGGCAATGGTGCAACCTCGGCCGAAGTCTTTGCCCGTTCGATCGTCGAATTTTTAAGCAGCAAGGGGTGGAATGAACGGCTGATCCAGGCCCGCGATCAGATGGATAGCCTCTCACAGGGAACGGTAATGCCGCTGGGAGCCTTGTTGGCCGAGCCGGATGCGCACAAGGCAATGGCCGCAATGGCCCGTGTCCACGAATATGTGCGCGGCAATATGCTCTTTACGGCCATCGAAGAGTGCCTGGCCGCCATTCGCGAGTCGCCCTATTACCTGCCTTTGCACCTCAGTCTGGCCGAACTGCTGGTGATCGAAGACCGTCCGCAGGATGCCGCGCTCAAATATGCCACCGTGGCCCAAACCTACCATGTGCGCGACGACCTGACACGGGCCATCGACGCCTACCGCAAAGCACTCAACATTACGCCGATGAACGTCGCTTTGCGTGAACAACTGATTTCTTTGTTGATCGAGGCCCGTCAATTCGACCAGGCCATCGAGCAACATCTGGCCATGGCCGATGCATACTATCAACTGGCCCAGGTCGATCAAGCGCTCGAACAGTATAATCAGGCCCTTCAATATGCGTCACAAGGAGACCCGGCGCGCAACTGGGAAACCAACATTCTGCACCGCATGGGCGACATCTATATTCAGCGCGTCGATTGGCGCCAGGCCACCCGCATCTACCAGCGAATCAAACGGGTCGATCCCGGCGACGAAAAAGCACGCGCCTTGCTGGTTGATCTGCTGCTCAAAACAGGACAGCGTGCCCAGGCGCTGCAAGAAATCGACGAGATGGTTCAGTACTACCAGGCCGAAAAACAGCCGACCAGGCTGATTTCAGCGCTCAAGGCCATCACCGCCGAACACACCGATGATCTGGCCTTGCGCATGCGCTTTGCCAAAATCTATCTGGACAACCATTACACCCAAGAGGCCATCGCCGAACTGGACGCGGTCGGCGAACTACAGCTCAGTCAGGGCAAAACCGAAGATGCCATCCGCACCATTCAAGCGATCATCCGCCTGGGGCCTGAACGGGCCGATCAATACAAGCGGTTGCTGGCAGACTTGAAACGCGGCTAAGGGCCAATCCGAAAAATGCCGATACACCCCTATGCGTCGGCATAGTACGATTTTTTCGGATAGGTTTCAAGCTACCCCGCTTCCGCTTTTTATCGGTGCGTGCAGCAAGGGCAACAACCGATACCAATGCAGAATGTGTGTGGCCCACATGTTCTGCATTTTGTTCTGCCGATCTTTCTGTAGGTTCAGCAAACAGGGGATCACCTGGAGTGGAGACCTGGCAGAATCGGCCAAGTCTCAACACCACAACTCGATTGAGGCCTGTTGAGGCTGAAATGTGAGGAAGCAGCCAACGGCGAGACCACAGTAGCCGGAGTGGGGTGAGGAGATCATATGTTAGACCTGAGCTGGTTTATGCGACAGCTGAGCCAGAGCTGGCTGAATATTTTGGACATTTTTTTGGTTGCACTCATTTTTTACTGGCTGCTCTACCTGATCCGCGACACACAGGGGATGCAACTGCTCCGCGGCATCGTCATTTTTGCCCTGGTGACGGCGATCATTGCCAACGTGTTGCCCTTTCGTGCCTTTCGCTGGCTGATCGGCAAGGCCCTGCCGGCGCTGCTGGTGGCCATACCGGTGATCTTTCAACCCGAACTCCGTCGCGCCTTGGAGCGTTTGGGACGTACCGGCAGCCGCCTGACCCCACTGCCCCGCGACACGGTCTCGTATGAGGAGACGATTGAAGAAATTTGCAAGGCCAGCGCCCAACTTGCCGAACGTCACGACGGCGCACTGATCGTGCTTGAAGTGTCGACCGGCCTCGAAGAATATATTGAGACCGGCGTCCAACTCGACGCACGGGTGACGGCCGAACTTTTGGTGACCATCTTTTTCAAAAATACGGCCCTGCACGATGGAGCCGTGATCATCCGCAACGGACGCATCGTCGCCGCCGCATGTGTCCTGCCGCTGACCACCACCACCCTGCCCGACCGTCAAATGGGCCTGCGTCACCGCGCCGCCGTCGGCATCACCGAAGCGACCGACGCCATTGCCATCGTCATTTCGGAAGAAACGGGGATGATCGCGGTCGCTCAAAACGGGCGCATCATCCATCGCCGCGATGCCAAGAACTTGCGCACGATATTGCGCGCGATCTATCGTCCGCTCAAATCGCCCGATTGGACAAGCGTATTGGAAGGCATTCGCCGGCGCGTTGTTTTTTTGTTGCAGAGGCACGAGCGGTGAAACGAATTGTCAACGATTTGGGAATGATCACCCTGGCCTTGTCGTTAGCCATCATAGTCTGGGTGGTCGCCGTACAAGAAGAAAATCCGATCGAGCAACGCGAGTACGACCAACCGGTGCGCGTGCAGGTTCGCAACCGGCCGCCGGGGACGATCCTTTTTCCGCAATTTAACCAAAGTGTCCAGCTCAAGTTGCGCGCCCCACAAAGCAGTTGGCGCAACCTGCGCGCCGACATGTTTGAAGCCTGGATCGATCTGGACGGCAAAACGCCCGACAACTATCAGATCGAAGTCAATGTGACCTGCACCGATAAAAATGTCGTCATCGTCGACGTGTACCCCCCTACCGTGCCGGTAGGCCTGAGACAAGAGCTTGAGCGCACGTTTACGGTGACTCTGCAACTGAACGTGCCGGTCGCCTTTGGCTATGAACTCAAAGCCGAGCAGGCGGTGATCGAACCGCTCACCGTCACCGTGCGCGGGCCGGATTCATTTGTCGCCGACGTGGCCCGCGTGGTAGCCACCCTCGACCTACGCGGCGAAGTCAAGGAAACGATCCGCGTCAACCGCCAACTGGTCGCCCAAGATGGGGCAGGCAATTCAATGGGCAATTTTGTCACCGTTCAGCCGGCCTCGGTCAACATTGTGGTGCCGGTTGAACAAAAGACCGGCTTTAAGGATGTTGCCGTGCGTCCGGTGGTAATCGGCGCACCGGCACCCGGCTATCGCCTGCGCGCCATCCGTGTCGAACCGTCGATCGTCACGTTGGGTGGAGACAGCAAAGTGGTCGAGAACGTCGCCGCGGTCGGCTATGTTGAAAATGTGCCGCTCAACATTGCCGGGGCCACCGGCGACATGGTTGAACGGCTGGCGTTGAATTTGCCCGAAGGCGCATCGGCTTTGGGGGTACAAGGGGTGCTGGTCACCGCCAGCATCGAACCGATCCCCGGACGACGGGCAATCAGCCTGCCCCCCATTGTAAAGGGTCTGAGCAGTGAACTGATGGCCCGGGTGATGCCGGAAAAAGTGGTGATCACGCTGAACGGCCCATTGCCCAAATTGAACACCTTGACCGAAGCAGATGTCAAGGTTTATGTCGAACTGGTTGGCATGGGGGCAGGCCAACATACCGTCGCCCTGACATTTTTGGTGCCGGAGGGCATCGAGGTCGAATCGATCGTCCCGGCCTCGGTCGAAGTGACCATCCTGCCGATCCCGCCAACGTCAACACCGACGCCCACACCAACCTGGACACCGACACCAACGGTCGCCGTAACCGAAACGCTGACCCCATCGGTCAGTTTGACGCCGACAGTGTCCCCAACGGCCGCATCCAGGCCGACACCCAAACCGTAGATACACAAGGAGAATCAAACTCGTTATGACTAAACCGATAGTGGCCCTGGTGGGCCGCCCTAATGTAGGCAAATCTACGCTGTTCAACCGACTGATCGGCGAGCGGCGGGCCATTGTGTCCGAGATTCCAGGCACCACCCGCGACCGTCTTTACGCCGACTGTGAGTGGAACGGCGTCACCTTTACGCTGGTCGATACCGGCGGAATTGAAATTTTGGCCGAACGCCGCCTGGCGGCCGGCGAACCGCTGGACATCCTGGCCGCCGGATCAACCCACTTTGTCCGCGAGATCCGCGCCCAGGCCGAAGTGGCCATCCGTGAGGCCGATGTGGTCGTTTTTCTGGTCGACGCCCAGAGTGGACTCACTGCCGCCGATCAAGAAGTGGCCGATGTGTTACGCCACGCCGACAAACCGGTGATCGTCGCCGCCAACAAGGCCGACAACCTCAAGTTGCACCATGACGCCGTCGAATTCTATGCCCTGGGTGTGGGGCCGGTCTTTCCCGTCTCGGCATTGAGCGGGCGCGGCAGTGGTGACCTGCTCGACGAGATTGTGGCTTCCATCCCCCACGAGCGGCTCGTCGAACACGTTTCCGAAGCGGTGCACATCGCCATCGTCGGACGGCCCAACGTCGGCAAGTCGTCGCTGCTGAACCAATTGCTCGGCGAAGAGCGGGCCATCGTCAGCCCAATTGCCGGCACAACGCGCGACGCCATCGACACCGCCATGCAATGGACCGATGAGACCGGCGAGACGCACGACATTGTGTTGATCGACACGGCCGGCATTCGGCGACGTGGAAAAATAGAAAAGGGTTTGGAATATTACAGTATTCTACGTGCCCTGGCCGCACTCAGCCGCGCCGATGTCGCCCTGCTGATGATCGACGCGACCGAAGGGGTCACCGCCCAGGACACGCACGTCGCCGGATACATCCTGGAAGAACACAAAAGCGTCGTCGTGCTGGTCAACAAGTGGGATGCAATTGAAAAGGACGCCCACACGACGGCCGCGTACACCGAATATGTGCGTGAACAACTCAAGTTTATGAGCTACGTGCCGGTGTTGTTCATTTCGGCGCTGACCGGCCAGCGGGTCAACCAGATACTGCCAACGGCACTCCAGGTCTACGCCGAGCGAAATCACCGTCTGACCACCCACCAGATCAACAACCTGATTCAGGATGCACTGTTCCGCCACAGTCCGCCGGCCATTCGGGGACGCAAGTTGCGGGTCTATTTTGCCACCCAGGCCGAAGGCGCCCCACCGACCTTTGTGCTTTTCGTCAACGATCCCAAACTGGTGCATTTTGGCTACGAACGCTACCTGGAAAACCGCATCCGTGAAGCATACCCCTTTGTCGGCACGCCGATCAAACTGATCTTTAAGCATCGTCAAGAGAGCCAAAATGGTTAAACACCCCCCCGACACATCAACCGGGATCGAATATGCAGCATCGGTGTTGCCCGGCCTGGAAGAAATTGCCGGACGCGAGATCAAAACCCGGCTTCCCGGCGCCCGGATCATCGACCAACGACGCGGTTGGGTCATTTTCCGTTGCGAAGGAAGCGCCGCCCAACTGCTCGACCTGCGCACGACCGAAGATGTTTTTGTCGTCCTTTACCGCAGCGATCACTTTCCACCCTTTCGCCAGCAAGCCCTGGCCTTGCTGACCCGGATGTCGGCCCAGAGCCGCTATTGGGAAGAAGCGCTCAGCCGCTTTAACAGCGTGCAAACCAAAAGCGTGCATCGGGTCACCTTTCGGGTGATCGCCCAGCAGATCGGCCAGCATGGCTTTCCGCGCCACGAAGCACGCGATGCCGTGCTGGCCGGCGTGCAGACGCGCTGGGGCAAATGGAAGCAAGTTGCCGACGACGCCCACCTGGAAGTCTGGCTGTCGATCATCCACGAATGGGCACTGCTTGCCATTCGCCTCTCCGACCGCTCGATGCGCCACCGCGATTACAAAGAAGAACATCTGCCTGCTTCGCTGCGGCCTACCCTCGCCGCAGCGATGGTGCAGCTTGCCCGTCCCCGTCCCGGCGACCTCTTCTGTGACCCTATGTGCGGCGCCGGCACCATCCTTGCCGAGCGGGCCAGATGCGGCCCATACCGCGCCCTGCTCGGCGGCGACCTCGATCCGGCAGCCGTGCAGGCGGCTCATACCAACCTGTACCGCATTGAACGTTGTGTCTTGCACAGTTGGGACGCGCGCCGGTTGCCCTTGCGCCCTGCCTCACTCGATGCGGTAGTCTGCAACCTGCCCTTTGGCATCAAGGTTGGCTCGCACCAAGAAAACCCGGCCCTCTATGAACGTTTTTTTGACCAACTGGCCCGTGTGCTCAAACCCGGAGGACATGCCGTGCTGTTGAGCGGCGAAAAAGAGCTGATGCACGACCTGCTCGGCCGCTACAAACAGTTTGTGCGCGAGCAAGAAGTGCTGGTCGGCGTATTGGGACAGGCTGCACGAATTTATGTGCTGCGTAAGAAATGAGCAAAACAAAACTCCGCAACCATCCGTTTCATAGCACACGGATGAACACGGATCGGACGGATGGACACGGATCAAAAAACATGTGAACATCCGTCGCATCCGTGTCAATCCGTGGCCCATTTGGATCAACCTTTACCGCCTGAACGTTCACCCTGTTACGGAGCTGCCCCAATTATGCGTTTGCGTATTGCGATCTGGAGCAATTTCTACAAGCCGATCATCAGCGGCGTGGTCACCTCGATTTCCCTGTTTCGAAAAGGGCTGATCGAACTGGGCCACGATGTGCATATCTTTACCACCGAGGCCGAAAACTATCAAGACACCGAACCCTATGTGTACCGGCTGCCGGCTCTGATCGACCTGACCGAATCGCTCGAGTTTTCACTGGCCCTGCCGGTCCGCTGGCCGATGCGCTCGGCAATGAAGGGCATCAAACCACACGTGATCCACAGTCAACACCCGATTTGGCTAGGTGACCTGGCCGCACGGTACGCCCATGAACTGGCGGTGCCGCTCGTGTTCACCTTTCACACCCGCTACGATGAATTTGTGAAATCCAACCTCTCGTTTGTTTCCGGCGTGGCAACCCAACTGGCCCACGACGTGATCAACGATTATCTGGCACAATGTACGCATATCATCGCGCCAACACCCAGCATTCGGCAAATGATCTATGCCGAATATGACGTTAACGTACCGGTGACGGTCTTGCCAACACCGATCGACCTGACTCAATACACCGCACTGAAACCGGCCAAGATCCGCGCCCAGTACGGCCTCGACACCAGGCGCGTTTTGCTTTACCTGGGCCGGATTTGGCGAGAAAAAAACATCGATCTGCTCTTGCATATGCTTGCCCGCCTGGTTGAACGGCGCTCAGATGTGGTTCTGATGATCGTCGGACGGGGGCCGCAGAGCGACGAGTTGCAAGAATTGGCTCAAGAACTCGGCATCGACAAACATGTGATCTTTACCGGCCCCATCTCCCATGAGCAGGTACCCGACTTTATGGCCGCTGCCGACCTGTTCACCTTTCCGTCGGTTTTTGAAACGCAAGGGCTGGTACTGGTCGAAGCGCTGGCCGCGGGAACGCCGATCGTCGCCCTGCGCACGCCGGTTGTCACCGACATTCTGGGCGATGCCCAGGCCGGCGTGATGGTTGACCAAGATGCCCAGGCCTGGGCCAACATTGTAGATGAACTGCTCAACCAACCCGATCGCCTGAGAACAATGCGACAGGCCGCCCTCGAGGTCGCACATCATTACTCGATCAGCGCGGTGACCGAGCGGCTGGTACAGGTCTATGAAGAAGCAATCCTCGACGGCCCGCGCCTGGTCAAGCGACGTCCCCTGAGCTGATCGGCGATGCGGCTTTGTCAAGTGACCCGCTTTCAAGTATAATCACCCCAATTCTGCACATGGAAAGGTCTGCTATGCCCGATTATCAGGATGACCGTCAAGAAACAACCGACACGCCGTCGGCAGACACGCCGTTGAGTGAAGAAATGAACGCCTCGAACGAAGCGGAAATATCCGCCCCTGAAGAAACGGAGGCAGAAGCTGCCCTCTCCTCCCCTCTGCCTGTGCCGCTGCCCGATCCGCCCCCGCTCACCCCGGCGCGGTTGTGGCTCAGTGCCCTCTACGGGCTGATCGCCGCCCTGGGAGGCGCTTTGCTGTGGAGCCTGGCCGTTGAGCAAAGCGAGAACGATATGCGTCCGTTGGCCCTCATCTTGGGCCTCTTGTCGGCAGCGATGGTCAGCCTGATCGGTGGCGGCAACGGAGCACTGCCCTATGGGCTGATCGGTGGCGCAAGCACCGCGCTTACCCTGCTTGGGGGCGGCTATCTGGCCTACGGCAACGGCGGACAGAGCGCGTCGAGCAACCTGGTGGTCGATCTCGTCTTGGGAGCGATGATCGTGCTCGGTGGCTATGCCCTGCCCCGTTCTGCCCCGCCGACCTTTCGTCGCTGGCAGAAACTAGCCGCAGAAAGCAACGTGCGCTGGCTGGCCATCGTCGGCGGCGTGGTAGCCGCCATCCTGCTCGCCCTGGCCGTATACCGATCCCCCCTTGTGGTCAATTGGACGGTCGATCGTCAACTGACCAAAGCCCAGGCTGCATTCGATGCCGGTGATACGACCCAGGCCGGCCAATGGGTCGACCGTGCCTTGGCCCGCAACGAGCGCGCCGTCGCCGCGTATGTGCTGCGTGGACGCATCATGGAAGCCCAAAATATGCCCGATCAAGCCGCCGGCGCATATCGTGAGGCGCTCGCCATCGCCCCACAATCTGTCGAAGCGAGTGAACGCCTGGGACGCCTGCTACTCGAACACAATGATGCCGAGAATGCCTATTCCTATCTGCAACAGGCCGTTCAGGCCCACCCCGACAACGCCGAATTGCACTATTTGCTAGGCCAGGCGGCCCTGGCACGCGGTGACATCACCACCGCCCAGGCCGAATACCAAAAGGCAACCGAGCTGAACCCGCAGTTCGCAGCGGCCTTTGCCGCCCTCGGCCTGCTCTATGCCCAAACAGGCGACACAGATGCCGCCCTGGCCGCACTGGAATCGGCCATCGCCCTGAACACCGATGACCTTGAGACCTATCAGCTTGCCGGTTCGGCCTATCTACGCAACAAACAGTTTGACCGGGCCATCGAATTGTTGGAAAAAGCCCGTTCACTTGACGACAACAACCCGGAAACCTTTTATCTGCTCGGTTTTGCCTATGCCGGAGCCCAATTGAACGATTCGGCCCGCCAAAACCTTGAACACGCAGTGTCCCTTGCCCCCAACACGGTGCGCTACCATGTGGGGTTGGGCTATTTTTATCGCACGATCGAGATGTTGCCGGAGGCCTTTGCCGAAATTCAAACCGCGCTTCAACTCGAACCCACCAATCCGGGTCTCAAACAATTTCTTGCCGAAACCTATCTGGAAGCGGGCGAGTTTGAAAAAGCATTGTCCGAATACCTGGCCCTCGACGCGCAATACCCCAACTATCCACAACTGCAAAGCGCCCTGGCCTACACTTACTTTTTCCTGGGCCGACAACAAGAAGCAGAAGCGGCCGCCCGGCGCACCATCCAACTCGATCCATCTATGGCCCAGGGATACAAAAACCTGGCCCTGACCTTGCACGCACAAGGACGTCTGGATGAGGCCTTGGTCAACGCCCAAAAAGCCGTCGAACTCGGGCCAGATATGCCCCTTGCCCAATACATTTTGGGCGTGTGCCACAAAGAATTGGGACACCACGAGGAGGCCATTGCCGCCTTTGAACAGGTGCTCAAGCTGGGATTGATCAACCTGGAACGCCAACGATTTCAGGCTCAGGTTGAGGCCTGGCTTGCCGAACTCAAATCGCGCTAACCGACAACCGATAACGATGGAAACAGGATTTGTCATCGTCTGGATCATTGCCCTGGTAGCCATTGCCGTTTTGTTGGTGCTGCTAGGGATCACCCTCCGTCGACAGGCAGCCGACACAGAATCGGCGATCGACTTGGCGCGCGGCTATGTGCCCGTGCGCGATACGTTGATCTTTTACCACGACAAAAACTGCATCCGCAGCACCGCCGACGGCCGTTTGTGGTTGAACATTCCCGGCATTGCGTGGGAGACAACCTGGCAAAACGACCTGCTCCGCGTCGAAGTGCGCGCCCAAGACCTAACCCAAATTGTCCTCGATAACGTGCCGACCGGAACACAGATCATTGCCGCGTATGATTTCCTGGTCTACCGAATGACCGAAACCGGCAGCGACCTCGACGTATGGCAATTTGCCAGGCCAATTCAGGTCGCTTTTCTCGTGGAAGGGCTTGCCGCCGAGCAGATTGATTTTATGGTGCACCATGGCAAGTGGCAGTGGGTGCCATGCGCTCCGGTCGAACCGGAAACATTGGGAATTTCCCGCCTGCGCAAGACACAATCGCTGGTTGCTGCCGGCCTGGAGCGACTCGATCCCATGTGCGTGGTTGTACAGCCTCCGCCGGCTGCCGACGGAGATGCCGACGCATAGGGATGTGTCGGCTACGTTTTCGGGCTACGTTTTCGGGCTGCCGAAGAGAAATGAAAAAAGAAGGGCCATTCTGGCCCTTCTTTTTTCTCGATCGACAAAGCCGACGCATAGGGATGCGTCGGCTACGTTTTCGGGCTACGTTTTCGGGCTACGTTTTCGGGCTACGTTTTCGGATTTGGCTATCCAAGAGCGAGCGTGCCTTCACCTTGATCGGTTTCGACATTTTTGCGGCGGGTGATCAGTTCAAGGGTCAACCGCTCGAAAAAGCTGTTGGCCGGCAACGAGGGCGCCATCCCATACACGGCCTCGGTGACCATCACGTCAATCCGCAACGTCATCGTTTCGATGGTAATCGGTTGATTGGGAACAATCAAGGCCGGTTCACCTTTGACGGCCAGACGGGCACGCAATTCTGGATCGTTAAATGCATGCTCACTCATCAACACACGGGTAACCGTGCGAATATCGTTCTTGTCGAACAACCAGACCTCGAACGCGGTCACCTTGTCTGGGTCACCGACGCCGATCGTTTCCGAAATGCCCACTCCACACTCGCCTAAAAATTCACCGCTCGGCGATTCAATGCTAAAAGACTCGTCATAGACATCGTTGCCCAACGCATAACTGGTGACAAAATGGGCCAACGGCGGCGTCTGTGGGGCAGCCGCTTCGGGATGCAAGGTGGCAGCCCAGTCGGTGAATTCTTCAGCCTTGGATTGAACCGGCTTTTTGCCCTTGCGCAGGCGCAAAACCAGCAAAATGACAATAACGAGGAAAAGCACAACGAGCAAAAGCCCCAGCCCAAGGACGCGGAGCAGACCGCCCAACCCTCCTCCGGGGGCAGGTTGAGCCGGCGTCGGGCCGGCCGAGGGCGTGGGCAATGCGGTTGTCGCGCCGACGATTTTTTCTTCCAGCGATTGCAACTTCATCTGCATTTCGGGGCTGGCTTCAACATAGGCATATTCCAGCGCTGCCTTGCGGCGCTTTTCGTTATCCCACACACCGAGCTGGCGTTTGGCCAGTTCCAGATCCCCATGCCGGTCATAAGACTCGGTGACCAGCGTCCAGTAATAAGCGCCGTAATTGACCTGAAGTTCCTGCGGGGTCACATCGGTCCATCTGACCGGGGCAATGACATACCCGAACAACAGGCCGATACCCAGCCCTAAAATGACGCCGACAACCAAACCGATCAACAGCCGCGTGGTTCCACTGTTTTGATTCATGCTCGCCACCTCATTCCTGTAAAGGTTGCACCGTGCCAGCTTGACATATTATTTTCAATTTTACCATAATCTATCAGATAAGGCAAGGGGCAATTTTATGTGAAATTGCCCCTTCAGTCCTCTTCATCCAAACGCAGCACGGTCATAAAAGCCTCTTGTGGGATCGATACGCGACCGACCATTTTGAGGCGTTTTTTGCCCGCTTTTTGCTTTTCCAACAGCTTGCGCTTGCGGGTCACGTCGCCGCCGTAGCATTTGGCGGTGACATCTTTGCGCAGCGCTTTGACATTGGCACGCGAAATAACCTTTTTGCCGACCGCCGCCTGGATCGGCACTTCGAATTGTTGGCGGGGAATGGCCGCTTTGAGTTTGGAAACAAGTCGCTGCCCTTTGCGATAAGCCTGGTCGCGGTGAACGATGATCGACAACGCATCGACCGGCTGTTCGTTGACCAACACATCCAGTTTGACCAAATCGGCAGCCTGGTAGCGCAAAAAGATGTAATCCATCGACGCATAGCCGCGCGTTGAAGATTTAAGGCGGTCAAAATAGTCAACCAGAATCTCGATCAAGGGGATGTGAAAGACGATCAACACCCGCGTGGGGTCGAGGTATTCCATGCGCTGATATACCCCCCGGCGGGTGGTGGTCAATTCCATAATCTGGCCGATGTATTCGGCCGGGGAGAACACGCTCAATTCAACCCAGGGTTCGGAAATTTCGGCAATTTCGGTTTCCGGAGGCAATTCGGCCGGATTGGAGATGTACACCTCACTGCCGTCGGTCTTGATGATGTGATATTCGACACTTGGCGCGGTGGCGACCAGGTCGAGATCGTATTCGCGTTCCAGCCGTTCCTGAACGATTTCCATGTGAAAGAGGCCCAGAAACCCGCAGCGAAAACCGAATCCCAACGCCGGTGAGGTCTCCGGCTCGTAAAAGAGAGCGGCATCGTTCAATTGCAGCTTTTGCAACGCCTCGCCGAGCAATTCGTAATCTTCGCCTTCGGCAGGATACAGGCCGGCAAAAACCATCGGCTTGGCCGGGCGGTAACCGGGCAGTGCTTCTTCGGCCGGCCGGTTGCGCTCGGTGATCGTATCGCCGACGGTGCATTCCTGAAGGGTCTTCAAGCCGGTTGCGACATAGCCCACTTCCCCTGCGCCCAACGCATCGACCGGCGTCATTTTGGGGGCAAAGATGCCGATCTCGACCGGATCGATCGGGGTGTTGTTGGACATCAACTTGAGCGGCGTGTTCTTGTTTACTACGCCGTCGACCACGCGGACATAGGCCACCACCCCTTTGTACGGATCGTAGTGTGAATCAAAGATCAATGCCCGCAACGGCCCTTCGACCCTGCCCCGTGGCGGGGGAATGCGCGCTACCACCGCTTCCAACACGCCGTCAATGTTGATGCCTTCTTTGGCCGAAATACGCAGAATTTCTTCCGGCAAAAAGCCAAACAGGTCGCCCAGTTCTTGCTCCACTTCGTCCGGGCGTGCCGAAACCAGGTCGATCTTGTTGATCAGCGGAATGATGGTCAGATCGTGGTCGAGTGCCAGGTAAAGGTTGGCGAGGGTTTGCGCTTCGACGCCTTGCGACGCATCGACCACGAGCAGGGCGCCTTCACAAGCGTTCAGGGCGCGCGAGACCTCATAATTAAAGTCAACGTGTCCCGGCGTATCGATCAGGTTCAACTCGTAGGTCTGGCCGTCTTGCGCCACATAGTTCATCCGCACGGCCGAGGCCTTGATGGTGACCCCTTTTTCACGTTCCAGGTCCATCATATCGAGCACTTGCTCGGTCATCTCGCGCGGACTCAACGTGCCGGTGCGCTCCAAAAGGCGGTCGGCCAGCGTCGATTTGCCGTGATCGATGTGGGCGATGATACAAAAATTGCGGATCCACTGCGGATTTTGCATGCTCTTTATTCTCGAATGAATTTGAGCCGCCAGATGTCGACGCCTCGTTCAAGGTAATACTGTTCTTCGCGGGTGCGAATGCCGGTTGTGCTGAACGGGCAAAACTGTCCACGGCCACAGGCATTCAGATAGCCCCCATGCGCTTCAAACAGCGCCAACATTTCCGCACCGACCACCTGCTTGTCGGTCATCAGGTGCACTTCCCCCCCTGGCCTGAGCAGCGTGTGCAGCGTCCTGACCAGTTGTTCATCGACCATGCGCCGCTTGTGGTGTTTTTTGCGTTGCGTCCAGGGGTCGGGAAAGTGGATATACACGCGGCTCAGCATGCCCGGATCAAAGAGCACCGGCAGATGGACTTTGACATTGGCCAACATCACATAGATGTTGGTCAGGCCCTCTTGTTCAAGGCGGGCCTGCATCTTTTCGACCAGGTATGAGCGGATTTCCAGGCCAACCAGTTGCGCCTGAGGAACCTGTCTGGCCCGTTCGATTAAAAATTCGCCCCGGCCAAAACCGAGGTCCACTTCAAAGGGTCGTCCCGGTTCACCGGCAATGGCCGTCCAGTCGGGTCGGGTTACCTCGAGGCGTACACGAAATGGGTTGATGCTTTTGCGATGTCGGATGCGGGCCATGCCCCTGTTCGTCGTTCCCTTTTATTGAACCAGTCCCAGGTCTTCAAAGGGCCAATAGGAGATCCATGCCCGACCGACGACCTGATCGATCGGAATGGGGCCAAAAGAGCGCGAATCGTTGCTGGCGCCCCGGTTGTCGCCCATCACAAAGATGTGATTGGGCGGTACGGTGAATGGGCCATAGGTGCCGTTCGTTTCAACGCTCAGATAAGGCTCGTTCAGCCGTTCGCCGTTGATGTACACTCCGCCGTTTTTGACTTCGATGGTCTCGCCGGGCAGGGCGATCACGCGCTTGATCAACAGCTCGCGGCTGTGATCGGGCAGGTGAATCACCACCACATCGCCGCGATGGGGCAGATGGAGCTTGTAGCTTACCTTTTCTACCACCAGACGCTGGTTGGTGTGCAGGGTCGGCTCCATGCTGTGCCCATATACGCGCGTGGCCTGAGCCACAAAGAGGTTGATCAACACGGCAATGACGATGGCCGGCAGCACCGTTTCGCTGATTTCGATCAACCAGTGCCACAACATGGCAGAAACCGGCTCAGACGACGGTTGAACGTCGTCTGAGTGCATCGGGGAATGGGCCTCATCTGAAGTGCGGTTGAGTTGCGGGTTTTCCATACGGCTCCTGTTTTTTACCGACGGTCGCGTCGCCCCCCAGGGCGGTCATCGCCTGAACGTCCGCCACCAGAACGTCCACCACCGCTGCTGCCACCAGAACGTCGCCCGCCGCCGTCCCGTTCACGTGCTTCTTCGGCCGTCCAACCTTCAAGAACGGCCTGGCGTGACAGGCGAATCTTGCCATCGGGGCCGATGTCGGTGACCATCACCATGACCTCGTCGCCGACCTGGACGACCGATTCGACGCTGGGCACCCGTTCGCTGGCGAGCTGTGAGATGTGCACCATGCCGTCTTTGCCGGGCAAAATTTCCACAAACGCGCCAAAATCGGTGATCCGCACCACTTTGCCGGTATAGATCTTGCCGATTTCGGCCTCTTCCACCAAGGCCAGAATGCGTCGTCGCGCCGTTTCGGCGGCCATTCCGTCGACGGCGGCAATGGTTACCGTCCCATCGTCGGCAATGTCGATTTGTGTGCCGGTTTCGTCCTGGATGCTGCGGATGGTTTTGCCGCCGGTGCCGATCACGGCCCCGATCTTGTCCGGGTTGATCTTGATTGTGGTCAGGCGCGGCGCATAGGGCGACAGTTCGGCACGTGGTTCGGCAATGCATGCCTGAAGCACATCGAGAATTTGCTGCCGGGCCACCCTGGCTTGTTCGAGCGCCTGGGCCATGATCTCGCGGCTGATCCCTTTGACCTTGATGTCCATTTGCAGGGCCGTGATCCCCTGGCGTGTGCCGGCCACTTTGAAATCCATATCTCCGAGATGGTCTTCGATGCCTTGTATATCGGTCAGGGTCACATAGCGGCCGGTTGACTCGTCCATCACCAGGCCCATCGCAATACCGGCAACCGGCGCTCTGATCGGCACACCGGCATCCATCAACGCCAGTGTGCTGCCGCAAATGCTGGCTTGTGAGGTCGAGCCGTTGCTGCTGAGCACTTCGCTGACCACCCGGATGGTGTAAGGAAACGCTTCTTGCGGGGGAAGCACAGGGAGCAAGGCACGCTCGCCCAACGCCCCATGGCCGATTTCACGCCGCCCGGTTGCGCCGATGCGGCCGGTTTCGCCGGTGCTAAAGGGCGGAAAGTTGTAATGGTGCATATAGCGCTTGCTTTCTTCAGGCGTCAGGTCATCGAGCATCTTTTCATCGCGCGAAGTTCCCAACGTACAAACCGACAAGACCTGTGTTTCGCCGCGCGTAAACAGGCCGGAGCCATGCGTGCGCGGCAACAAGCCCACTTCGGCCGACAGCGGGCGGATGGTTGTGGCATCGCGTCCGTCGGGGCGAACCCCTTCGTCAAGAATGCGCCCGCGGATCAAGTCGCGCAATTCGTTTTCAAAGGCATCGAGCAGAGCCTGAACATCCCACGTTTCGCCCAGTGCGGTCACCAGTTCATCGCGTAACCGATCAAAGGCCTCGATGCGCTCCGACTTGACGATGGTGTTATAGACGGCCTCATGGAGGCGATCACCCAAAAACTCTTTGACCGCCTCGCGCACCCCTTCGACATGCGCCTGGGCCACATAAGCGCGTTTCTCCTTGCCGATCGCAGCGCGCATCTGATTTTGCATCTCGATCACGCCCTGCATCGCCTGATGTCCGCGCTGGATGGCTTCCAGCATCACTTCTTCACCGACTTCATTGGCTCCTGCCTCGACCATCAAGATGGCATCGGCGGTGCCGGCCAGACGGAGGTCAAGGGCGCTGTCGGCCATTTGGGAGTGGGTGGGGTTAAAGACAAATTCGCCATCGATATAACCCACCCGCACCGCACCGACCGGCCCGGCAAAAGGAATGTCCGAGATGGTCAATGCCGCCGAGGCCGCGATGATGTTGAGAATGTCGGCCTGAAATTCCTGGTCTTGCGAAAGGGTATAGGTGACGATTTGCACCTCGTTCCGCATGTCTTTGGGGAAAAGTGGACGAAGAGGACGGTCGGTCAGACGGGCGATCAGAATGGCATTTTCACCGGGACGCCCCTCGCGGCGGAGAAAGGAGCCGGGAATGCGCCCGGCGGCATAGAGCCGTTCCTCAAAATCAACCGTAAGCGGGAAAAAATCCATCCCTTCACGGACGCTGCGCGCCATTGTCGCAGCGGTGAACAAAACGGTGTCACCACAACGAATGGTCACGGCCCCATTGGCCTGTTGGGCCAACTTGCCGCTTTCGACGACAATCGTATGTTCGCCGATGGTCGCCTCAAATTTGTAAATTCCTAACATTGTTAAATCTCCTTGCACATATGGTTGCAAAACCCGGCACCACGTCCGCTGCAAGGAACTCAGAGACTGGGAACCATGTCACAGCGCAGGTATAGCTGTGGCACATTCCCCAATTTCTGAACCCTTGAGCCGAACGTGCGCGCCGAAAAAAAATTGTCCAGGGCCTCAAGATCGATGCCCCCGAGGTCTTGGTGATACAACTAAACGAGTAGATGGCAAAGGCGCGCATCTACTCGTTTGGGGGTTGTACACACTGTTTGGTTCAGTCTTACTTGCGAAGCCCCAGGCGTTCAATCAGGGCTTGGTAACGATCCAGGTCTTTGCGCTTCAGGTATTCCTGTTGGCGCCGTCGCTGTCCGACCAACTTGATCAGCCCGCGCCGCGAATGCTCATCTCCTTTGTGCACCTTCAGATGCTCGATCAGGTCATTGATGCGCGCGGTAAGCAGAGCAATCTGCACTTCCGGCGACCCGGTGTCGTTGGGATGAACGGCATATTCTCGAATGATTGCTTCTTTACGTTCTTTGGTAAGTGGCACACTATCCTCCTGATACTGACACGTAGAATACAGCGCTGTTGCGCCGCTAGTTCCCGTCTGAACGAAAGAAATTATAGCATAATTTTGTGCGTCGGGCAAGTTGAAAATACAGCCGCAAAAGAAAAGACGATCCAATTTGACAACCCCATCTCTCTGTGATAAAATCAGCGTGACCGGTCACGAACATTCTTTTTCCTCATTGAGCGGTGATGGGACACCACAGCAAAAAACGAGTGACCAACCGGATTGGGCAAGCACACACCGACCCCCTCACGATATGGCCTTTTTACGACCCTGCTTTGGGGTGCGCTCATCCTTTGGCCCTTTGCCGGAACACGCTGGCGAGCCTTGCAAAGTGGCAGCGTGCCTTTTGCTGCAAACACCTATGCTTATCCGGTCGAAAACCTGGCCCAACCCCGCTTGCAGGCTCAACTTCAGGTTGCTTATGTGCCCGATGATGCTGTGCTGGTGCTGAACTGGCGTGGGCTGTACAGCGCGATCTATCTGGCACATGTCGAACAGCAGCGGACCGGCCTCACCTTTATCGAAGCCACCCCGCACGGCAGCACAGGACAATTGGCCGATTCGTTGATCGCAGACCTGAAGCAGATGGTGAGCGCCGGACGGCCGGTTTTTGTAGATCAAGTCTATGAGCCGCTGCGCAGCCACTTTCGTGTCATCCCGGCCCCCCTGGGCGGGTTGTATCGGCTCAAAAATCCGCGTTAATCCCTTCCCCAATTTGCCTTAAACAGAAATTGAATGTATAACTTGGATCGCCGGCGCATAGGATGCGCCGGCCACACATGCCTGCCCATAGGACAGGCAGGCCAGGTTATTGGGGAGAGTTGAACATGACCATGGACCTCTACCGCATCCGCGGGATCATTTCCTGGAGCGATCAGGGGCGTTGCTGCGAGTGTCTCAAAGCCGAAGATTGTTTACGGCTCGACTGCGATTACAGCGAAGACGGTTTGACCAGTGTGGATGTGCTGATTCTGGCAGAATCGCTCAATGAGGCCATCGAGGTGGCCCTGGAACAAGAGATTTTCAAAGGTGACCATTCTTACGGCCGCTGGGTCGGCACGCCGATGGCCGGCAAGCTATCTGAGGCCGACAAAATGCGCTACCTGGAAGCGCCGGATGAATTTCGATAAAAAATCAATATTATCGATGCATAGGGATACTTGCCGATGCATAGGGATGCTTGCCGATGCATAGGGATGCATCGGCTACCTGAAACATCCTACCAAACCGTAAAAGCGGCTTCTTACCAATACCGTAAAAGCGGCATCCCAATGCCGCTTTCCAAAAACACAAGGAGCAAGACCGATGGCCCATCCCCAAATTGTACGCAGTAAAGAACCGATCCGTCTGTTCAAATCGCCTTTTCTGGAGTTCTTTACCCACATTCATCCGGCAGTGGTCGCCACCATTTGGACA
>Ga0209101_1000471_pt1 | contig 32919 bp, 28 predicted proteins | sample ConPoolayeCmetaG_FD_185481 | JGI IMG/M metagenome (GOLD analysis project Ga0209101, IMG submission 185481) | Hot spring microbial mat communities from California, USA to study Microbial Dark Matter (Phase II) - Cone Pool mat layer C metaG... ...
TCCCGGGGGCGGGCGCCCGGGGGCGGCCCGACCGCGGACCGCTTTGCGGGAACAGGTGGAGCCGGTCATATCGGCCGAGCCGGAGGCTCCGGCCGCAGCGAGCGGGGAACCGACAGCCGCCCCGGAGACGGAGGGCACGCCGCATGATGGTCAATGAAATCACGTCCCGAGCCGGCGCACACAAGCGCCGCAAACGGGTGGGCCGGGGCGAGAGCAGCGGCCACGGCAAGACGTCCGGCCGCGGGAACAAGGGCTGCAAGGCGCGCTCGGGAGGCGGCCCGCGACCGCTGCACGAGGGCGGCCAAATGCCGATCTTTCGGCGGCTGCCCAAGCGCGGGTTCAGCAACTTCCACTTTCGCGTGGAGTATCAGGTAGTCAACCTGGCGGCCCTCGAGGAGCGTTTTCAGGCGGGCGACACGGTGGACCCCGCGGCCCTCGAGCGTGCCGGGTTGATCCGCAGCAGCGCCGGGCCGGTGAAGATCCTGGGCGACGGGAGTCTCACGAAGAAGCTGGCGGTCACTGCGCACGCGTTCAGCAGCAAAGCGCGGGCCGCGATCGAAGCGGCGGGGGGCGCCGTGACGATGCTGCCGCGGCGGGATCCGGCGGCGCTGGCCAAAGCGAAGCGCAACACAGCCAAACGGGCGCGGGCGGCCGCGCGGACGGGCGCGCCGCAGGATTAGTGCCGCGCGGTGAGGTTAAGCGGTTATGTTCCGTGCCTTCCTCAACGTGTTCCGCATTCCCGACCTTCGCAAGAAGGTGCTGTTCACGCTGTTCATGCTCAGCGTGTACCGGATCGGGTTCTACGTGCCACTGCCCGGCGTGGATCAGGACAAGCTCGCCCGGCATTGGCAGAGCGCGGGCGGAGCGGCGGAGCAGGCCGCGGCACTGTTCGCGATGTTCACGGGCGGGGACCTGGGGCAGAGCACGCTGTTCGGTCTGGGGATTATGCCCTACATCAGTGCCTCGATCATTCTCCAGTTGTTGGTGACGGTCGTGCCGGCGCTAGAAAAGCTCCAGAAGGAGGGAGAAAGCGGACGGCGCAAGATCATGGAGTACACGCGGTACCTGACGGTACTGCTGTGTCTGATCCAGGGGGTGTTCTGGGTCCGCTACCTCAACTCGCAAGGACTCGTTTACGAGGATTTCCGCAACACGTTCGACTTCATCTTGGTGGCTCTGACGGGCCTGATGTGCGGCACGCTCATCCTGATGTGGGTCGGCGAGCAGATCGACGAATACGGCATCGGCAACGGCATCAGCCTGATCATCATGGCCGGGATCATCGCCCAAATGCCGTACGTGTTCATCGAGGTCGGGCGCGGGATCGCAGCCGCCAGCAGCGGTGCCGCGCAGACGGCCGCCACACTGACGCCGGAAAAGATCGTGTTTCTGGTGGTGTCCTTCGTCGGCGTGGTGGCCGGGTCGATCCTGATCACGCAGGCTCAGCGGCGCATCCCAATCCAGCAGGCCAAGCAGACGCGGGGGCGGCGCGTTGTGGGCGGTGCACGGCATTATCTGCCGCTGCGGGTCAACCACGGCGGCGTGATGCCGATCATCTTCGCCAGCTCGTTCCTGCTGTTTCCTGGTGTGATTTTCGGCTGGCTGAGCAACTATGGCCTCTGGCCGCGCACGTTCTGGAGCTTTCTGCGGACCGCGTTCACGCCGGGGGAGTTCCTGCACGAGTTTTGCTACGTCGCGATGGTGTACTTCTTCGCGTACTTCTGGGTCTCGGTACAGTTCCAGCCTAAGGAGCTGGCCAACAACCTGCGGGACATGGGCAGCTTCATTCCGGGCCTCCGTCCGGGGAAGCGGACGGCCGACTACCTGGAGTCCGTGATGAATCGCATCACGTACGTCGGGGCCGGCTTCCTGGCTGTGATAGCGCTCATCCCGTCGGTCGTGGCGGTGCATATGGATATACCGTACCGGATCTCGACGTTTCTGGGCGGCACGGGGCTGCTGATCGTCGTGAGCGTGGCGTTGGACGTGATCCAGCGGCTCGAGGCGAACCTCATCATGCGCAACTACGAGGGTTTCCTGGGCAGTGAGGGTGTCGGTCGCGTGAAGGGTCGTTTGTACTGATGGGCGCCCAGCGGCTGATCTTCCTGGGGCCGCCCGGTTCGGGCAAAGGCACGCAAGCGCAGCGCCTGGCGCCGCGGCTGGGCGCCGTGCAGCTTGCGAGTGGCGACGTGCTCCGCCGCGAGCGCGCCGAGGGCACGTCGATCGGGAGGAAGGCCGCCGAATATATGGATGCGGGCACGCTGGTGCCGGACGACGTGATCACCGGGGTGATGCTGGCGGGCATCGACAAGCTGCCGCCGGAGCAAGGCTTTATCCTGGATGGCTTCCCGCGAACGGTACCGCAGGCGGAAGCGCTCACGGCTGGACTGAGGGAGCGTCGGCTCGAGTTGACAGCGGTCATAGACTTCAAGTTGGACGACGACGAGATCATCCGGCGGGTGTCCGGGCGGCGGGTTTGCGTCGGCTGCGGCGCCACTTATAATGTAAGTTCCTTGCCGCCCCGGGTGGCGGATGTGTGCGATAAGTGCGGCCAGGGCTTGATTCAGCGCAAGGATGACCAGCAGGACGTGGTACTGACGCGCCTGGCCACGTACCGGGCGCAGACCGCCCCGCTCATTGAGTACTACACCCGCAGCGGGTTGCTGCACGCGGTGGACGCGGCGCGCGGGGCGGACGCCGTGGAGTCGGAGGTCCTGCGGATCGTCGGCGCCGCGGGCCGGCCCGGATGAAGCCCAGGGTGGTGCTGAAGTCTCCGCGGGAGGTCGCCCTGATGCGGGCGGCCGGCGGTGTGGTGCACCGGGTACTCCGGGAACTGGGCCGGTTGGTGCGGCCCGGCGTGACGACGGCAGAGTTGGACGCGCGCGCGGACGAAATTATCCGGGCGGCCGGCGCCACGGCTCTGTTCCGCGGCGTGCGGAACCGCCAGGCCCGGTTTCCGTTTCCGGCGTGCATTTGTGCGTCGGTGAACGAGCAGGTGGTGCACGGCATTCCGGGTGACCGGCGGTTGCAGGCCGGTGACATCGTGAGCGTGGACTGCGGTGTCCGGCTGAAGGGTTATTGCGGCGATGCGGCGGAGACTTTCGCGGTCGGACCGCTCACGCCGGAGGCCGAGCGGCTGCTGGCGGTGACGCGGCAGGCGCTGGAGGTGGCGGTGGCGGAGATCCGGCCGGGCCGGCGCTGGAGCGAGGTGGCCCGGCGGATCGAGGCGTGCGTGCAGCAGGCCGGGTTCGGCGTGGTGCGCGAGTTTGTCGGGCACGGGATCGGGCAGGAGATGCACGAGCCCCCGAACGTGCCGAACTACTTCGAGCGCGGACTATGCGAGGATTTCGAGCTCGTGCCGGGCATGACGCTGGCGATCGAGCCGATGGTGACGGCCGGTCGGCCGGAGGTGGTGCTGGGCGACGACACCGGATGGCCGGTGGTGACGAAGGATGGGTCGCTGGCGGCGCACTTTGAGCACACGGTGGCGGTGACGGCGGACGGAGTCTCGGTGCTGACGAACGGCGAGTGAAGCGGTCCCGCGGAAGCGGCGGGAGGTGTGGGCGATGAAGGTGCGAAGCAGCGTCAGGCGGATCTGCGAGAATTGCAAGATCGTGAAGCGCCGCGGGGTGGTGCGGGTGATCTGCACGAATCCGCGGCACAAGCAGCGGCAGGGTTAGGAGCCCCGAGAGGGATGGCGCATGCCACGGATTGCCGGTGTGGACATTCCCGCGCAGAAGCGGATTGATATTTCGCTGCGGTACATTTTCGGCGTGGGGCCGACGCGGGCGCTGGAGATTCTGAAGAAGGCCCGGATCGAGCCGCACGTGCGGGCGAACAAGCTGACGGAAGAGGAGGTCAGCCGGATCGCGGGCATCATCGAGAATGATTACGTGGTCGAGGGCCAGTTGCGGCGGCAGATCGCGCAGAACATCGCCCGCCTGCGGGAGATTCGGTGCTACCGCGGGTTGCGGCACATGCGCGGCCTGCCCGTGCGGGGTCAGCGGACGCGGACGAACGCCCGGACGCGCAAGGGACCGCGGAAGACGGTGGCCGGGAAGAAGGGCGTGAAGGAAATGCATCGCGGGTAGCGCGAGGGAGCGTGTCGCGTGGCGAAGGCAGCAACGGCGAAACGGCGCGGCAAGCGCAACGTGGCGAAGGGCATCGCCCACATCAAGGCCACGTTCAACAACACGATCATCACGATCACCGACACGAACGGGGACGTGCTGTGCTGGGCGTCGGCCGGGTCGGTGCCGGCGGCGGGCGGCGACAAGAAGTTCACCGGGGCCCGCAAGAGCACGCCGTTCGCGGCCCAGCGCGCGGCGCAGTTCTGCGCGAATGAAGCGAAGAAGCACGGCGTGGTCGAGCTGGAGGTGCGAGTGAAGGGCCCCGGCGCCGGGCGGGAGTCGGCCATCACGGCCTTGCAGGCGGCGGGCATGCGGATCCAGGCCATCGAGGACGTGACGCCGCTGCCGCACAACGGCTGCCGGCCGCGCAAGCGGCGGAGGGTGTAGCGATGAGTCGGTACCTGGGACCCGTGACGCGTCTCTCGCGACGCGAGGGCGTCAACCTGATGCTCAAGCCGATCCGTGACGAGAGCGGCAAGAACCCGCTGGAGCGCGAGTACAAGAACTACCCGCCGGGCATGCACATGTTCCGGCGCGGCAAGTCGTCGGACTACGCCGTCCGCCTGCGCGAGAAGCAGAAGGTCAAGCGGCATTACGGGCTGCTGGAGCGTCAGTTCCGCCGGTATTTCGCGCTGGCCGAGCGGATGCCCGGCAACACGGGGGAGGAGCTGCTGCGGATTCTCGAGCGCCGGCTGGACAACGTCATTTACAAGACGCGTTTCGTGGCGGGGCGGCGCGGTGCGCGGCAGGCGGTGGTCCACGGACACTTCTTGGTGAACGGCCGCAAGGTCGACCGGCCCGGCTATCTGGTGAACGTGGGGGACCGGATCAGCATCCGCAAGCGCGAGAAGACCGAGAAGTTCGTGCGGGCGCAAATGGCGCTGCTGGAGGGCGTTTCGAATCCGCCGCCGCAGGCGTGGCTGCAGGTCGACCCCCAGAAGCTCGAGGCGGAGGTTGTCGCACTGCCGAGCCGTGACGACGTGCTGATCCCGGTGGAAGAGCAGCTCATCGTCGAGTTCTGCTCGCGGTAGGGGCGAGGTCGCGGACGCGGGGGCGGATGCGCGCCGCGGCGCGGGTGCAGGAGGCGCAAACGACATGCGGATCAGATGGCGTGGCCTGGAACTGCCGACGCGCGTTGTGCGGGACGAGAAGATCAGCACCGCGACGTACGGATGCTTCTCGATCGAGCCGTTCGAGCGCGGCTTCGGCACCACGGTCGGGAACAGCCTGCGGCGGATTCTCCTGTCGAGCCTCGAGGGCTCGGCGATCACGCACGCCCGCATCGCCGGGGCGGATCATGAGTTCATGTCCCTGCCCGGCGTCTACGAGGACGTGACCGACATTATCCTGAACATCAAGAGCATCATCGTCGACCTCGACGCCGACACGCCCAAGACCATGCGGGTCGAGCGGCGGGAGAAGGGCGAGGTCCGGGCGGGCGACTTCGTGTGCGATCCGGCCATCACGGTGCACAACCCCGACCAGCTCGTGGCCACCCTGACCGACGACGTGCCGTTCGCAATCGAGCTGACCGTGAACCGCGGGCGCGGGTATGTGCCCGCCCAGGAGCACACGGACGAGAACACCGAGATCGGCGTGATCCCGGTGGACGCGCTGTTCTCGCCCGTGACGCGGGTGCGCTACCGCACGGAGGACACGCGCGTCGGGCAGCGCGTCAACTACGACAAGCTCATCATGGAGATCTGGACGAAGGGCACGACTCGCCCCGAGGACGCGCTCGTCGAGGCCGCCAAGATCCTCCGCAAGCACCTCAATCCGTTCGTGCAGTACTTCGAGCTGGGCGCGCACGTGACGGCGGCCGACAGTCGGCTCGACGAGCCCGCGCCGGTCGTCAACGACGAGCTGCGCCAGAAGCTGGAGCGCCCCATCAGCTCGCTCGAGCTGGGGGTGCGGGCCAGCAACTGCCTCGAAGCGGCCAAGATCAACACGGTGGGCGAGCTGGTCCGCCTGACCGAGGAGGAGCTGCTCGCGCTGCGTAGTTTCGGCAAGACGTCGCTCCAGGAAGTCAAGGAGAGTCTGGCCCGTCTGGGCCTGAGCCTCGGCATGAGCGTCGGGGCGCTGGAGGCCGTCGGGCGTGTCGAGGGCGGCCTGGCCTCGACGGCGGCCGAGGGTTCCGGCTCGTTCTCCTGATGTGTTGAGGATGTGTCATGCGTCACCGCGTCCGCGGCCGAAAACTCTCCCGCACCAACAAACACCGGCTCGCTCTACGCCGCAACCTGGCCCAGAGCCTGTTCGAGCACGGCGAGGTGCGGACTACGGTTGTCAAGGCCAAGGAAGTCCGCAGTTTCGTTGAAAGGCTCATCACACTGGCCATCGACGGCAGCCTGGCCGCCCGCCAGCGGGCGGAGGCGCTGCTTCGTGACCGGTCGATCATCCCGGCCGAACACCGGGAGGACTACGACCGCATGAGCGATGCCAAGCGCAACCGGGTGCTGCGGTCGCGCTCCGGTCGCCGGTACCGGGTGAACAAGACGCGACCGGGCCTGAAGTTCAGCGCGGAGTCGGTGCTGCACAAGCTCTTCGCCGAGATCGGCCCGCGCATGAAGCGGCGCAACGAAAAGCTGGGCAGCCGCGGCGGCTACACCCGAATCATCAAGCTGTCGGAGCGGCGCCTCGGCGACGCCGGACCGCTGGCGATTCTTCAACTCGTCAGCCCCGACGACAAACCGCGCACCAAGAGCACGGCCCGAACCGAGCGGAAGCGCCGCGCCCGCGTCAAGTACACCGTGTACGCCGGCAAACCGCGCCCGCACCGCGGACGCCGCGCCACCCGCGCCGCCCGGGCCGAGGGGGAGACGACGCCGCCGGCCCCGGCTCCCGGTGCGCCCGGTCCGCAGGCGGAGTGACGGTCGTGGCCGGCGGCGGACGCTCGGTTTTCGCGCGGATTGTGGGGGGCGAGATTCCCTGCCAGAAAGTATTCGAGAACGAGCATGTGCTCGCGTTTCTCGACATCCGGCCGCTGGCCGACGGGCACACGCTCGTGATCCCGAAGCAGGAAGTCGCGCACCTGGACCAGCTCGCGCCGGATGCGGCGGCGGAGCTCGGGCGCGCGTTAGGGCTCGTGGCGCGCAAGGTAGTGCAGGCCACCGGGGCTGCGGGCTACAACGTCCTGCTGAACAACGGCCGCGTCGCGGGTCAAGAGGTGGAGCACGTTCATTTCCACATCATTCCGCGGCGCGAAGGCGACGGGCTGGGCTACCGCTGGCGGCCGCAGGAGCGGACGGCGGCGGAGCTTGAGGCGCTGGCGGCCCGGATCCGGGCGGTGCCGTGAGGGCTGTCGGCCGGCCGCGCCGATGATATAATGGCGACGGCGCTGGGGACGTAGCTCAATTGGGAGAGCGCCGCGTTCGCAATGCGGAGGTTGCCGGTTCGATCCCGGTCGTCTCCAGTTCCCGGGAGGAAGGCCCCGCCGGACCGGCGGGGCCTTGTGCTGCGCGGCCGTCGGGTCAGTGGGCCGCGGGCTTGGCGTCCCAGCGGACGCCTTTCGTGAACCAGCCGCGCAGCGCCAGCGCGATGATCGGGCCGCCGATCGCCGGCACAGCGAGGATCAGCCACATGGCGCCGGGGGATTCCCAGTACGGCACGGCCCCGGCGGCGAGCTGCTCGCGGAGCGGTGCGCCGGCGTACTGCTCGGGGCAGAAGCCTGCCAGCAGATAGCCGGACAGGGCGCTGACCCCGGTCTTGGCCAAGAACCAGGGTACCATCGACAGCCCCAGATAGGTGCCCTCCTGGCCCGCCGGGGCGATGGCGGCGGTGTACTCGGTCAGCCGCGGTGACCAGATCAGCTCGCCAATGGAGAGGATCGTGAGGCAGATGAGCGAGTAGACGTACGTCTGGTGGCCGTACGAGGGGATCGCCAGCGCAAAGAGCGAAAGCCCGGAGGTCATCGCGCCGTAGACCAGCATCTTGTAGACGTTGAAGCGGTGGAGGACCGGGATCAGCACGATCAGTCCGATGATGATCAGGATCGGATTGACTGCCTGAAGCGTGCCCATGCGGGCGTCTTCGCCGATGACGCGCAACCAGTACTTGGGCATCAGCAGATACATGTACGCGAAGACCGCGCGCACCCCGAGCAGGAGCGTCACCAGCGCGGCGAACCGCCAGAACACGCTCTCGCGCAGCACCAGCCGCGTGTTCTCCCACGGGGAGAGCCGCACGGGAGCCGCTGCGGCCGCGGGCGGCTGTTCGTCGGGCCCGTAGAGCTGGTCCTCGCGTCGGATGGTCAGGGCGGTGACGATCAAGCACAGGGCGGCGGAGAGGACGCCGTAGGTGAAGATGTGGGCGTTCGGAAGTTCCAGCCACAGGCGGATGATGTCGATCAGGAAGCCGCCCGCTGCGGCGCCGACGTTCATGAACAGGTACCAGAGGTTGAAGCCGGCGCTCCGCGAGCGGGCGGTCGTGAAGCGCTTGTTGGCGGCCTGAAACGTCGTCTGAACCATCGCCATGAACGGGGCGGAAAGCGCGAAGGAGGCGGCGACGATCCAGCCGCGGTGCGGGATGTCGGGGTTCAGGCCGCAAACCACGGCCACTAGACGGAGCACCCACAGCGCCAGCATGGACACGTACAGCGAGCGGCGGATGCCGAGCCAGTCCGTGATCAGCCCGGCGAAAAACAGGCAGATCGTCGTCCCGGAGGTGAAGACCGTGAGGATCCAGCCGGCCGCCTGATCCGAGAAACCGAAGTCCTTCGAGAGATACACCGCCGCGATATTGAGCATCGCGAAGAAGATCGTGCAATCGAGGAAATTGATGATCTGGAGACCCCAATACTCGATGCGCGTTTCTTTCAGGACGCGGAAGTCGCGGAAGTAGTTGATGAGCAGGTCGAAGACGTGGCGCGGCTGGGTGGTTTCAACGCTCATGCGGCACACGCTCCAAAGATCTGAGGGGCACGAAATCGGGTCTGCGGCAGCGTACTCGCTCGGCCCCCCGAACGCCACAGGGCCGCGGCCGGCCATCGCGGTGCGTGGCGGCGGCGGGCTACAAGTACGCGCCGCGCAGGCCCAGATTGTGGCCCAGCACCGTCTCGCGGTCGTCTTCGCGGCGGATGTCCGCCTCGACGTTCTTGTTGATCTTGTTCTGCTCGATGACGGTGCGGTCGGTGCCGGCCAGGTGAATGCCGATGCGGTTGTCCTGGATATCGTTCCGGCGGATGACGTTGCCCGTGGGGCGCAGGTCGGGCCGGCCCGCGTCCTCCGGGGGCACGGGGCGGATGCCGTGGTCGCGGTCGGCGAGAATGGCGATCGCGGTGCCGTTCCGCAGGAAGCGGTTGTTTTCGATCAACCAGTCGCGAACCGTGCGGTTGTTCGGCGTGGTTTCCACGAACGCCGCGACGTATTTCGTCCAGAGCAGGATGCCGTGACCGTTGCTCTGGAAGTCGTTATCCCGGACGACGAAGCCGACGCCGTGTTCCACGGCGATGCCGGCCTGCCGGTTCCAGAGCATGCGGTTGCCCTCGAGGACGTTGTCCGTGGAGTAGCCCAGCCAGAAGCCGTAGTTGCAGCGGTCGGCCCAGTTATAGCGGAAGATGTTTCCGCGACTGAAGGTGGCCTCGAAAGCGATGTTGGGGCTGAGTGAGCCGTCGTTGTACTCGAACAGATTGTCGTTGCAGCCGACGTCTTCGCCCTGGGGGTTGCGTCCGGCCAAGAAAAAGCCGTCTCCGCCGAGACGCGCGAAATTCCGCCGGAACACATTGCGACAGGACCGGTACACGATGAGAAAGCCGGCGGCGTCGGCGCCCATGTGGCCGACGGACCGTGCTCCGACGACCGGCCGGCCCATGTCGCGCGGCTCGTACCGGCAGCAGTAGTCCGCCCAGTTCTCCTCAAACACGCTGTCGCAGGTGTTGAACAGGTGGAACCCGAACCCGCTGTTGTAGCTGGCCACGTTGCGGCGCACGCTGAGTCGCTCGCAGTGGTAGGTCAGCAGGCCGTTCATCTGATGCTGGAGGTCGTTGTCGCAGACCTCACCGCCGACGACGTGCTCCAACAGGATGGCGCCGCCGTACGGGTCGGTCGCCGGGCGCCAGATGTCGAGGAAGACGGTGTTCGGCTCGACCTCCGCCGTGGACGTGATCTGATTGTGCTCGATGGAGATCGACGGAGCGTGCCGGGCCGCGATGCCGTGGCCGTACTCGCGGATACGGAGGTTGCGGATCGTGACATTCGCGCGTCCGTTCACCCGCACGCCGACGCCGCGCCGGCCGTCGCCGATGAGCGTCGCGCCGTTGCCGTCGAGGATCACCTCGTCCGCGTCGATGATGAGGCCCTCCGGGAGGAAGTAGGTTCCCGGTTCGAGCTGCGTGTTGGCGCGGATGACCATGCCGCTGGTCGGGACGACCGTGGCATCCGTGATCGGAGCGATGTTCATGGCCTCGGCACCGCGGGGACCTGAAAGGGCCGCCAGTTAACCGTTTCATGATAGCGGGACCGGCCGCGGAAGGAAATCCCCCCGTGCCGCCTCACTGGGATTCGGGGTACACGTCGAGGGCACGGTTCCAGGCCGAAAGTTTCCGGACCCGCAGCGCGGGGTCGTCCGGGAGCGTGAGCGGGCGGCCGCGGCCGTCGAGAATCAGCCCCACCTCTCCACCGCTGATCTCGCGCGTGACAGGCTGTCCCGGTCCGCCGCCGACGTCGAATCCGCGGGCGGGCAGGGCCGTGACGGTGGCGCGCTCGCCGACGTCGAGGGGCACGCGCTTCAGCTCGCCGAAGAGGACTTCATAGCGCTCGGAGCGCCCGGGGGCGCGGAACTCGACGCTGAAGCACGGCTGGCCGTCCCGCACGCGGCCGGCGGTGCGCGGCGCGATGGCCCAGCCGAGGCGGATGAGGCAGTCCTTGTTGAAGACCTGCAAGGCGGCGGGTTCGTGAACCGTGCTGAGGACGCCGAGCTGCGGCATCATGAAGATCGAGTCGACGGTGAGCGCGGTGAAACCCTCGGGCTGAAAGCCGTCGAGCATCATCAGGGCCGCCTGAACGCGCCGCGGGCTGTGCGAGAGCACGCCGCCGGAGCCGACGATCATGTCGAGCGCCATGAGGTCGACCAGCGAGCGGCCGGAGAGCTGCTGGTCGAGGGCCTCGGCCATGGTGCGCTGCTGCTGGACGCCCTTGAGTCCGACGGCCATCTCCCTGTGCTGGAGGAGGGCGAGGCGGAGCGCTTCGCGGCAGAGGGCCTGCTCGATTATGAGCTCCTCGAGCGTCTGCGGGATGGTGGTCGGGCGGATCATCTTGTTGCGGATCCGGTCGCGGACCACGCGCTCGTCGAGTTCGAGGGGGATCCAGCGGGCGACGTTGGGGAAGGTGGCCTCGGCGACGACGTTGAAGATGCTGTAGCTCATGCCGAGATTGGCGCTGACGGTGCGGTTGAAGACGGGCGGGGCGGTCGCATCGCGGGGGTCGGCGCGGAAGACGCTGAAGACGTCCGTGGTGGCGCCGCCGATGTCCACGCCGAGGACCTGAATGCCCTCCCGCTGGGCGATCCGCTGCATGATGAGCCCGACCGCGCCGGGGGTGGGCATGAGCGGGACGGTGGTCCAGGTCATGAGCTTGCCGTAGCCGGGGGCCTGCTTCATGACGTGCTCGAGGAAGAGTTCGTGGATGCGGTCGCGGGCGGGGGCGAGGTTTTCGCGCTCCAGCTGCGGGCGGAGGTTCTCGGTGATGTACAGGGCGGTCCGCGAACCGAGGATGCGGCGGATTTCCTCCTGGGCCGCGCTGTTGCCGGCGAAGATCACCGGGAGCTGGAAGCCGTGCCCGAAGCGCGGCTTGGGGTCGGCGGCGGCGATGATCTCGGCCATCTCGACCACATGGCGGATCGTGCCCCCATCGGTGCCGCCGGAGAGGATGATCATGTCCGGCCGCAGGCTGCGGATGCGCTCGATCCGCTGGTGGCTGGCGCGGCCGTCGTTGGTGGCGAGCGTGTCGATGACGATGGCCCCGGCGCCGAGGGCGGCCCGCTGCGCGCTTTCGGCGGTCATGCTCTTGACGACGCCGGCGACCATCATCTGGAGGCCGCCGCCGGCGCTGGAGGTGCCGACGTACGCGTCGCAGCCATTTGGCCCCTCGCGCGGCTTCCAGATTGCGTCGTCGCGGATGAACCGGCGTTGGGTGAGGTCCTCGATTTCACCGACGGCGTTGAGCACGCCCCGGGTGACGTCCTCGGCCGGCGCTTCGACGGTGGTGGGGGCTTCGCCGCGGCAGATCAAGCGGTATTCGCCGTCGCGCTGCTCGATCAGGATCGCCTTGGTCGTGGTCGATCCACAGTCGGTCGCGAGGATCGTTCGCAGCTCGGGCGGGGCGGCCATCGGGGCGGGTTCCTCGTGCACGTCGGCCGGCGCGGGAGCCGCGCCGGCGCGCTCCCGCGGGGGCAAAGGCGGCATTCTAGAGAAACGGAGTCCGGCGTCCAGCGGGCGGCGTCGGCCGCGCCGTGCGGAGCGTTTCCGCGGGGGCGTCCTACCCGGCGAGCCAGGCGGCGAGGAGTTCCACGGCGGCCTTCGCGTCGGCCCGGTGCACCGCCTCGGTGATCGTGTGGATATACCGGGTCGGCACCGACAGGGTGATGGCCTTGACCCCCGCGCGCGTGCGCTGCATGGCGCCGGCGTCGGTGCCGCCGCGCGGCAGCAGCTCGCGCTGGTGCGGGATGCGGCGTTTCTTCGCCAGCGCCACGAACTCGTCGAACAGCCCGCGGTGGCTGATGCTGGCGCTGTCCATGACTTTGATCGCGACACCCTTGCCGAACTCGGTCACCGCGTCGTCCTTGCCGATGCCCGGCGTGTCGCAGCAGAGCGTCGTGTCGATGCAGATGCCGATATCGGGCTCGACGCCGTACGCGGCCGTGCCGGCGCCCCGTAGGCCCACCTCCTCCTGAACGCAGGCGACGAAGTAGACATCGTAGGGGCTGCCGGCGCCTTTGGCGGGCTTGCCGCTACGCCGCGTGACGGGCCCGTCGCCGGTGAAGCGTCCGTCCGCATCCGGCAGCAGGTAGTCGAGGCCCGCGGCCCGGCGAACGGCGTTGATGCCCACCCACAGCGCGATCCGGTTGTCCATCGCTTTGCCGCACACGGCGTCGCCGATGAACTCGGTCGTCTGGAGCAGGGTCACCGGGTCCCCGATCTCCACCAGCCGGTTGACTTCGTTCTTCGGCAGGAAAAGGTCGATGCAGAATTCGTTGATCTGCGGGATCTTCTTCTTCTCCTCGTCGGTGGCGAGATGCACCGGGCGGCCGACCGGATTCAGCACGCCCACCAGGTCGCGTTTGCCGTGCACCACGACGCGGCGGGCGAAGAGGTTGCGGGTGTCGAAACCGCCGACGTTCTGGATCCGCAGGTACCCGTGCTCATCCACGTACCGGACGTAAAAGCCGATCTCGTCCATGTGGCAGGCGAGCATCACGCGGAGCGGCCGCCCCGCAGCGGCGCCCTTGCGTCCGCTCGCCGGCCGGGTGGCCCGCTTCAGACAGATGAGGTTGCCCATCGCGTCTTCGCGCACCTCGTCCCAGAGATTCGCCGTGGCCTGACGGACCAGTGCACGGACGCGTTCCTCGCGGCCGGGGACGCCGGGGGTCTCGGTGAGCGTTTTGAGGAACAGGAAGGGGGCCTGATCGTGCGTCGCCATACGTGGTCCTCCAGAGGACCGAATCTTCGGGGCCCAGCACCGAACTCCGCGGGGAGGTAGTGTACGATGCGGCGGCGGGCTTGCCAAACGGCCCGCGCGGGCTGCGACGGGACGCGCCCGACCGGGTATAACTGGGCGCGACGCGTCGGCCGCCGCGGCGGCGCGCCTCTGAAGCGGCCCCGTGCGGCCGCCGAGAGATCACAGCGGGCAGGGTCAGACGATGCTCTCCAAAACCATGCGAGTTCTTGTCACCTGGGCGGCCCTGGGGCCGGCCGGGTGGGCGGTCGGGGCCCAGCCCGAATTGTTGCTCCCCGGAGTGGTGGTCGATTCCCCGGGCGCGCTCGGCGGCGCGCCGGATGCCGCCGCGGCGCCGCACCGGCTGCCGCCATCCAGCTTCTGGCCGGACGTGACGCCGGGCACGCTGGCCTGGTTCGCGGCGATCGTCATCCTGGCGCTGACGTTCCGTCCGCGGCCGCTGCTCGGTCTGCACAACCTCGACGCACTCGGGCTGGCGCTGCTGGCACTGCTGCTGCCGTTGCGCGACGCTTCCGGGGGGCCGGTCGCCGGCGGCCTGACGTGGCAGGAGTGGTCGTACGCGGGTCTGACGGCGCTGGTGGGCTACTGGCTGGTGCGGGCCCTGGTGCTTCTGCGGGATCGGCGCGCGGTCCGCGCGGAAGTGAACGTCGCTCCGGGTGCGATGATCGTGCTTCTGGCGGCGGGGCTGGCGTTGGCGGTCCACCAGATCGCGACCGCGCCGCTCTCGCCGGCGTCGCAGGACGGGGTGTACGGCGGGCTGTGCGTCGCGGAGACCGGTCGCCTGCCGTATGGCGACTCGGCGGGCTGCGATGGGCGGTCCCCGCTGCTGTACCTGATTCACGCGCCGGTCGTGCGCGCGTTGCCGCCCACCATGTCTGCCCCGGACGCGGGGCCGCTGCGGCCGTTGCGGTGGTCGCAGCGGGCCACTTGGAACGGCTCGGGCTGGGCGGAGTGGAGCGACCCGGCCGCGGCGCGCTTCGTGAACGGCGCGTTGTTCGTCGGAGTGGTGCTCGGGCTGTACCTACTCGGGCGACGCCTCGGCGCGCCGGCGCTGGGTCCGACCATGATCGCGATCTTTTGCGTGTTTCCCGGCGTGCTCGAAACCCTGGCCCGGCCCGACGTGCTGCTGACGGCGCTGTTGCTGACCTGGTCCGTCGCGCTGGCGCTGGTGCCGTTGGTCGGACCGGTCCTGTCCACGGCGGTGCTGACGGCGGCCGGGGTGGCGTGGCCGTGGGCCTGGCTCGGCCTGCCGGTGCTGCTCGCCTGGTATCTCCGCCGCCGCTGGGCGCTGCTCGGGGCCTTGCTGGGGCTCGCCGGCGCCGCAGCCGCGGGCTTCGGCGGGCTGCTGACGCTCGTGCCGGTGACGATGCCGCGGGCCGATGCGGCGCTGCGTCTGGCGGGGGCCGAAACGCGCTACGCGGCACGCGTCGCCGAAGGTGCGACGGTCGTGCTCGACGAGCGCCCGCGGGCGGAGGAGCCGTCCGCGCCGGCGGCGCTGACGGCGCCGCTCTGGCGAGCGTTGCTGCGGGCGGAGTCCGTGCGGCTCCGCGATGCGGCGGCGCGGCGGGTCCAGCTGGACTGGCCCAACGACGCCGAGAGCGGTGCGGTGCTGATGCGGGAAGTCGTGCCCTCTCCGGAAGCCGCCCTGCTGCTCGACCCGGTGTACCGGTCGGCGGTGAGCGAGCTGCCGGCGGCACGCCGTGCGCTGGTGGCGCTGCGAACCGTGCTCGAGGCGGTCTGGGTGCCGGTCCGGCCGCAGACGCCGGAGTTCCGACCGGCCTGGGAGCTGTGGGGCGGCGACCCGCTGAGCGGGCGGGCGTTGTTCTGGCACCGGGTGGCCAAGACCGGGGCGGCCGTGGTGGCCGCCGGCGTGATGGTCGTGCTGCTGCTCGCCCGGACTGTCGGGCCCCGGCACCTGGTCGCGGGCCTGCTGGCGGTGACGGCGGCGGCCTTGCTGGCGAGCCGCGGCGGAGCGCCGAGCAACCTGGCGGTTTTGCTGCCGTTCGTGCTGCTCTTGTGGGCGGTGCATGAGGCGCCCGCCGCGGGCGGGCCGGGCGACACGGCGCGGATCGCGGCGCGGCTGGCCGGGCGCGAGCCGCCGCCCCGCATCACGACCGATTGACCGGGCGGCGCCCGCGCGGTATCGGGGTGGAATGAGTCCGCGGGAAACGATCGCGATCATTGATTTCGGCAGCCAGTATTCGCAGTTGATCGCGCGGCGCGTGCGCGAGAGTCACGTTTACAGCGAGCTGCTCCCGCCGGACGTCAGTCCCCAGCGCCTGCGGGATCTCGGTGTTCGCGGCATCATCCTCTCGGGCGGGCCGGCCAGCGTTTACGAGCCGGGCGCACCGCGGTGCGACCCGGCGATCTTCACGCAGGGGGTGCCCGTGCTCGGCATATGCTACGGCATGCAGCTCGCGTGCCAGATTCTCGGCGGTCGCGTCGGCGCCGGGCCGACCCGCGAGTACGGTCGCGTTCGCCTGCGGGTGCGCCGCCCGGAGGGACTGTTCGCCCATCTGCCCGCCGAGCTCTTGGTGTGGATGAGCCACGGCGACGCCGTGCTGGAGGTCGCCGACTGTTTCGAGAGCCTGGCGGAAACGGCGGCGTGCCCGGTGGCGGCGGTGCGCCATCGGACGCTGCCGTTCATCGGGGTGCAGTTTCACCCCGAGGTGACCCATACGCCGCAGGGCGAGCAGATGCTGCGCACGTTCGTGTACGACATCTGCGGGTGCCGGGGTGCGTGGCGCGTGACCGGCATGATCGAGGCGGCCGAGGCGGCGATCCGCGCGCAGGTGGGGCCCGAGGACCGCGTGATCTGCGGGCTGTCGGGCGGCGTGGACAGCAGTGTGACGGCGGCGCTGGTGCACCGCGCCGTCGGGGACCGGCTGGTGTGCATCTTCGTGGACAACGGGCTGTGCCGGAACCGCGAGGCGGAATTGGTCGAGACGACGTTCCACGATCATTTCGGGATGCAGCTCCGCGTGGTGGACGCTCGCGATCGCTTCCTGACGGCGCTGGCGGGTGTGGTCGATCCGCAGGAAAAGCGGCGGATCATCGGACATGAGTTCATCGCCGTTTTCAAGCAGGAAGCCCGCGCGATCCCCGGCGCGCGGTTTCTCGCGCAGGGGACGATCTATCCGGACGTGATCGAATCGGGCCACGGGCCGGCCGGCCAGTCGGCGTTGATCAAGTCGCACCACAATGTCGGCGGCCTGCCGGCGGAGCTCGGCTTCGAGCTGGTGGAGCCGCTGCGCTCGCTGTTCAAGGATGAGGTGCGCCGCGTGGGCGAGGCCCTGGGCCTGCCGGAGAACCTGGTCTGGCGGCACCCCTTCCCGGGGCCGGGCCTGGCCGTGCGCGTCGTGGGCGAGGTGACCCTGCAGCGGCTGGAGATTCTGCGGGCGGCGGACGACATCCTCCTGGAAGAGCTGACGGCAACCGGCTGGTACCGCAAGGTGGCCCAGGGCTTCGCGGTGCTCGTCCCGGTGGCCAGCGTGGGCGTGATGGGCGACGGCCGGTCCTACGAGGGGCAGAATCTCATCGTGATTCGGCTGGTGGAGTCGCGGGACTTCATGACGGCCGACTGGGTCCACATCGACTACGACGTGCTGGCGACGGTCAGCAATCGAATCATCAACGAAGTGCGCGGTGTGAACCGCGTGGCGTACGACGTGTCCAGCAAGCCGCCGGCCACGATCGAGTGGCAGTAGGCGGTTCGGCGCCACGCCCGGTCCCTTGGGCGCCGGGCGGCGACCGCGCATAATGGCCGGTCCGGTTCGGGGCGCACGACCGGATGCGGAACGTCGGCATGGCCAAGCTACGCTTCGGCATTTGCGGCCTGGGATGCATGGGGCGGGGGCATTTCGCGCGGCTTTACAAGAACCCGCGCGCGCAGGTCACGGCCGTTTGCGATCAGAACGAAGCCCGGCGGCGTGGCGACTGGAACGATGAACTCGGCAACATCGACCTTGTTCGGAGCCGCGGCGGCCGTGCGCCGCTGGAGGGCGTGGCCCAATACGCCGCGCCTGCGGAGCTGATTGCGGACCCGAACGTGGACGCTGTGCTGATTGCGCTGCCGACCGTGTTTCACGCGGACGTGGCGGTGCAGGCCCTCGAGGCCGGCAAACACGTGCTGTGCGACAAGCCGATGGCGCTGCGGCCGGCCGACTGCGACCGGATGATCCGGGCGGCTGAGAGTTCGGGGCGCCGCCTCATGGTGGCACAATGTCTGCGCTTCTGGCCGCAGTACGTGCTGATCAAGGACCTGGTGGACGGCGGACGCGTCGGTCGGGTCCGCCATGCGGTGCTGCGGCGCGTCGGCAGCCCGCCCACGTACTCCGCGGGCAACTGGCTGCTGAAAGCCGAGCAGAGCGGGGGGGCGCTGCTCGACCTGCATGTGCACGACATCGACTTTGCGCACTATCTCCTGGGCGTCCCGGCGACCATCTACGCGCGGGGGGCGGTCGGGCCGTCCAACGGCATCGATCACGTCGTCGCCCTGTACTCATACGACGACGGCCGGTTCGCCGTGCTCGAAGGCGGCTGGTGGCGGGCGCCGACCTGCCCGTTCGACATGGAGATCCTCGTGCGTGGGGAGGAGGGTACACTGCACTGGCGGTCATCGGCGGGCAACGACGTGCAGCTGCACCGCCCGGGCGGCCGGACTGAGACTTTGACCGCCGCCGGTGACGCGATAGACGCGGAGCACGAGTACTTTCTCGACGCGGTGTTGAACGATCGCCCCGTGGAGCGCTGCTCCCCGCAATCCACGCGGATCAGTGTCGTCCTGGCCTGGCTGGAGCGCCGCTCGGTTGAATCGGGCATCGTGGTGCACGTGGGGGAGCGTCTTCGGGCCGCTTGGTCGGAAGAACCGGGTCGCGCCAGTTAAGGGACAGAGCGCCCGAAGGTCCGGTAAAGACGGCACTTGCGGCAGCCGTTTCCGGCGCCGGCTCGGGGGCCTTTGACTCAACGCCTGCAATCCCGAATAACCTGGTGATGTGTAAACAGGCTGTCATCGGGGCGTTGGCGCTGGCGCTTCTGGCGTGTCGTACGCCGCAGCCCGCGGTCATCGCGGCGGGCAGGGACGGCGCGCCGGCGGTGAACTTGGCGCTCGGCCCGACAGCCGAGCACGCGTGGCTAGCAACGGAGCTGGCGTGGCGTTCAAATTGGCCGGCCGTGCGGCTCGGCTATCGCTTCGACGACGTGACTCTGTACTACAGCGTGCTTTACAACGAGCACTCGACGTACGACCGCAGCGGCAGCCTGGTGGACGCGCAGGAGTCCGTGCGGACGGGCGTCTGGCTGCGGTAAGGTCGGCCGGGTGGGACACGGTTGCAGCGATGCTCTGCGGAATCGTCCGCACGTGAGGGCGAGGCGACTGAACGCGCTGTCGACCGGGTGGAGTTTGCGGCGGCGCGCGTGATTGGTTCGAGGTTTCAGGCGCTACGCCGAGCGCAGGGTCGGCGGCTGGGAAAGCTCTGAGGAGAGTAGCATGAAGCGGGTCTTGTTGGGTGCAGTAATGGTGACGGCGGTCCTGGCCGGCTTGACGGTGGGCTGCGGAACCGTGAGCGGCGCCGCGATGGATGCGTACTGGATCAACGCGCTTTACAACCAGCAGAACGGCGGTGCCGGGCTGGTCAGCCCGGGTCCCGCAGGGCCGGCGGGGCCGCAGGGGCCCGCGGGGCCGCAGGGTCCGGCCGGGCCGCCGGGTCCGCCGGGTGAACCGGGTGCGGCCGGCCCTGCGGGTTCGCAGGGCCCGGCGGGACCTCAGGGGCCTGCGGGGCCTCAGGGCCCGGCGGGGCCGCAAGGTCCGGCGGGACCTCAGGGGCCTGCGGGGCCTCAGGGCCCGGCGGGGCCGGGCGGGGTGATCGTGCGGGGCCGTGTCGACTCGGCCGGCGTGACGACGGGCGGATCGCCGGAAGTGTCGTCGTCGCTGCTCAGCACCGGCAAGTATCGAGTTGTGGTCACCCTTCCGGAGAGCTTTGACTCCGGCCCGCCGCTCTCGCACTTCGACTTCCCGATCCTCGTGACGCCCGAGGCACTGCCCTTGGGGGGCGAACTGTCGGAAGTGCCGCTGGTCGCGACCGTGAACCCGCTCCAATACAACGACACTAACAGTAATGGCTTGCGGGACCAGATCGTCATGGAGGTTTACTTGCGGCGCCTCCTGCCGAGCATCCAGTTCGTGAACGCCCCGTTCAGCCTGGCGGTGCTGGAGCCGTAACGCGGTTTCGACCAAATCGCCGGTACGGTTTTTTCCATTGGGCGGTGCCACTCGTACTCAGAGTGGCGCCGCTTTTCTCTTTTCGCAGGCTGTGGGTGGCTCAGAGGCTGTAGATGGCCGACGAAGCCGCGGTAACCCGCGACGCGAAGCGTTTTGATCAGTCGCCCCGCGGGGATATCTCGTCTCCGATAAACTGCTCTCTTTCGACGCGGCGATTCTGAAGTCTGGCCGCACGCGCGGCAGCGCCTCAGGCCGAGCGGCAGGGTCGAGCCTTCGGCGCGGCGATCCCCTTGATGACCTTCCCTTTGCCGGCTCGCCGAGCTCGAGGCTCAGTTGGTGGAGATTGCCGGGCGGCCGAGCATCGGTTTGCCGGGTCCGCAGAGTCCCCCAGGGCCGCAGGGCCCCGCGGGCGCGCCCGGTCCGCAGGGCCCGCCCGGGCGTCCAGGGCCTGAAGGCGCACAGGGCCCGCCCGGGCAGAACGGTCAAGACGGCCAAGATTTGACGGGCGTCTCAGCGCGTGCGCAGGTTGGGCCGGACGGAAGCACGCTCGGAGGCCGGGGAATAACTTCGAGGCGATTCTTTCCCGGCGAGTACCTGCTGGTGGCTGACATCCCGGAGGCGCTCGATCCGGGTAACCCGAGCGTGGATGAATTGTCCTTTCCTGTGGTCGTAACACCGTGGGAATTCAAGATCATCGGCGAAATCCCGGCGATCATGATCGTGTCAGTCGAACCGATTGGGTACATTGACAAAGATCCCAACGGGCTCCGTGACACGCTCGGCGTCTGGGTGTACAGCCGCAAGATCTGGCCCGGCGAGCCGAGATGCTGTGGGACAACGGATTCGGAGTGCTGGTGCTTGGGCCGTAGGGCTGCGGAAGACAGCCACTCGGGGCGATAGCGACGGCGGCGGACTGCGAACGCAGACGCCGCCGTTTCGTTTTTTCCGCCGTAACGTGGAGTGGCCAGGGACGTTCCGAGGCTGGAGAGGGGGCCAGCGGCCGAAGCGTCCGTTAGTGCCATAGCCCAACCGACCAGCCGGGGACGAACCTGATTCCGTCGGATTCCATCGGAAGCGATGGCGAAGAGGTAATGATTGCGGGTCTGTGCTTATCGTGCTCACGCACCGGATTCTATTGGACTTGCTTCAACTCATCCGTTTCTCCGTTATGGGTCCCCGAGAGATCGGAATCGAATCGCGGACGCAAGGGATTAATGGAGGCGTATTCTCGGGAACGCTTCCGGATCGAAGCAGTGGGGACGTGAGGCGTGTACTGGCCGGGTTCGCACCCCTTCTTGGGGCGCTAGTGTGGGGATGTGGTTGCGCGGCGCTCGACTCGAACAGCAACTCAGACTTTCAGGTCGAAGTCGAGAGGCCGGAGCCGCCGACGACCGAAGTGGCCGGCTGACAATCCGGCGACCGTGACCGGGCCGGCGGGGCCACGGGGAGCATAAGGCCCGCCGGGTACCGAGGGGCCGCGAGGGCCGCAAGGCGATAAGGGCGAGCCGGGTAACCCAGGACGCGATCTAGCGGGCCTGATCGCTAGGGCCCAGATCGACGCGAGCGGTTCCAACGTCAGCGGGGCAGCGAACATCACGAGTTCGCGCCGCGCGCGAAGCGCACACAGCGTGGTTGTGAGGCTCCCGGAGACGCTCGACACCGGCGCCAGCACGCGCGACTACTACGACTTCCCGGTGCAGGTGGCAGCCTGAGAGCTGCCGATCAGCGATGAGGTTCGGGCAACTATGCTGGGATCATTCGAGCCGTACGCGCACGAGGACACAGACAGGCAGCGGCCTGCGAGATTGATTGACGATCAGGGTGTACAACCGTCGCATCTTGACGGGGCCGCCGGAGCTTTGGGACGGGGCTTCGGCGTGGTTGGGTTGGAGCCCTAGCAGCTCGCTCAGGGCCGGCCCCGCTGCGCCGGTGGGTGCGGGGTGGGCACTGGGACGACCTCCGCATCGGTCGACGCACCGGGTGGCCCGTGCTACCGCGCTGTGTTACGGGGCGCGGCGGTAAACGAACACCGGCTTATTGGCCCAGGCGATGCGTGCCGGAGGCTTATGTGGTGGAAACTGTGCGACGAGGCGGTACGCTCCGGCGTCGATCCACCACTCGCGCGCGCGGGCGGCCGCGTCGTCCGCAGTAAACACGACCCACTCGGGGAGCGCGGCGGGCTCCAGCCCGGCCGGCCGCTCGCGCGGCAGCAGGATGATTTCCGTACGGGTGAAATCTAATGGGGGTACGGCGTAGGGCGCAGGCTCCTGAAGGACCCCGACGCGGGCCCCGACGTCGGGCAGGACCCCACGGAGGAAATGACCGGCTGCTCGTCGCGACTCGTGTTCCCCGGCGGCATCCGCGGCAAAGGCGCTGAGGTAGGTCGGCGTCTTCGTGGTTCCCAGGAGTGCCACGGCGAGGGCGAACGCCAGCACCGGCCGGCGGCGCGCCAGGAGCATGACGGCGGCCGCGGCACAGACGCACAGGACAATCGCAGGAAGAAGCAGGAAGCGTGCGTACTCCGCCGGCTTGCCCGCGCCGAGGAGCGTTGCGAGTGCCAGGAGAGCCAGCGCGGGAGGGGCGACGGCCGCGACCGGGCGGCTGCCGACCAAGAGGAGCACTCCGCCCACGAGACCAACGATCGCCGTGAGCGCGCCGATCGCCTCGGGGAGCAACTGTGCGACCCGCAGCGCGCCGGCCGGAGCCCGCGCGATCTGATCGCGGTACATCGCCAGGCTGTTGGCGAGGTTGCTTTCTAAAGCGGGGCCGCCCCGTGCGGCGTGCCAGACGAGGTAAGGATTGGCCGCCGCGTATACGCTGAGGGCCAACCCGCCGGCCCACGCGATCGTGCGCCGCGGAATGCGGCGGTAGAGGGCCAGCGGCAGGAATAGAAGCAGGGCGGCGAGGCCGGTCAACACGAAGGCGAACGCGCCGCCGGCGCTGAGCGCAAGACGCACGAAATCCCGCGTTCGACGGTTGCGCAGGACATCGAGGGCTGCCAGCATCGCCCAGAGAATGAGCGTGGCCGACGGCAGATGGGGCTTGGCCTCGAGCGTGGCCGTGATGAAGACCGGGGCCGCGGCGGTGAGGATGGCGGCCAGCCACCCGGCGCGGCGGCCGGCCGCCCGCGTGGCCAGGCGGAACACGGCGACGAGCGTCAGCGCGCCGGCCAGCAAGGAAAGCGAGCGGGCGGCGACGTAGAAGCCGGCGAAGGCTTCCGGCCGGGCGAGGTAGTACGTGACGTCGGAGGTGAGGTGCAGGAGGCCGGCGACGCTCGCCGCGAGCAGGGTTGCGCCGACGAGGTAGATGTAAGCCCCGCCGTATTGATAGAGGCGGGGGTCGAAGTCGAGCCGGCGCGGGTCCATCCGCTGCAGGGCCCGTAAGGTGATCATCTCATCGGGTTGCCGCGAGTAGAGTCGATAGCGGCGGAGGATTTCGCCGCGCGCCGCCTCGTTGGGGGTCAGGTTGATGAGGTGGTCGCGCTGAATGATGGGATTGAGGTCCGTGTCGGCCCCGGTGGAGCGTCGCCGCAGCGCTTCGACGTCCGCGGCGATGCCGTAGTGGTCGGGCTGCCACGGAGGGCTCCCGCCGAAAAGCAGTTCGTCGTGGCGCGCGGAGGGCAGACCCCATAGCGCCAAGGGGGCCATGATCACCAGCCAAAGCACCAGCGCCGCGACTCCCGTCGCGCGGCGTCGGCGGCGACGGGACTCCAAAGCGCTCATGTCAGCAGCACATCCGCAATGCCGAGCAGGCCCAGGACCAGCCCGACGACTCCGTTGATCGTGAAGAAGGCGAGGTTGACGCGGCTCAGATCGTGCGGCCGCACGAGCATATTCTCGATCAGCAGCAGCGCGGCGCCGCAGCCGACGCCGACAAAGTACAACATTCCGAGTTGCGCGGTGAGGCCGACGGCGATGAGCGCACAGACCGCCGCGACATGGGCGGCGCGGGCCAGCCAGAGGGCCGGCGCGACGCCGAGCCGGGCCGGCAGGCTGTGCAGGCCGTGTGCCCGGTCGAACTCGGTGTCCTGACAGGCGTAAATGATGTCGAACCCGCCGACCCAGGTCACGACGGCGAGCGCGAGCCAGAGCGTCGGCCAGCCGAGCGTGTGCGGGGCGACGGCGATCCAAGCCGCGAGGGGCGCCACCCCCAGCGCCGCCCCCAACAGGAAGTGCGACCAGGCCGTGAAACGTTTGGTGTATGAATAAAAGCACAGCCACGCGAGAACGACCGGAGCCAGCAGGAGGGGCCAGCGGTTGCCGCTCAGCCACCAGAACCCGGCGGCACCGAGGTGGAAGAGGATGGCTGCGGCCGCGAAGAAGCCCCAGGCGGCGCGAGCCGAGATCCGCCCAGCGGGCAAGGCGCGGTTGGCGGTCCGCGGGTTGAGGGCGTCGTAGCGCCGGTCGACGAGACGGTTGAAAGTCATGGCCGCGCTGCGCGCCGCGACCATGCAGACAAGAACGAGGAGAAGCTCGAGCGGTGTCGGGCGGGCCGGGCGGGCCGCGAGGAAGGTCGCCAGGAGGGCGAACGGGAGCGCGAAGACGGAGTGACTGAACTTGATCATCTCGCCCCAGGTCCGCGCGGTGGCCGCTAGCCCGGACATCGCTCAATCCTCCGGGAGGGGGGCGGCCCCGGCCGGGTCCCAGCGGATCGCCAGACGGTGGGGAATCCCAAGCAGGTCCAACACACGGCCGACCACGAAGTCGACGAGGTCCTCCACCCGCTGCGGTCGCAGGTAGAACCCGGGGCAGGCGGGGCAGATGACTGCGCCGGCCTGGCTGGCGCGGAGCATGTTGGCGATCTCAATCTGAGAGAGCGGCATCTCGCGCGGGACGAGGATCAGGCGGCGGGCTTCCTTCAGCGTGACCATCGCGGCGCGGGCGACGAGATCGTCCGCCGTGCCGGCCGCAACCGCGGCGAGGGTGTTGCTGCTGCACGGGCAGATGACCATCCCGTGCGTGAGGAACGAGCCACTGGCGATGCGGGCGCCCTGATCGCGGTGGGGGTAGAGGGTCACGTTCGCCGCGGGGCGTCCGAGCAGCTCGGGGACGGCCGGGCGACGGATGCCCAGCTCCTCGGTCAGGATGCGGGCGCCGTGAGGCGACACGACGAGGTGAACGTGCGTGTCGCTGTCCGCAAGGCATTGGAGCAGGCGGCGGGCGTAGGGCGCTCCGCTGGCGCCAGTGATGCCGAGGACGACATGCTTCATGGGGACTCCGCTGGGAGATGATAGCGCGGTTCGCTGATGCGGAGGAGTTCGGCGGCCTGGCGGGCCCACACGCTGTGGGGGGCGCGTTCGATGATGGTGTGCAATCGGGCGCGGCCGGCGGCGCGGCGCTGGGGGTCGCCCGGGCCGGACTGGTGCAGTTCGAGGTCCGCGAGCTGGAACAGCGCCTCCGGCGCGGCGTCTCCGTTGGGGAAGCGGGCCAAGCAGGCCGTCAACCGCTCCGCCCGCAGCTCCCGCTCGCGGGTCGCCGCGGCCCGGCGGACCTCAAGATTGTCCTCCAGCAGACTGCCGGCGAACGTCGCGGCGAGGTGGGCGAGCTGAGCGGCGTACAGTGGGCGGTGCGGGTCGAGCTGGGCCAGGGCCTGGAGCGGGGCGACCCCGAAACGCGGATCGTCGCGGTTCGCGAGGATCAGCTCGCGCAAGCGCTCGACCTCCAACAAGTACGGCTCCGGGTCGAAGTCGAGACTGGCCTCTGGCGGGCGACTGTACAGCAGCCGCCGCATGGACGGCTCACGCGGCACCGGCGGAGGGGGCGGCACGGCGGACGCAGCGGCGAGCTCGGCCAGCGCGCCGTCGGCGTCGCCACGGCGCAAGCGGAGCTGTGCCAGCCGGAGCCGCCCCGCGACCGCCAGCGGCGAGTCCGGATACTGAGTGACCAGGTTGATCCACGCCGGCTCGGACTGGGCGTGTGGGAAGTCCGTGTAGAGCTCCCGCTGGGCGTCGGGACCGACCAGCCGGCGCTCGTCCATCCGGGTGTCCAGCGCGCGGGCCTGGATGTAAAGGACGCACGGGACATACCGGCTGCGGGGGAAGTCGGCGATGAACGCGCGGCAGGCCTCGTACGCCTCGCGGCGGTCGGTCAGCAACTCGAGCACGAGCGGGCGGAGGATGCGGCGCTTGAGGGCGTCCAGCTCGGACGGCTGCGCACTCCAGACGGTCAGCAGGGCGGCGCGGAGCGGTTCGCGGTCGATGCCCGGCTGGGTCCAGCGATGCAGCAGGTCAAGGATGCGGTTGGCGGCGTCTTGCACGGGCTCGAAGCGGGCGGAACGGGGGCCGTATTCGGCCTCCAGCAGGCGATACCGCAGCTCGTCCGCGCCGACGTACACGTGAAAGAGCACGGCCGGCGTGGCGAACATGACCGCCATGACCGGCGCGACGCCGTCGGGGCGGTAGTTCACCAGGCGCGCAATGAAGATGATCAGCGCCAGCATGGTGCAGGCGCCGAGGATGCCCAGCAGCCACGGTCCGATTAGCAGGAGCTTGAGCTCCGGCGACGTGCTGACCGCGGGTACGTTCGGCCCGCCGCGGGTGGCGAGATAGAGATACAGCAGCACGGGCAGCAGGCCCACCAGCGCCGACGCGTAGCGGAACGAGAGCCGAAACGGCCGGACCGCGGCCAGGATGCAGCTCCCCAACAGGGTGATCGCCAGCCACGGAGTGTGCGCGAAGATGAGCACCGCCGCCACGAACGGCAGCGCGCTGCTGAAGCGGTAGAGAATGGCAACCGAGATCGGAACGGCCACCGTCGCGGCCAGCAGCAGCCCGAGCACGATCCCGTATACGGGGGTTTGCACGACGCTAATGGGGAAGAGGACGAAATCGGTGAGGTTCTGCGTCTGCGGTCCCCAGAACCGGAACGGCTCGACGTACGACGACCAGCGGAAATCGAACGCGCGGGCGAAGTGCAGCCAGTGGATGAAGACGCAGAGTCCGGCGTACAGCGTGAGGTTGAGCAGCAGGAGAAGGCGGGCCCGCACGCGGTACTTGCGTGCGGTCCAGGACCAGACGTCGGTGATCGGCTCGGCGTGGGGGCGGACGGGCGGCACTGTCGCGGTCGGCCCCGGCCCCCGGGCCACGGGGGCAGCGCGGGCCAGCGGATCGGCGCAGCGTTCGCTCATCGGGCGTAAATGCTACTGCTGGGGCGGGGAAGTGCAATTCAGCCCGGCGGCGGGCGGGGCGTTCGAGGCGGGGACTTGAGACTCACAGCGCGCGCCCGGGGGCCTGGACGGATTTCTAGCTTATCAAGTCTGTCCTGTGCGAGGTGTGTTCAGGTCGGCGGCAGAGGGCCGGGTAAGGTTCGCACGGAAGAGCCCGCGCGGCAGCGGGAAAATCGGGCGGCGGCTCATCGCAGGGGACGTACGACACGGTCGCCGCCCCGAACGAATCCTCGACTGCCACCAATGGTGCCGACCGAGCCAAACGATCGGACCGTTGCGGGGCACTCCCGACGCTCAGGCTTGGCGTAAATCCCCGTCGCGGAATCAACGACCAGGGCGGCGCAAAAAAAGGGACCGGGCCAATGGCCGGGTCTCCGGTCGCTCCGCGGAGCGGTGGCCTGCGAATCTTTCGTCTGTGTTGCGAAAAACTGCAAGCCGGGGTCGATTACACTACTTGAAGCTTGCGCGCTTCCGCGTATCCTGTCAAGTGCACAACTCGAAAAAAAGCGTGCGGGGTTCGCGATGGCAAACCTGACGTTGGGGTTGGACCTGGGACCGACTTCACTCGGCTGGGCGTTGTTGGACGAGGAGGGCGGTCGGATTGTCGCCGCTGGCGTGCGCGTCTTCCCCGAGGGGGTCGACCGGGACAGCAACGGCGCGGAGGTCTCGAAGATGCAGCAACGGCGTCTCGCCCGCGCCATGCGGCGCCAGATCGCCCGCCGGGCCCGCCGCAAACGCCGGCTGCGTCGCGCCCTCGTCGACGCCGGGCTGCTGCCGGAGGTGGCGCTGCTCCCGCGCACCGACCCGCAACGCAGCGCCTGGGAGGATTCCGCGTTCCACGCGGCGGACCCCTACGAGCTTCGGGCTCGCGCTCTGACCACGCGCCTCGAGCCCTACGAGCTGGGCCGCGTGTTCCTGCATCTGGCGCAACGCCGCGGCTTCAAATCGAATCGCAAGGCGGATCGGGCCCAGCGCAAGGAGCGTTCGCAGATCCTCGAAGAAATCAGCACCCTGGCGCGCGACCTGAACGGCCGCACGCTCGGCCAGTATCTGGCCAAGCTCCGCGGCACCGACCCAAAGTGCTATCACAAAGAGCGGCTCCGCGGTCGGTACACGCAGCGCGACATGTACGAGCACGAGTTCGATCGCATTTGGGCCGCACAGGCGCCGCATCATCCGACGCTACTCACCGACGAGCGTCGCAAAGAGCTCAAAGACGTGATTTTCTTTCAGCGCAACCTCCGCCCCCCGTCTCCTGCGCTGGTCGGGCGCTGCGAGCTCGAACCGCGGCTGCCGCGCTGCCCGCGGGCCGACCGCCGGGCGCAGAAATTCCGGCTCTACCAGGAGGTCAACAACCTGCGCCTGATCGACTCGACCGCGGGCGTCGAGCGCGCCCTCACGCCGGACGAGCGCCAGCGGGCCCTCGATCTGCTCCGCCGGAAAAAGGATTGCGAGTTCAAGGAGCTCGCCAAGCTGCTGTTCCCCGAGCACCCGGACAACATCCGTTTCAACCTCCAGCGCGGCGACCGCGAGAAGCTCAAGGGCCTCCCAATCGATGCCGAGCTCGCCAAAAAGAAGTTCATCGGCAAGGCCTGGCACAGCCTTCCCGAGGAAGTCAAAGACCGCATCGTAGCCTCCATCGTGCATCCTGCGACGCCGCCCAAAAAGGGCCCCGACAGAAAAGAGGACCAGAACCCGACCCCGAGCAACGGAAAGGAGGACCACGACCCGCCCCAGAAGGTCGATCCCGAAGTCGAGCACCTGAAGCACGTGTTGGAGAAGGCCGGGCTCGATCCCGACCTCGCGCCGCGGCTGCTGGACGAGCTGCCGCTCGAGTCGGGCTACGCCAGTTACAGCGTGCACGCGATCAAGCGGCTGCTGCCGCACCTGGAAGCGGGTCTGCCGCTGACCAGTCGCGACCCGCAGACGCCCTGCGCGCTGCGGGCCGCCGGCTACCTCATGCCCTGGGAGCATGTCGCCCAGCGGCGACCGATGCTCCCGGAGCCGCCGCAGGTCACCAATCCGCTCGTCCGCCAGGCCCTGCATGAGGTCCGCAAGGTCGTCAACGCCGTCCTGCGCGAGCTCGTCTATCGCGCCGGCCACACCCTCGCGCGAATTCACATCGAGCTGGCCCGCGAGGTGCGCGGCACCGCCCGCGAGCGCGCCCAGCGGGCCCGCGAAATGCGCGAGCGCGAGGAGCTGCGCAATCAGGCCGCCGAGCGCGTCCGCGAACAGGGCGTCCGGCCGACGCGCGACGCGATCGACCGCTACCTCCTGTGGGAGGAGCAGGGCCGCGTCTGCATCTACTCCGGTCGGCCCATCAGCCTCGCGCAGCTTTTCGGCGGTGAGGTCGACGTGGACCACATCCTGCCTTACTCCCGCAGCCTCGACAACTCGCTGATGAATCGCGTCCTGGCCTTCCGCGCCGAGAACGCCGCGAAAGGCGACCGCACACCTCACGAGTGGCTCGCCGCCACCGATCCGCAGAAATGGGAGCAGGTCCAGCAACGGGCCCGGCACCTGCCGTACCCCAAGTACCGCCGCTTCCTCCAGCGGGACGTGAGCCTCGACGACTTTTTCGCCCGTCAGTTCGTCGACACGGCCTACATCGCCACGCAGGTCCATCAGTACGTGCGCTGTCTGGGCGCCGATGTCGTCTGTTCCAAGGGTCAGCACACCGCCGAGCTGCGCTGGCAGTGGGGCCTCGATACGATCCTCGCCGAACTGCCCGACAGCCCCGCGAACGACGCCGCGGCCGACCTCCCGCTGGGCGAGAAAAACCGGGCCGACCATCGCCATCACGCGATCGACGCCATCGTGATCGCGCTCAACGGCCGCAAGCGGCTCCAGCAGCTCGCCGCCCTCCGCCGCGCCGGGGGCACTGCCGCCACGGGCGAGATCCTGCCGGAGCCCTGGCCGAACTTCCGGGCCGCCGTGCGCGCCGCGGTCGAAAGCATCAACGTCTCCCACCGGCCGCGCCGCCGTGTCAGCGGCCGGCTGCATGAGGAAACGCTCTACGGCCCGACCCAGACGCCCGGCGAGTTCGTCGTTCGCAAGCCGCTCACGGAGCTGTCGCTGTCCGAGGTGGAGCGGATCCGCGACCCCGCGATCCGCCGCCTCGTGACCGCACGGCTGCAAGAGTTCGGCCTCGACCCCGGCCGCGCCAAGGGCGGCAAGATTTCACCGGCGGTCTGGGCCCGGCCGCTCTGCATGCCCTCTGGTGTGCCGATCCGGCGCGTCCGGGTCATCAAGAAGGATCAGACCATCACGCCGATCCGCGGCGGGACCGCATGGGTCAAGCCGGGCAACGTGCACCACGTCGAGATCTTTGAGTTCCACCAGGGCTCGCGGACGTTCCGGCGGGGCCGCTTCGTCTCGCTGCTGGAAGCCACCCAGCGCCTCCGGGCCCGTCAGCCGATCGTGCAGCGCACCTGGCCCGAGCACCCCGACGCCCGGTTCGTCATGTCGCTGTGCACGGGTGATATGGTCCTGGCTCGATGGGACGGTAGCGAGCGATTGGTGTTGGTAAGCACCCTGGTTTCGACCCAGGAGAGAATCCACATTGTTGACGCCCGTGATGCGCGCCCGTCGTCGAAGCGGTGCGACGTCGGCAAGACTCCAAACAGCCTCCAAGCCATCAAGGTGACCGTCGATCCGATCGGCCGCATCCGCCGCGCCGGCGATTGAACCTCCGCCCGTACCCGGCCGATAGGCCCGATATCGGGGGGCCGGGTACAAACGTGATCCGACGGACGCTTGAAATTTCGCAACAGCCGGTCCATCTCACCGTCCGCGACGGGCAACTCGTCCTTCTGCCGCGCGACCACGGCGTCTCGCCTGCTAGGACCCGCACGGCCGAGCGCCTGGCCTCCGTTCCCGCCGAGGACGTGGGCCTGGTGCTGGTGGACCAGCCCGCCACGACCTACAGTCATGCGGCGCTGACGACACTGCTGGAGCACGACGCGGCCGTGGTCGTTTGCGGGCGCAACCACCTGCCGGCCGGGCTGCTGCTGCCCTTCGGCGAGCATTCGCAGGTCGTGTGGCGCCTCCGTGCGCAAGTGGCGGCCCGACGGCCGCTGCGCAAGCGCCTCTGGCGGCAGATCGTGCAGGCCAAGATTCGGGCGCAGGCCCGCAACTTGGCCCGCGGGACCGCGGTCCGCACCCGACTGCTGGCCCTGGCGCGGACGGTGCGCTCGGGCGACCCGGAGAATGCCGAGGCACAGGCCGCCCGGGCGTACTGGGGCGTGCTGTTCACCGGCGTCGGCTGGGCGGACGCGACGCCGTTCCGACGCGACCCGGACGGCCCGCCGCCCAACGGGCTGCTCAACTACGGTTACGCCGTGCTGCGGGCGGCCGTCGCCCGGGCCGTCGTCGGCGCCGGCCTGCTGCCGGCCATCGGCCTGCGGCACGCGAACCGGTCCAACGCCTTCTGCCTGGCCGACGACCTGGTCGAGCCGCTGCGGCCGCTGGTGGACCGCGCCGCGCGGGAGCTGTGGGCCGCGGGCGAAGTCGAGGTCACGCCGGCGGCGAAACGGGTGCTGTTGGAGCTGCTGACCGCGGAGGTCGAGTGCGGCGGGCTGCGGGGGCCGCTGATGGTGGCGCTGCACCGCTATGCGGCGTCGTTGGTGGAGTGCCTCGAGGGACAGGCGCAAGCGCTGCGCATACCCGTAGCCGTCGACGAGCCGGAATTGTCGGCGGGCGAGGCGGACCCGGAGAGCTGAGCGGTGAACCTGAGCGGATATCGCTGGATGTGGGTGGTGGCGATGTTCGACCTGCCGGTGGACACGAAGGAGGCCCGCCGGGCGTACGCGCAGTTCCGGAAAAGCCTCTTGAAGGACGGTTTCTCCCGCCTGCAATATTCGGTGTATGCCCGGCACTGTGCCAGCGAGGAGAACGCGGCCGTGCATATCGCACGGGTGGAGGCGGCGCTGCCGGATGACGGCGAAGTGCGGGTCATCACGATTACCGATAAGCAGTTTGAGCGGATGCGCGTTTTCTGGGGGAAAATGCGACGGGCGCCCGAAAAGGCGCCCACGCAACTCCTGCTTTTCTGACTCCGAAATGTCCGAAGTCCTTTTTTGCTCGAAGGTTGGCGGGGTGCTAGTGTAATCGACCCCGGCCTGCGAGCAATCCGCAACGGGAAAGTCCCTATGTACCAAGGCAAGTCAGTGTAATCGACCCCGGCCTGCGAGCAATCCGCAACGCGCGCAGCGCGCCGAAGATGCTCTGCCCAGTGTAATCGACCCCGGCCTGCGAGCAATCCGCAACCCGCCAGCGGCTTCGCGCCCGCGGCCAGTCAGTGTAATCGACCCCGGCCTGCGAGCAATCCGCAACGTCGTCGGCCATTCCGCACCTCCATGCGGGAGTGTAATCGACCCCGGCCTGCGAGCAATCCGCAACATGCGGGCATGCCACTGCTGCCACCCCAGCAGTGTAATCGACCCCGGCCTGCGAGCAATCCGCAACGGCGACCACGACGCACGCATCGACACGCGCAGTGTAATCGACCCCGGCCTGCGAGCAATCCGCAACTTCACGGCCCGAACGATGCGCCGATGCGCCAGTGTAATCGACCCCGGCCTGCGAGCAATCCGCAACAACAGCGACGAGTTCGAGTTCAAGGACCTGAGTGTAATCGACCCCGGCCTGCGAGCAATCCGCAACCGACGCGAGAGCACGCTCTCGTAGATCGCCAGTGTAATCGACCCCGGCCTGCGAGCAATCCGCAACCGTGCGGGCA
>Ga0209101_1000472_pt1 | contig 32847 bp, 30 predicted proteins | sample ConPoolayeCmetaG_FD_185481 | JGI IMG/M metagenome (GOLD analysis project Ga0209101, IMG submission 185481) | Hot spring microbial mat communities from California, USA to study Microbial Dark Matter (Phase II) - Cone Pool mat layer C metaG... ...
ATCCCCAACCCCCAATCTATCAATCTACCAACTACCAACCTACCAACCTACCAACTCACCCTCTTTTGGCGCTGCACTGGCCCGGCCGAAACCTCTTACGCCGTCTTTGTCCACCTGCTCGACGCCGACGGGCGCATCGTGGCCCAGCACGACTCGCCGGTTCCGGGGGGCGACGTGCCCACGACCGGCTGGCAGCCCGGCGAGGTCGTTATAGACGAGCACTCCATCGTCGTGCCAGCCGATGCCGCGCCCGGCGTGTATCGTCTCATCACCGGCCTGTACGACCCGGTCACCTGGGCACGTTTGCCGGTCCTGGACGACGCCGGGCAGCCCATCGGCGACCATGTCGCGCTTGGAACCATCACGGTGCAGCCATGAAAGCCCCATCCCGCCTCATGCCTCACGCCCGGCTCGATACTCTCGTCGCCCTGGTGTTCCTGGCCGGGACACTGGCCGTGGATGTGGCTACCCTGAACCCCGGCGTGGCTGGCGGCGACCCCGGCGAGGCCCAGTTCGTGCCCCGGGTCCTGGGCATCATGCACTATACCGGCTACCCGCTCTATACCCTGCTGGGCTGGGCCTGGTCGTACCTGCTGCCGCTGGGCGATGTGGCCTGGCGCATGAACCTCCTGTCGGCGGTGTTGGCCGGCGTCACCGTGGCCCTGCTCTACCTGGTCGGCCGGCAGTTGCGATTGTCACGCGGGGCTGCCGTAGTGGGCGCATTTTCGTGGCCCCTGGTGGGGCTGGTCTGGCTCTGGTCCACCGTGGCCGGGGGCCGCACCTTGACTGCGAGCCTGGCCGTCCTGGTAACGGCGCTGGCCCTGTGGTGGGGCGAGCGGCCCTCAGCGCGCCGGTTCCTGCTGCTGGCCTTCGTCTACGGCCTGGGGCTGGCCCACCATCGCACCACCATCCTGGCGGCTCCGGCCCTGGTGGTCTACGTGCTCCTGGTGCTGATCCGGGAGCGGTGCGCCGGTCGCGTTTGCGCGCCGCGCCGGCTAGGGTTAACCCTGGCGGCCGCGCTGGCCCTCGCCGTCCTGCCCCTGAGCCTCTACCTCTATCTGCCCATCCGCAGCGCGCTGGGGTCACCGTTCGACCTGTATCACCCGGTCACCCTGGACCGATTTCTGGACCTGGTCACGGCCCGCCAGTTCGCCGCCACGGTGCTGCCCCTCACCTCGCCAGAGTTGCCGGGGCGGGCTGGCCTGTTCGCCGCCGTCCTGCTGGACGAGTTCGGCTGGCCCGGCTTGGCCCTGGGGTTGCTGGGGTTCGTGGCCCTGTGGTTCAGGCACGGTCGCGGTGCGCTCCTGGTGACCCTGACTTTTCTGCCCCTGGTGCTCTTTACGCTGCTGTATGATGTGCAGGAGGGCCAGCTCAACGTGGTCTTTCTCATCCCGGCCTATGCCCTGGTGGCCCTGTGGGTGGGGGCCGGGGCCGACGTGGTGCGCACACTCGTGGACCAGGGCCTGCGACTGATTCTTTGCTCCGTCGAGGTCTGTGACCCCGACGGCCACAGGGAGAACAGCGGTCGCAGACTGCCGCTGAGCCTCGATGTGGTGAGAAGCCGGGCCGGCGGCCTGGTGGTGCTCCTGCTATTCGCCCTGCTGCTCCCCGGTGGCTGGGCGCGCTACCAGGCGATCCACGAGGCCCGTCAGGCTCCGCTGGACATCTACCGCCAGTTCCTGCAAGGTTCCACGGCCCGGCGTTTCGTGGACGATAGCCTGGCCGTCGTGGCTCCGCGCGCCCTCATCGTCTGCGACTGGGAGCAGGCCACGGCTCTATGGTACGCCCAGCTCATCGAGGGCCAGCGGCCGGACGTCACCATCACCTACCCCGTCGAGCAGGTGTTGGCCCGGCACAGTGATGACCGCCCCCTATACCTGGCGCGCGCCGTGCCGGAGATCGTGGGTCAGCCCTACCTGTCGTGCGCGGGGCCACTCATCCAGGTGGGGACGACGCCGGTCCAATCGTTGCCGGCCCACGCCATCCGCCTGGACGTGCCGCTAGAGGATGGCCTGGCGCTGCTCGGCTACCAGGTGCAGGCCGGCGACGTGGTCCAGGTTACGCTATGGTGGCGCGCCAGCCAATCCCTCCCGGCCGACTACTCGGTATCCGTGCGCCTGGTCGGGGCCGCTGGCCGGCTCATCGCCCAGGCCGACAACCTGCACCCGGTCCTGGGCTGCTACCCCACCACGCGCTGGTCGCCCGGTGAGGTGGTGAGCGACTACTACGAACTATCGCGGCGCGGCGCGACGCCGGGAGCGGCGCACCTGGACGTGGTGGTCTACCAGCGCTTGCCGGACGGCGGCTTCCGCAACCTGGCCCGGCTCGACGTGCAGCCGCGCACCGAGGTCGTCACCCTGCCCCCGTTCGACGTGCGCTGATGAGTGTGGTATAATTAGCTCTATGCATAAAAAGTAAAACGTAAAACGTAAAGCGTAATGTATAACCTGCAATCTGCAATCCGCAATCCGCAGTCTGCAATCCGCCATCTGCTGGCAATAGGGCTACTCGCGGTTCTGACTGCTTTCTTCTTCTGGCGTATCCTCACGCCGGACCCGGTCAATCAGCGCGCGTTCCCGGCCGGCGACTTCACCTACCAGTTCTACGCTTACCAGTCCTATGCCGCCAGTGAGATCGCCCAGGGCCGCCTGCCCCTCTGGATCCCTTATGTCTACGGCGGCCATCCCTTCGCCGCCGACATCCAGGCCGGGCTGTTCTACCCGATCAGTCTGGTCGTCAACCTGCTGAGCGCGGGCCGCCTCACACTCTACGCCCTGGAGGTGCAGGCCATCGCTCACTTTTTCGCGGCAGCCGTCTTAACCTACCTGTTCGTCCAGCGACGTACTCAGAGCGTCTTCGGCGGGCTGGTGGCCGGCATCACCTTTGCCTTTGGCGGCTATCTTACCTCCTACCCGGCCCTTCAGCTCGCCATCCTGGAGGTGGAGACCTGGCTACCCCTTGTCCTGCTGCTGCTGGACATCATGGCGGATTCCATCCTCTCCCCTCTCCCTGCCAGGGAAAGGGGGCAGGGGCCATGGTCCGGCGCAGCCGGGGTAAGGGTTGTCGCCATTGTCCTGGCCGGCCTGGCCCTGGGCGTTTCCCTCCTGGCCGGCCACCCGCAGGCGTTTCTGTTCGTGGGTTACGCGGCCGTGGCCTATCTGGCCTACCGGCTGTCTGGCCCCTGGCTACAGGCCGCGCACGCCCGCCGCTGGGCCGACGTTGCGCGGTTGACGGCCTTCCCGGCCTTGTTTCTGGCGCTGGGCTTTGGCGTGGCGGCGGTGCAACTGCTGCCCACGCTGGAATACATGCCCCTCACCACCCGTGCCACGCTGGACTACGATGCCGCAGCCGTGGGCTATAACCCCAAAGACCTGATGCAGGTGCTCTTTCCTACCCTGAACGAGTGGCCCGGTCTGTATGTGGGCATCGTGCCGCTTATCCTGGCCCTGGCCGCGCCGTTGATTCGCCAATCGAAAGAGGTAGCCTTCTGGGGCGGCATGGCCTTGTTCGGACTCTTGCTCTCCCTCGGTGGCCACGTGGTTCTGTACGACGCGCTCTACCTGCTGGCCCCGGGCTTTGGTCTCTTCCGGCAGCAAGAGCGCGGTGCGGTGCTCTGGAGTCTGGGCGTGGCGGTGCTGGCCGGCCTGGGCGCCGCCGCGCTCTCCCGGCCCCTGGCCGACGAGGCCCGGCTTCGCCTGCGCCGGCTGCTGGACGGCCTCTACCGCCTGACCCTGTTCTACGCGGTCCTGATGGTGGCGCTCTACTACGTCACCCTGGTCACCCTGAGCCTTCAGTTCCCGGCCCGCAACGATGCCCTGGACAAAGGCTTCATCGTCTTGCTCTGCCTGTGCCTGGTCACAATCCTGCTCAAAGCCCAGGTCAGTCTCAAGTCTCAGGTCCCGGCGTACCAATTTACCAATTTACCAATTTACCAATCCCTATTCCTGGTGCTCATCGTCTTTGACCTATTCACACTGAACATGCGCACGTTGGTGAGCGACTTGCGCCCGGCCGACCACACCACGCCCATGCCGGCCCTGGCCTTCCTCCGCGACACGCCGGCCGGCTACCGGGTCGCCGGCGACGCCCTGCCCGGCAACGCGAGCTGCTTCTACGATCTGGAGGACCTGGGTGGGGCCAGTCCGCTGAAGCTGCGTGCCTTCGATGAGGTGACGACCCGGCTGCCGGAGGGCCGGCTCTGGGACCTATTCGCGGTGCGCTACGTGGCGACCTGGCGCGGCGACCTGAGCGACGGATTGAGCAAGGTCTTTGAGGACGAGAAGGCGAACGTGTACGAGCGGACAACCCCCGGCCCCCGCGCCTGGGTGGTCCACCGCGCTGAGGTGATCCCCGATTCCGATGCGCGCCTGGCGCGCCTGGCCGCCCCGGACTTCAACCCTTACTCGGTTGCCATCCTGGAACACAGCGCGCCCATCGTCCTGCCTGGCGAGGTCAGCGGTTCCCCGGCCCGTATCGTCGAGCGGGAGCCGGGCCGCCTGGCCGTGGACATGCACGTGGCCGCTGACGGCCTGCTGGTGTTGAGCGAGAACTGGCACCCCGGCTGGCAGGCGACGGTGGACGGCGCGCCGGCCCCGGTCCTGCGGGCCGACCACACCCTGCGCGCCGTGCCCATCCCGGCCGGCGACCATCGCGTCGTGCTCGTCTTCGACCCGCTGTCGCTCAAACTCGGCGCGCTTGTCACAACGGGCACACTGGTCATCGCTGGCGTCCTGCTCATTCTGTCCATCTCCTGGCCCCGGCGCGCCCGTCGCCGCACCGAAACGATGAACCCATGATCAAATCCCAATCTACCAATCCCCCGTTTACCAATCTACCACTCATCGCCGCCTTGCTCCTGGCCTTCGCCCTGCGCCTGTTCCTGCTCCCGTCCCAGAGCCTGCGCGGCGACGAGGCGTATGGCGTGCTCGCGGCCGGGCAGGGCTGGGCCGGCCTGGCGCACGTCCTCGCCACCAGCGATCCCCATCCGCCGCTCTATTACGCGCTCCTCTCGTTGTGGCTACCCCTGGCCGGCTATTCCGAGTTCGCCCTGCGTTTCTTCTCCGTGCTGCCCAGTGTGCTGCTGGTGGCCGTGGTGTATGCCCTGGGCCGCCAGTTATTCGACCAGCGGATCGCCCTCCTCGGCGCGCTCCTGGCGGCCATCAACCCCTTCTACGTCTGGCACGCCCAGGACGCGCGGATGTACTCGCTCCTGGGCACCCTGGCGGCTCTATCCGCGTTGCTGATGCTCGCGGCCTGGCAAAAAGGCGGCTGGCTGCGCTGGACTGCCTACATCGTAGTCACGGCCCTGGCCCTCTACACGCACTACTTCGCCGCCCTTACGTTGCTGGTCCAGAACCTCCTGGTCATCGGCAGCCTGGTGTGGGCGGCGCACCGGGCCATCGCCCACCGGCCCTCCATCGGCCGGCTCATCCGCACCGTGGCCCGCGACCCGCAAACGCGCCCCTGGATCGCGGCGCAACTCGCCATCCTGTTGCTCTACCTGCCCTGGCTCGTCGTCGCGGCGCAGTTGTTCTCGACCTTTGGCGGCTACGTGCCCCCGGCCGGCTTCCTGACGCTCCTGCTGCAAGCCCTCATCGGCTTCAGCCTGGGGCCGGCGCTGGACCTCTACTCGGCCCTCATCCTGGCCGTGGGCTACGGACTGCTGCTGGGCCTGGGCCTGTTCCAACATCGCCAAAGCCCCCCCGCTCCCTCGCTCCTCCGCTCCCCCGCTCCTCCGCTCCTGGCCGATGGTCGTTGGCTCTCCGCCACCTACCTCGTGGTGCCAGTGGTCCTGGTCGCCCTGCTCAGCCAGTGGCGGCCCATGTTCCACGAACGCTACCTCATCGGCATCACGCCGTTCTACCTGCTGCTCCTGGCCCAGGGCCTGGTGACGGCATCCGAGGCGTTCGTCCGCCCGCGCGACCCGGCCCAGACGCCTACCACTCGCGCTGTGGTGCGCCGGGCCAGACTGGGACTGGGGCTGCTCTATATCGTCGCCGCCAGCGCGTTCGCCTTGAGCAACCACTACTTCAACCCGGTCTACGCCAAAAGCCCTGACTGGCGCGGCATGACGGCGTATCTGCGCGCCCATGAACGCCCCGGCGACCTCATCATCGAGAACACGCCGGAGACGGCCTTCACGTACTACTACGCTCTGGCTCCTGCGGGGGGTGGCCGGTCGGAGCGCATCCTGCTACCGGAGCATTCCCTGGCCGCTGGGTCCGCCACGGCTGCCCGGCTCGATACGCTGAGCCAAAAACATCGCCGCCTGTGGCTCATCCCCCAGGCCGGCGGCCCGTGGGACCCGGACGGCCTGGTGCAGTCCTGGCTGGATACCCACACCGGCAAGGCGTGGGCTTGCGAGTTCGACGGCGTGGAGCTGGCCCTCTACCTCTCGCCCCGGGCCGATCCCGGCGCGCCATCCCACCCGCTGGACGTGCGCTTCGGCGACGCCATCGCCCTCACCGGCTACGATCTGGAGCAGAGGAGCGGAGAAGCAGAGGAGCAAGGGAGCAGGGAGGTATACCAGCCCAGCAACCAGCACCCGGCAACCAGCGTCCAGCTCACCCTCTATTGGCGTTGCCTGGCCCCGGTTCAGGGCGACTACACCATCTTCGTCCACCTGGTTCGCGCCGATGGCAGCCCTGGCATCTTCGGCCAGGAAGACAGCCCGCCCCTGCGCGGCACGTACCCCACCAGCCGGTGGCAGCCCGGCCAGGCCCTGGCCGATGACTTTGAGATTACCGTTCGCGCGGACGCCCCGGCCGGCGCGTACACCCTGGCCGTGGGCTTCTACGACCCGGCCACCGGCAATCGCCTGCCCGCCGCCGACACCGCCGGCCAATCATTAGGCGATCATATGCATCTGGGGATTATCGAGGTGCAGCCTCAGTGAGCGTGGAGCGTAAAGCGTGAAGCGATCATCTTGCATCCTGCATCCTGCATCCTGCATCCTGCATCCTACATCCTACATCCTGCATCCTGCATCCTACATCCTTGAACTGACTATCATTCTGGTCTTGCTTGCCGCGGCCGCCTTCTTCCGCCTCTACCCGGCCACCGCGCCGCCGGGCCTGTACTACGATGAGGCATACAACGGCGTGGACGCGCTGGAAGTCTTGCGGACCGGCCAATGGCCCATCTACTTCCCCCACAACAGCGGCCGCGAGCCGTTGTTCCTGTGGCTCGTCACCCTGAGCGTGGCAACGCTGGGCCGGACCGTGCTGGCGCTCCGGCTCCCGGCCGTGCTCGTGGGCCTGGCGACCGTGCCGGTCACCTACCTGCTGGTGCGCGTCATGTTCGCTGGAGAAAGGCGCGCGCGCAGCGTCGCCCTGGCAACCCTGGCGACCGCCTGGCTGACCGTCTCTCATTGGCACGTCCACTTCAGCCGCATGGGGTTCCGCGCCATCTCGCTGCCCCTGATGGAAGCCATCGCCTTTGGTCTGCTCTGGTGGGCGCTACACACATCGGCAGAGAAAATCCGCGTTCATCCGCTTCTATCCGCGTCCTATTTTGCCCTGGCCGGGGCCGCCCTGGGCCTCTGCCTCTACACCTACACCGCCGGCCGCTTCACGCCCCTGGTCCCCGTCGCCTTTTTCATCCTGTGGATCATCTCTCGTCTGTCCCGCCGCTCCCCGCAGCACGCCACACGCAACACGATACGCAACACGTTTCACGTTTCACGTTTTACGTTTTACGTTTCACGTTTCACGTTTTACGTCCTATCCGCCGCCCTCATCGCCCTGCCCCTGGCCGCCTACGCCGTCCAGAACCCCATCGTCTTCGCCGGTCGCAGCAGCGACGTGGCCGTGTGGGCCGCGCCGGATCCGGCCCGCGCTTTGCTGGACAACGTCGTCGCCACCGTGGGCATGTTCGGCCTGCACGGCGACGTCACCTGGCGACATAACCTGGCTGGCAAACCGGTCTTTGACCCGCTGACCGCGCTCCTGTTCTACGCCGGCGTGCTGGTAGCCCTCTGGCGCTGGCGTCGCCCGCCCTACACGTTTCTGCTGGCCTGGCTGGGCGTCATGCTCCTGCCCGGTCTCATCTCCCAGGACGCCCCCCACTTTTTGCGAACCATCGGCATCATGCCGGCCATCTTCATCTTCCCGGCCATCACGGTTGTTGAAGTCTACAATCGGCTGAACGATGTGCAGCAAGCGTCAAGCGTCAAGCGTCAGGCGTCACGTTTGACGTTTGACGTTTTACGTTTTATGTTCGCCGGTCTCGCGCTCGTTGCGCTCCTGCTCAACGCCGGCCTGACGTTCCACGATTACTTCACCACCTGGGCGCAGAGCGAGGAGACGTTCTATGCCTACCACGGCGACGCGGCCGAGATCGCCGGGCGGATGAACGAGCTGGCCGGGCCGGGGACGGTGTTCCTGCTCCCGGTGAGCTATCTCTGGCCGCCGGACTATAGCCACAAGACCATTGACTTTCTCTACCAGGGCCGCGCGCCGTACTACTTTCCCCATGTGGACGAAGGGCGCACGCCGGCCGACCTGACCGCGCTATGCCGGGGGGTCGAGCGCGTCTACGTCGTCACCTGGACCCAGGGCGACCACGTGGACGCGGACCCGAAGCGGCTGGTGGACTTTCTGCTGCGAAAAGCGGGGTCGCGCGTGGGGGAGACGCCGGGCCACGGCTATCTCATCGAGGAGTACCGGGTGCCGCCGGACGCCCGGTTCGCGCTGCCGACGCCGGCACCGGCCGGGGGGAACTTTGCCCTGCAACTGGCCCTGCGCGGGGCCGCCTGCGGGCCGGTGACGGTGCGCGCCGGCGGTAGCCTGTGGGTGCTGCTGGAGTGGGAGACGCTCTCGCCGCCGCCAGCCGACTACAAGGTCACGGTCTACCTGCACGATGGGGCCGGGCATGGGGCCGGCCAGGCCGACGCGCTCTTGCTGGATAACGAACACCGGCTCACGCGGGCCTGGGCCGTGGGGAGCCGGGCGTTGAGCTATGGCATCGTCGAGGTGCCGCCGGACACGCCCCCCGGCGACTATCGCCTGGACGTGGGTGTGTACGACCCGGCGACGATGCAGCGGCTCTGGGTCAAAGATGGCGACATCGCTGTCACCGTGGGCACGGTGCAGGTGAGGTCTTTCCCGTAAATGACTTCGTTAGACCCTACCCTCCCGCAGGTTGCGCGGCCAAACCTGGGGGAGGGTGAGCATTTAAAGAATCCTTTGTGTTCCTTCGTGGTTTTTGCAAAAGGATTCCTGGGCAGGTAGTTACCGTCGTTACCACCGGCAGGATGAACCCGCCGTGAGGGATCACATAGGTGAGTGCAGCCGGGCCGTGTTTGGTCCGGGCATAGGCCAGCGCCTCGTCCAACGTGGCGGCATGGGTGAAGTGCATCCCCTCCACCGTCGCGCGCGGCAGGGATGAGACCACCACCACCTCACACTGCTGCAAGATGCGCGCCGTGGCGATGGCCGTGTGCTCGCCCAGGCGGATGGTCTCCTCTGGCGGGGCGGCCAATTCGGCCGGCGAGGCAGCCCGGCGCAGCGTTTCCTCGAATTGCGCCGATCCCACCCCATCACGACACTCGGCCACCAGGATCATCGTGCCGCCGGGGGCCGTCACGAGCGCGGCGTGGTTGGCCGCCTTCTGGGTCTGATAGAGGTTGATGTCTTTGGGATAGCCCCCGGCTGAGACCACGACCACGTCGGCCGGGGTCGGCACCAGCACGCGATACAGGTCGTCGCAGGCGGCCACGGCCGCCTGAAACACCGCCTCCATCGCCCCGCCGAACACCCCCACGATCTCCCGCTCGTCGTTGACCACCAGTTCCAGGTCGAAATCCACCCCCACGATGCGTGCCGCCTCCATCATCTCCTGGTGGATCACGTTATCGGCCAGGTTGGTCAGGCGGGCGTAGGGGTGGACGATGCGGGCATGGTTGGCCCTGATGGTCTCGCGGCCGGCCACGCCGGGCAGGATGCTCTTGCGGCTGCCGGAGTAGCCGGCAAAGTAGTGCGGCGTCACCATGCTCACGACAATGCGGAACCCGGCGTCCACGGCCCGCTCGTCAATCCACAGCTCGTTGCCGGTGCTCAGCCGGCCCAGGCAGACGTGGCCGGTGTCGGCGTCGTGCTGGAAGAAGGCATAGCCGGCCCGCGCGACAGGCCCGTAGCACTGTTCAAGCTCGGCCGGCGTGAGGGCGCGGTGCGCGCCGGTGGCGGTAAGGAAGGCCAGGTCGGAGGGGAGCAGGCCGGCGGAGGTCAGTTCGGCCACCAGGGCCGGCAGCACGTCGTGGTACGGTACGGCCCGGGTCAGATCGCTCACCAGGATCAAGACCGGGCCCCGGCCCCGCACGGCCTCGGCCAGCGGCGGGCCGGCCAGGGGCGTGCGCAACGCCTGGCGTACCGCGCCGGGCACGTCCGGCAGCCCGGGCCGATAAGGGAGCTGCAGTACCTGAGTCTGGCCCGCCTCGGCGCCAAACAACCACCATATTGTTTCATCGCCATAAGGCAACGCCAGTTTGCCACACTCGTCCATCAGGGGCGGGGATCCCCGGCCGGGGTCGGGAGGCGGCGGGCTGCTTCCGCGTCCACGCGCTTGGTGGTCCAGGCCATATCCCAGACCACGTGGCGATCTTTTTTGATGTAATAATCATATGAACCCATCAGCCGGGAATAGAACTCGATAAGGGCCAGCAAGGCCAGGCCACCCAACAGCCGGATCGCGCCCCAGACCACGCCCAGGGTGATGCGCAAGACGCGCCAGGTGTCCAGACTGGAGACCCGATACTGGTATTTGTGCTTAAGGTACAGGTGGCCGGCATGATTGCGGCGGCGTTGGCGGATGAAGTCCCGAATCGTCTCCGGCCCCATGTTATAGACAACGGCATCCGGAGCGTAACGCACCTGCAGGCCCCTCTGGATCACCAACGCTTCCACAAAGGCCTCATCCATCGCCACATCCGGTGGGATACGGTCAAAGACCTTGCGGAAGGCGATCATCTCCCCCAGGCGCGGTATCTCCAGGCACAACTCGTGCTCTAATTGGAGGCGCAGGTGGCTCATATAGCCCACGATGTGGTCTGGGGTGTTCACCGGCACTTTCTGCGCGCCGGTCATCCCCACCTGCGGGTCCGCGAACATGGAGACCAGGGCCTCCACGCTGTTGTAGCGGGGCAGGGTGTCGCCGCTTTCCAGGACGCAGATGTCTTCCTGGGCCTGCTGCAGGAACAGGTTAATGGCGCTGGTCTTGCCCTCGCGCTGCTCCTGGACCAAGAGCCGGATGCGCGGGTCTTTTTTTACGTACTCCTGGACGATGGGTACTGTATTGTCGGTGCACCCGGAGGCCACCACGATGATCTCGGTGATCTCCACGTGGTGCAGGTGTTGGTCGAGCATGGCCTCCAGGAGCTGCCCGATATTGGCCTCTTCGTTATGGGCGGTGATGCCTACGCTACAGCGGATCTTGTCGTGTTCCATGCCAGCTCCTGAGGGGATGACTTTGAACAACGATTCGCACAAGGAGTAGCGGCTTTAGCCGGCCTGTACTACCGGACATTTTCGCAAGTTTCATCACGAATGACCCGAATCTGGCAAATCTCACGAATGTTTTTCACAATTCGTGTCATTCGTCAATTCGCATCATTCGTGATTGAAAAGTGTCCGGTAGTGAATAGCCGGTCGTGAAAGTTCCAAAACAAAACAAGGCGGGGGATTCCCGCCTTGAGCGCCTCTGCCACCAGACGAAGCCCTGGGCTAACCGGCTGTGCCCCGGCGCAGCGACCGTTCCGGGTGCTGGTGATCACCGGCTGGTATTCAGCCGGCCAGGGCCTCCCGGGCCACGCCGACCAGCTCGGCAAAGGCGGTCGGGTCTTGCACTGCCATATCCGCCAGCACTTTGCGGTCCAGGTCCACGCCAGCGCGTTTCAGGCCGGCCATGAACTGATTGTAGGGCAGCCCTTTCTGGCGACTGGCAGCGTTGATCCGGGTGATCCACAGGCGTCGAAAGTCGCGCTTGCGATTATGCCGGTCGCGGTCAGCATAATACAGGGCCTTGAGCATAGCCTCATGTGCCCGGCGGTAGACCCGATGGCGATTGCCCCACTGGCCTTTGGCAAATTTCAAGACTTTTTTATGGCGTGCTCGCGTTGTCACGCCCCGTTTCACTCTTGCCACTGCGAATCTCCCTCGTTGTGGTCAGACCCTATCGTTTGGTGCCATAGGGGATCAGGCGCCGAATCCTTTTGCGGCTGGCCGGGCTGACCTCCAATGTGCTATCATACAGATGCTTCACGCGTTGGGACTTTTTCCGACGCAGGTGGCTCTTGCCGATCTTGGTGCGCATGATCCGGCCCGAGCCGGTGATCTTGAGCCGCTTGGCTGCGCCTTTGTACGTTTTCATCTTGGGCATGGTTGTTCTCTCTCTACACGGTTCCTGATACATTGGACTTTGGACAACTGGTCGCACACCACAAGGAGTATAGTCTTTAGCCGGTCGTGCCCACCAGACCTGAAGGCTCCAGAATTGTCAAGTCCGGTAGATCAGGAGTCCAGGGGTTTCAGGATCGCGCTGATGGCCGCCAATCCGTCCGCCATTGCTGGTGGATGTTCGATCTCCGCCACATCTTTCAACAGGCCGATAAGTTGCTCCAGGATACGCTGCCCGAGTTCGGGGTGGCTGCGCTCCCGGCCACGGAAGCGGACAGTGATTTTGACCTTATCGCCGTCCAGCAAGAACTCGCGTGCACGCCGGGCCTTGGTTTCCAGATCGTGATCGTCCGTCTTGGGGCGCAGCCGGATCTCCTTGAGCATGGAGGTTTTTTGAGCCTTGCGGGCCTCGCGCTCCCGTTTGGCCTGTTCATAGCGGTATTTACCGTAATCCAGAAGCCGACAAACCGGCGGGGTGGCGTGCGGAGCCACCTCCACCAGGTCCAGGTCCCGTTCTTCGGCGATATTTAGAGCTTCCTGGATGGTAAAGATACCCAGTTGTTTGCCGTCCTCGTCAATGACACGAACCTGTCGGGCGCGAATGGCCCGGTTGACGCGGAGATCCTTGCTAATCTTCTCACCTCGCAACAGATGATATGGTTACCCTCCCGCCGGTTGGAGGGCCAACAGGGGGCGGCGCCCCCGGCGACTTTAGCCCTCCAGGGTAACCTGCGGGAGGGTACAGGACAGGCAGTTCACCAGGTACTAACTATATCATACTTGTTGTTAGAAGTCAAACGCCGTGGTTGACATCCGTGCGTAATTAAACGCATGAGGGCCCTGCCTCACTCCCCACTTCGTCGCCGCTACGCGATGCGGGGAGGGGAGGCTTTCTCCCCAACTGGGGCGAGGGAAAGGTCAGCGTTCCGTGCTGCGTGGCCTTTCCCCACCGTCGGGCCACTAGCGGATCTCGACCGTAGCGCCGGTACCGTCGAACGCCCGCTTGACGGCCTCGGCCTCGGCCTTGGGGATGCCCTCCTTCACGGCCACGGGAGCACTCTCCACCAGGTCTTTGGCCTCGCGCAGGCCCAGGGTGGTTACCTCGCGCACGGCCTTGATGACCTGGATCTTGTTGGGGCCGACGTCAGTCAGGTACACATCGAACTCGGTCTTTTCTTCAGCCTGGGGCTGGGCTTCGGCCGCCGCGGCCGCAACGGGTGCGGCCATGGCCGCCATCGGCACGGCCGCGCTGACCCCGAAGCGCTCTTCCAGGGCCTTGACCAGCTCGGCCAGTTCCAGAACCGTCATCTTTTCGATGGCTTCAATGATCTCTGCTTTGGTCACGGTAATTCCTCCTCGTATTAATATGTGCTCGCGCGGGGTCTGCGATCCCGCGCCCGGCGGCGGGTGACACTCCCGGTGGTCGCCGCCGCGAGCATGAACATCGCACATCTCGCTATGATGATATTCCAGTTTGTTCTTCCAACTGCTTCTTGCGGGCTTCCAAGACGTTCACCAGGCCGCGCAGCGGGCCGGCCAGGACATTGACCAGGCCAGTGAGGGGGGCTTGCAGGCCACCCAACACCTGGGCCAGGAGCACCCCTCGCGGTGGCAGGTTGGCGATACTCATCATCTCGGCGGGGGAGAGCACCCGGCCCTCAAAGATGCCCCCCTTGATAGTGAACAGGGGCATGGTGCGGGCGAACTCGATGAGCCGCTTGAGTGGTTCCACCACATCGCCCTGGCAAAAGGCTACGGCAGTGGGGCCGGTGAGCAGTTGCTCGCTCACCGGGGGATAGGCCGATTGTGCCAGGGCCAGCTTGAATAGCGTGTTCTTGACCACGTGATAATCGGCCCCCGCTTCCTGGAGTTGGCGGCGCAGGCTGGTGATCTCGCCAGTGTCCAGGCCTTCGCCCAGGCTCGCGCTTTGATAGCTGGTCAGCACTACCGCCCGGCTACGGCCCAATCGTTCGGCCAGAGCAGCCACCTTTTGCTGTTTCTCTGCTGTGGGCAATTTTCACCTCCCTCGTATAATATGTGCTCGCGCGGGGTCTGCGACCCCGCGCCCGGCGGCAGGTGACCCAGTCTGGCCTGAGCCGGGCACACCTGCCGCGAGCATGAACATCGGACACCTCGCTGAAGATCGATCAAAAACCCCTTGCGCCGACAGACGCAAGGGGTATCCCCGGTTCCAACGGAACCCATTCCCTTGCCTCGGCGGGCCGCAATTAAGTGACCGATGGTCACACCCGCTGTCTACGGCTTGTCTAAAAAACCCGTACTTCTTTTAGGCTGGCGCGTGCAGTTCCAGGGTTGGCGTCAGGTCCAGCCGAATCCCCGGCCCCATCGTCGAGGTCAACGTCAAAGATTTGACCAGTTGGCCCTTGACGCCGGTGGGCTTGGCGGCCAGGACCGTTTCCACCAACGTGCTCAGGTTTTCCAGCAGTTGCTGATCGGTGAAGCTAAGCTTACCGATGGGCACGTGCAGGTTGCTGGTGCGGTCCACCCGGAACTCGACCCGGCCCATGCGCGCCTCTCTGATGGCCCGGGGCAGGTCTTCGGCCTTGACGATGGTGCCGGATTTGGGATTAGGCATCAAACCCCGCCGCCCCAGGACCTTGCCCAACCGGCCCACCTTACCCATCATGTCGGGGGTGGCAATGGACACATCCCAGTCCACCCAGCCCTCCTCGATCTGTTTGATCATCTCGTCGTCGGCGATATAGTCTGCCCCGGCTTCCTGGGCTATCCTGGCCGCCTCGCCCTGGGCAAAGACCAATACCCGCACGCGTTTGCCCGTGCCATGGGGGAGCAAGGCCACGCCGCGCACCTGTTGATCGGCGTGCCGGGGGTCCACATTCAATCGCCAGTGCGTCTCCACTGTCTCATCGAACCGGGCAAAGGCTGCCTGGCGCAGCAATTTGATCGCTTCCTCCGGCTCATACTGACGGGTGCGGTCAATCTTCTCCGCCGCCGCCTGATACTTTTTCCCTCGTTTTGGCATCTGTTCCTCCTTGTGGTATCAACGGGATCGTTCCCTCCCACTTGCTCAGGTGACGCAATCCGCAATCTGCAATCTGCAATCTGCAATCCGCAATCTGCAATCCGCTACACTATCTCGATACCCATGTTACGGGCAGTGCCGGCGATGATCCGTTCGGCTGTGTCCAGGTCTTGGGTATTGAGGTCCGGCAGTTTCGTCTGCGCGATCTGGCGCAACTGGGCGCGTGTGATCGTGCCGACTTTGTCCCGATTGGGCTGGGCAGACCCCTTCTCGACGCCGGCCGCCTTGCGCAGCAGGTCCGCCGCCGGTGGGGTTTTGGTCACAAAGCTAAAGGTGCGGTCCTCGTAGACCGTGATCTCCACCGGCACGATGTTCCCCATCTGCTTGCGGGTCCGCTCGTTGTATTCTTTGACGAACGCCATGATGTTTACGCCGTGCTGACCCAGGACCGGCCCCACTGGCGGGGCCGGGGTGGCCTTGCCGGCCTCGATCTGTAACTTGAATTTCGCTTTCACCCGTTTGGCCATCGTTCCTCCATCATGACCTACACTTTTTCTATCTGCAAGAAATCCAATTCAATGGGGGTTTCCCGCCCAAAGAAAGATACCAGAACCCTGACTTTGCCCTTTTCGGGATAGAGTTCATCTACTGTGCCGGTAAAATCCGCAAACGGCCCTTCCACGATCTTGACAGTCTGGCCGGGCGCAAAACTCACCTTGATCTTGGGCGCCTCCTCTGTCATGCGGCTGAGGATCGCCTGGACCTCCTGGGGTTCCAGAGGGATGGGTTTGGTGCCCGAGCCGACAAAGCCGGTTACCCCCGGCGTGTTGCGTACCACATACCATGAATCATCGGTCAGGGTCATGTTGACCAACACATAGCCGGGGAAGATCTTGCGTTGCAGGGTGACACGCTTGCCGCCGCGCATCTCCACCTCTTCCTCGACGGGCACGATGATCTCAAAGATGCGATCTTGCATCCCCATCGTGGCAATACGGTGCTCCAGGTTCTTGCGCACCTTGTTCTCATAGCCCGAATAGGTATGGATCACGTACCAGCGAGGTTCGGGGGCGGCCTCTGCACTCAGACCCTCAGGCGGGCGAAGTGGTTCCCTGGTGGGAACCAGGACCTCGCCGGCCAGCTCCGCACTGGATGGCCGGGGCCGCACTTGTTCTTCTGCCTGACCAGCCCCCTGTTCCGCCGGGGCTGGTCTTTCACCGCGTGCCATAGTTCCTCCCGGCCAGGGTCAGCTCCCCATCAGCAACCCGATGCCCCGTTCAAATATGAGATCCAACAGCCATAGGAACAGGCCCAGGACCAGTGAAACCACAATGACCAGGATGGAAAGGTTAGTAGCCTCGCGGCGGCTCGGCCAGACGACCTTGCGCAGTTCGCCCTGCGTTTCACGCAGGAAGCGCACCACGGTATTATCACGCCACGTCATGCTTTTGCCCTCCGTGCCTTCGTGAAAGCAGCGATTGGCCCATGGGGAGCCAATCGCTGCGCACACCAGACAAACCTGGCAGGCGGGACAGGATTCGAACCTGCGACCTGCTGTTTTGGAGACAGCTGCTCTGCCAATTGAGCTACCCGCCTGCGACCCGGCAGTTAGCTGATGGCGATACTACGCCCTGAGTCTGCCATCTGCCATTTGCTATTTGGTTTCTTTATGCAGGGTATGCTTGCGGCAACGTCGGCAATACTTGGACAACTCGAGCCGTTGCCGGTCGTTTTTCCGGTTCTTGGTGGTGGTGTAATTGCGTTCCCGACACTCCGGGCATTCTAAAGTGATGATCACGCGATCGGCTTTTTTAGCCATGCCTGTTTACCTGCCTTGTGTTTGGACTTGCAATTCTGGAGTCTGGCCTTCAGGTCTTGTGGTCACGACCGGCTAAAGCCTATACTCAGTACATGGAAAAAGTTGCTCCAAGCGGGTCTGTGACCCGCCGCTTCGCGCTCGGCGGTCACAGACCGCCGAGGTGCACGAGGTCTTGTGGTCATGACCGGCTAAAGCCTATACTCCTTGTGGTGTGTCCCAGGTCCAACTTGAGCGTTAATCCATGATCTTGGTTACGACACCCACGCCGATGGTCTTACCACCCTCCCGGATGGCAAAGCGCAGGCCCTCTTCCAGGGCTACCGGGGCTTGCAAATTCACGTATAGTCGCACATTATCCCCTGGTAGCACCATCTTGAGGGACTCGGGCAGGGTGATCTGGCCGGCCACATCCGTCGTGCGCAGATAAAACTGGGGCCGATAGCCGGTGAGAAACGGCGTGTGGCGCCCTCCCTCCTCGCGGGGCAGGGTATAGACCTCAGCCTGGAATCGCGTGAGCGGCCGGATGGTGCCCGGCGTTGCCACCACCTGTCCCCGCCGTACCTGCTCAACCGCCAGGCCACGTAACAGGCAGCCAATGCTGTCACCGGCCTGGGCCTCCGCCAGGGCCTGGCCGAACATCTCCAGGCTGTCCACCACGGCCGGGAGCGTCTCTGCCATCAGGCCCACCAGCTCCACCTTGTCACCCGGGCGGACAAGGCCACGTTCCACACGACCGGTGACCACGACCCCCTGCGGCTCTCGGTCAAAGACGCTCTCGATCGGCAACAGGAAGGGCTTATCCACGTCTCGTACCGGCGTGGGGATGTATTTATCCACCACCCGCAGCAGGTCCCAGATACAGGCATATTCTGGGGCCTGGGGATCGGTACTCTCGCTGCGCAGAGCCTGACGCGCGCTGCCGCGCACCATGGGGGCGGCCGGTCCCGGGAACTCGTATTGGTTTAGCAAACTGCGGATCGCATTTTCTACGGCCTCGATCCGCGTCGGATCGTCTACCAGTTCTATTTTGTTTACGAAAACCACTATCGCCGGCACACCCACCTGGCGCGCCAGCAGGATATGTTCCCGCGTCTGCGGCAACGGGCCTTCTGGCGCGCTCACCACCAGGATCGCCCCGTCCATCTGGGTGGCGCCGGTGATCATGTTCTTGATATAATCCACGTGGCCCGGACAATCTACATGGTGGTAGTGCCGGTGCTCCGTTTCATACTCCACGTGGGCGATGTTGATGCCCACCCCGTGCCGATTCTCGGCCCCGGCCTGGTCAATGCTCTTGAAGGAGTGAGGACGGGCCAACCCCTTCAAGGCCAGGACTTTAAGGATAGCCGCCGTCAGCGTGGTCTTGCCGTGGTCCACATGGCCTATCGTCCCCACATTGACATGGGGCTTGGTGCGTTCGAAACGCTGCGCGGCCATGTTGACTTTTGCCTCCTGAGCGCACGCCAACGCTCATCAAAAATGGAGCCCAGGATCGGATTCGAACCGATGACCCCATTCTTACCAAGAATGTGCTCTACCTCCTGAGCTACCTGGGCCTGGTGGTGGGCAGGGGCGGATTCGAACCACCGAAGCTTACGCAGCTGATTTACAGTCAGCCCCCTTTGGCCACTTGGGTACCTGCCCCCGGTTATCTGGAGCCTGAGAGGGGATTCGAACCCACTAACCTACCGCTTACAAGGCGGTTGCTCTACCGTTGAGCTACTCAGGCATCCACGCCGGTGAATTATAACCACTCTATTCCCCTCGGTCAAGAGCCTTCCCTGACATCCGTGCGTAATTGAACGCATGAGGGCCCTGCCCCACTCCCCACTTCGTCGCCGCTACGCGATGCAGGGAGGGGAAAGAATGCCTGGTAGGGGGGTGCGGCGGCTTCGCCGCCGCAAAAACCCCCAGAAAGGCTTTCTCCCTAACTTTTCCCTCCCTGACAGAAGTTATGCACGGATGTCAGCCTTCCTCTAACATCCGGGCGTAAACGCATGAGGGCACTGCTCCGCTCCCCACTTCGCGTCCTTTCGGGGAGGCTTCCCTGACAAGTTATCAAAGTATACTGTGAGTAGCCGATCTTGTCAAGCGTATTTCTGACAGCCGGGCGTAATTAAGCGCATGAGGGCACCGCTACATGGTGCGGGGAGGGGAAAGAATACCTGGTGGGGGTTTTTGCGGCGGCGAAGCCGCCGCAAAAACCCCCAGAAAGGCTTCCCCTTGTTCCTTCCCCTGACAAAAGTTGTGCCCGGATGTCAGTATTTTCTAGGCCATCAGCCGTGCCGCCGCTTGCTGGAAAAGTCCCGTCATCGGGTGGTCCGGGTAGTGCAAGACAAAGATGCCGCCGCTGGCCAGGGCCATCATCTCGTCGGAATGGGGCAGTACGGCTGCCACCGGGCAACCGTAAGCCTGCTCCACTTTGGTCTTGACCTCGTGTGGGTCAAAAACCGCCGGCACCTTGTTCACGATGATCAATAACTGGGCCACATCGAGCTTGCGCGCCACATCCACCGTGACACTGGTTCCCTGGAAGTCCTGCTGGTCCGGGCGCATGATAATACCCAGCACATCGGAGATGGCGATGGAGAGGATGGTTTCCTCATTCAGGCCCGGGTGCGTATCAATCATCAATACATCCAGGTTCAGCTTGCGGATCAGTTCTTGAAAGCCATCGTTGAGCAGGCCCACGTCGTATCCTTCCCGCAAGACCCGGGCGATCTCGCCGGCCTTCATGCTGGACGGGATGAGGAAGACCTGCCCCCTGAGTTCCTGGGGCGGTTGACCGCCCTCCCTGGCCCGTTGCCGGATCGTCGCGTTCAGGCGTGGCGTCACATCCAGGGCAGTTTGCTCGATGCTGCACTTGCTCCACAGGTAATCGTTGAGCGAGTGGGCTATCTCGTCCTCCTGGATGTTGAACAGCACATGGATGCCCGGCGAGTTGATGTCGGTATCAATCACCCCGACGCGTTTCCCTTCCAGACCCAGTAAGGCAGCCACGTTGGCGGTAGTATTGGATTTGCCTGTCCCACCCCGAAAGGAGTGGATGGAGATGATGCGTGCCATGTTGTCTCCTTGTATTATGTACTCGCCAGGGTTCTGCGCCCCAGCGCTAAAGACGGGTGGACCGGCCACACCGGCCGTGAGCATGAGCATAACTTATTGCAGGCGACTGCCCAGGGTCTCCCAGATATTCAGCGGCAGTTCGCGTCCCCGGCGGCGAGTGAAGAAAGTCTTGTATCGTTGTTCACCCTGGACTTCGAACGCTCTCAGATAGCCCTTTTCCACCAGGGTCTCCAACAAGGCCCGGGCCTCAGAGGGCCGCAGATCCAGCTCGAACACGATCTCGGTCAGATTCATCTCTCCCCGGCGAGCAATGTGATGGATAACGTTCCTCAGGTCCGGCGAAACGTCCAGCAGGTCCATGGGTGTGATACCCTCCACCCGCTGCCGGGTCTCCATCTCCGATTGCAATCTATCGAACAAGCCCATCGGGCCTCTCCTTTGCCCCACCAGGCGGGCTAGTAGATCTCTGGCATCTCGATAGGCTCTGGCTGCGGACGACATTCGCCGCAAAAGAGCGCATCGGCTACCACGATCAATTTGGGGATCTGTCCCTGACCCACGAATGCGGCCAGCGGATGAGGCATCCGCTGGGCATCTTCCTTGCAGATGGCCCGGCCACAAAACACACAAATGCCCCGGGCTGGTTTACCGCATTTCCAACACTCCATTGCTGGTCTCCTTCATAAATAGCCCCCGGCCTTACTGCTCGCGGTGGGGTTTCAAATCCCGCACGAGCTTGCTCGCACCCACACTCTGCGTGGTGGCGAAACGCCGGGTCGCGTGGTCAGGGCGATCTCGTCTGCTGCGTGCCCGCGCGGAGCGCAGGCACGAGGCGCGCGCGAGCACCCCGGCGTATCTTCCTGCCACGGGGTGCGCCCGGCGCGCCTGGCCGGTCGGATGTGAGCATTATAACACCCGGCAATACAGTCGTCAAGGCGATTGATTGACATCTGTGCGTAATTAAACGCACACTCCCCACTTCGCCGCTACGCGATGCGGGGAGGGGAAAGAATGCCTGGTAGGGGGTTTTTGCGGCGGCGAAGCCGCCGCAAAAACCCCCAGAAAGGCTTTCTCCCTCCTTGTTCCCTATCTGACAGAAGTTATGCACGGATGTCGGGATTGACCTGGATCCGGACAATGGTGCAGGGACTGTGGCCGGGACAGTTTGTGACCCTGGTAAAGATCGTCATGACTGCTTCGCCGTGGCCCAAGATCACCGCGCGAATAGTCCTTGTGCGGCGCACAGCTCATCGAACATGAGTCGCCCGGCCCGGAAATCGCGGATCATGGGGTCCAGCATGAAGGCCCGACGGGCCAGGTCCCGGTCGCCGGTTAGGGCTGCTTCCACCACCATCTCCTGGATGTCTATATGCAGCCGGGTGAGGGGGGCGACGCTCTCCGGCAGGTTGCCAAAGGCTACCGGCGTGAGACCCCGGGCGTCGGCCACGGCGTAGGTCTCGACCACGGCGTCCTGCCGCAGGTTGGCGATCTGTCCCCGGTTCGGCAGGTTGACAAAGAATTGCCGGCCCCGGTCGTGTTCTATCGAGTCTACGATCTCCCATACGATCTCGCCGCTCGGCTCGGCGTAGATCTCTTCCCGGCCCTCTACCATGGCCTGGGCTTCTGCGCCGGCCTCCCGGTACCACCGCTCAAAATCGTCCGGGGTGGTGCGCTTGACGCCATAGCGCCAGCCGTAATCGGATTCCGGCGAGATGAATCCCGGCCAGAACTCGACGATGTGCCGGTCACCGGCCACCCCCAGGCAGCCGGTGGTCTCGAACAGACCAAACTTGACTGCATACAGGTCGCCGATGGGGTCGAACTCCTCGTAGGGGATGGTGGGCAACTGATAGCTGCGGGCGTATTCCAGCAGGCCAGGGAACAGGTCCAACCCGCCCACGTGGGCCGAGGTGACCCAGGAAAAGTGGTTGATGCCGCCCACCGTCAGCTTGAGGCTCTGGCGGTCCGGGATGGTCACGCCAATGGCTGGCCCCCAGACGTACATCAGCTTCATCTCCAGGCCCAGTAACTCGTGGCATAACCCCACGGCTTTGATGTCGGTGGCCCAATGGACGGCGCTGGTGAGGACGCACATGGGATTGGAGTAGTTGAGCAGCCAGGCCTCCGGGCATAAGCGTTCCATATCCTGGGCGATCCCAACGACCACTGGCACGTTGCGCAGACCCCGCACGATGCCGCCCGGCCCCACCGTATCGCCTACGGTCTGGACCACGCCGTACCGTTCCGGGATCTCGATGTCCTGGCGGCTGGCCTCGTAACCGCCGGTGTTGATGGTGAGGACCACATAATCTGCCCCATCCAGGGCCGCACGCCGATCCGTGGTGCCCCGGACCGTAAAGCCACCGCCTAACTTTTGCATGGTTTTCTGGCCCAGGGCCACCATGAGATCCAGGGCCTGCGGGTTGATGTCCATGAGGGTGAGCTGGCCGCGCAACCCCCGGGTCAGGGCCAGGTCGCTCAACAGCTTGGGCGTCCAGTTGTATGATCCGCCACCGATGATAGTGATGTTGACCGCTTCCGCTTCCTGCTTCATATCTCCTCCGGTGAGATCAAATTCAAGCCACAACTCCAGATGATTCCTGGCAGCCGTGCGTAATTAAACGTATGAGAGCACTGCTCCGCTCCCCACTTAGCTTCCCTTCGGGGAGGGGAAAGAAGGTCTCGTAGGGTTTTTGCGGCGGCTTCGCCGCCGCAAAAACCCCTAGAAAGGCTTTCTCTTCCCTTGTTCCCTCCCTGACAGAAGTTATACACGGATGTCAGATGATTCTGCTTGTCAGAGCGGGTTTCCTGTGCTACAATCCGGGATGGTTCAATTTTCTGGGGAATTGGTTTACACTTTTTACGGGCGTTAAAATTCCGCCTGGCTCTCACCTCTCTCCCTGCCCCCTCCTCTCTCCCGCTCGCCTGGGGCGGCGGGCGAGGGGAGGGGGAAAGCGGGGTTTTGCGGCGGGCGGCGAAGCCGCCCGCCGCAAAACCCCTTCCTTATCCCCCCTCTTCCCCTGGCCGCAAAGCAGGGGGGGATACCAGATAGAATGCTCATGCGCATATCAATAGTTGGTGTCTGTGCGTCCGGCAAAACAGTACTGGCTGAGGGGTTGCGCCGATACGGCTATCAGGCCCGGTCCTGTGCCCAGGAGCATTCCTATGTGCCGGATATGTGGCAGCGGATCGCCCGGCCGGACGTGCTTATCTACCTGGATGCCAGTCTGGAGGCGATCCGGCGTCGCCGGCCCCACACCACTTATACTGACCGGGACCTGGAAACGGGCCGACAACGCCTCCACCATGCTCGCCAAAATGCCGATCTCTATATCGCCACAGACGGCCTGACGGAGGAGGAGGTGCTGGCCGTGGCCTTGCGTTTCCTGAGCCACCTCGAAACCAATACATAGGGGACTGCCAGCGATGCCTTATACGCAGAGCCGGGGTGCCTCTTACCTCTACGGGATCACATAGCGAAAGGAGCATCATGATTCACCAACTTGCCATCCGTACTACTGGTCAGACCACAATGGAGAGCATAACCGTTGAAGTTCAGCGCATCGTCCGCGAGAGCGGGGTCCAGAATGGCATCTGTCACCTCTTTGTGCCCCATACCACCGCCGCGATCACTATCACTGAGGATGCCGACCCCTCTGTCAAGCGTGACATCCTTTATGAGCTGAATAAGGTTATCCCCTTCAGCGATAACTACCATCATACGGAGGGGAATGCCGCTGCGCACATCAAATCCAGCCTGGTGGGGCCGTCGCTGACAGTGTTGGTGGAGAACGGTCGGCTGGTGCTGGGCACCTGGCAGGGAATCTTTTTCTGCGAGTTTGATGGGCCGCGCCAGCGTCGGGTGTTGGTTAAGGTCGTGCCCGATCCATAGCGCAGAACCAGGCCCAATGTCATCAAGGCTTATGCTCTCCTTGCTTCCGGGCCTTAGCTGCGCAAGGCCCGGAGCTGCGCCTTGAGCCACCGGGCGTGTTCCATCTCATCGGCCAGGTTTTCCTCCAACAGTTCCACCGTCTCCTCGTCGTCCAGGATGTCAGCGATCTGGGCCGCATAATCTTTGATGGCCTGCTGTTCTTCCGCCAGCTCCAGGCGCAGCATCTCGGCGGTTGAAGTTTGAGCAGAGATCGCCCCAACAGATCGCCCAATGATGGTTTCGATCTGGCCTGGCTCCGGCGGTGTGCCGCCCAGAGCCTGGATGCGCGCTGCCAGATCGCGGGCGTGCCGCTGCTCCACCGCCAGGATAGCCAGCACCCCCTCGGCGATGGTATCCTGGGGGATGGCCGCCGCGTGAGCGGCATAGATCTCCACGGCGCTCAACTCGGCGCGCAGATCATGTTCGAGCGCCTTGATGATCTCTTGGCGATTCATATTTCCCTCCTATCTTCACCTCTGACGTAACTGACTGGTTTGGACCATTCTGGAGTCGGGCCTTCGGGTGGCCATATCTTGTGACCATGCCCCCTGCCTGTCTGACTATCACATCAGGGCGGCTTTCCATAGCACCATCGGCAGGTATGGAAACCTGCCCTACGTGATAACAAGACAGTCGGGGGGCCACGACCGGCTAAAGCCTCTGCTCCTTGTGGTGTGCGACCCGTTGTACAAAGTAGTCAATCTCTGACAAATAGAACGGGGATTGGGGACCGCCGCTGCACTTTGGCGGCCACATTGCCCTTCAGCCATCGGCTGACCAGAGAACGCCGTTGGTTCGGCAGGACGATGAGGTCGCTACCCGTCTGGGCAGCATATTCCAGGATGGCCTCATCCTCGGCCTTGTCGCTGACCAAGATCTCGGTCTGGACTGGCACGCCGTGGGGGGCCAACTGTTTACTCAGGCGGGCCATTTGCTCCTCAGCGGCAGCCCGCTTCTGGGCGCCTCGGGAGCCTTCCTCGATCTGGATGTGTTGCATGAAATAGTCCTCTGAGGGGACCACGGTGATCACGCGCAGGAGCAGCAGTTCGGCTCCCAGATGGGCAGCCAGGGCGGCCGCATGCCCCAGGTGGGTTTCGGTCGGCTGGACTTCTTCCAATGGAACCAGGATCTTTTTGTACATTTTTCAGCTCCTCACACTGATTAACGCCTTACGTATCTGCTCAGGCCAGTCTCTTCTCTCACCACAAAGGACATGAAGACTTTTTCCATCTACAGAGTCTCCATTCTTCGTGTCCTTTGTGTCCTTGTGGTCAGCATGAATCCATGTCCTGGCGTCGCTAACGGAAATGGGTGAACAGTTACGAAACGGCCATGACCGGCGAGCAGTTGCTCCAGGCTCATGAGTTTTCCTCTTCTCTTGCCGGCTCCAGGAAGGCTGCCAACCGTTGCCAGGCCTCGGCCGGGCGCGGCTCGAAGGCCAGGAAGGTCATCACCGGGTAACGGATGCCTTTGTCGTGGCCGGCCTTGCCCAGCGCATCCGCGATGGCGAACAATTGCCCGCCGGGTACGGCAAAGATCAGCTCATCATCCTGGGTGCTGGAAAAGATGCGGTCGCCGGCCCCGGGCAGGACCACACGCGGTCGCTGGTCGCGCAACGTGCCCAGCACCCCGTCCAGGCAGGAGCCGCCGATCCCGGCGAACTCGCCGTGCACGCGCTCGCCGGTTGGGTAGACGGCAGCCATGACCAGGCGCGCGAGTTGGGCCGGGTTCACGTAAATGAGCACCACATCCGGGTCAAACGTGGCCTTATCCAGGGGCGCCACCACCACGGCCTCCACCTCGCCAGGGGCCCGGGTGGGGAACGAGGCCAGTTCTCGCAATTGTGCTTCCCGGTCCACGGTGTAGCCCATGCTCAGGAACGCCTCGGCGATGGCCTCGGCCGGGTTGGGCATGTCTGCCGGGGGCCGCAGGAAGCCGTAGCACAGGGCAGCCGGCGTGCAGGCGATGTCCTGGGCCGCCAGGGCCAGGGTCCAGCCGTAGCGCCGGGCCATGCCGAACCCCTGGCAGATGGTGAGGCGCACGCCCAACGTGTGTCGCGGGTGGCGCGCCTTCGGCGGCACCTCGTCGGCGGAGTGGGCCAGCCTGACGACCACCGGGGTGGTCTGGAGCCGAAGTTGCCGGTGAAGCATCTCGTTCAGAGCGTTATAGTCCACTTTTGCCTCCTTGTAAATAGCTCGACCTCACCCCCCTGGCTCGCGGCGGCGACCGTAGGGTGTGTGACCCGCCACCGGGCGCGGGGTGGCACACCCCGCGCGAGCACAGCCCCCTGGCCGGGCGCGCGGAGGATAGGCAGTTACCATTTGCGCTACAAGGATCGGCTCACCACCAGCAACGTCAGGTCATCAAAGGGGGCAGTGCCGGCGCTGAACTCTTGCACGGCCTGGACGATGTGGCGAGCCATGGCCGGGGCGCCCTTACCTCGCGTCTGGGTGAGCACGTCAATCAGCCGGGTCCGGTCAAAGTGTTGCCCGGCGGCGTTTGTCGCGTCTGTCACGCCATCAGTACACATTACCAGGGTATCACCAGGGACCAGGGTGACGCGGTGTTCCTGGTAACGGGCCTCGGGCATCACGCTCAGAGCGATGTCGCTGCTGCCCAGTTCGGTCACCGTACCGTCAGCGCGCACCCATAGCGGCCGGTTATGGCCGGCATTGGCATAAGTCACGATGCCGGTGGCCGGGTCCAGGATGGCATAGCAGGCGGTGATGAACATGCCCGGGGCAGCGTGGACCTCCAGATGGCGATTGGTCTGCTCCAGGGCCTGGGCCGGGCTGGTGGCGTCGGCGCGACTGGCCCAGAGCAGGCCCCGGGCCATGGCCATGAACAGCGCCGCCGGTACGCCCTTGTCCGCCACATCGGCGATGAACAGGCCCCAGCGGTGGTCCGGGGTGGGGATGAAATCGTAAAAGTCGCCGCTCACCTCGCGGGCCGGCTCCCAGACCGCCGCGAACTCCCAGCCGGGCACAGTGGGGACTTGTTGGGGCAGCAACCGCGCCTGGATGCTATACGCCAGGCGTAACTCCTGCTCCAGGCGTTCCTTCTCGCGGACTGTGCGATATAGCTCCTGCAACTCGGTATATTTCCGGGCGTTGTCAATGGCGATAGCGGCCTGGTTAGCAAAGGTGGTCAACGTTTGCAGGTCATCATTGTTAAAGCTATTGGCGTGCAGGCGGCTATCCACGTAGACCAGGCCGATGACGTGGTCTTTAACCTGCAGGGGCACACAGAGGATCGAGTGGACACCCAGGAAAAGGATGCTGGCCCGGCTGCTCAGCCGGTCATCGAACTGGGCATCGGTGGCGAGCAGGGGCTGGCCGGTCCGGGCCACCTGTTCCACGATCCCTCGACTCACCTGGAAGGCCGGTTCCTCTATGTCGGCCCGGGCCATGTGCCGGGCGGCCTTGAAATCGAGCCGCCCGGCCTCATCTACCAGCATCAGAAAGCCGCGTTCGGCCCCGGTCATCTCGATCACCTTGTCCATTACCAGGGCCAACACCTCGTCCAGGTCCAGACTGGAGTTGATGGTCTGCGCGATCTGATAAAGCGTGGTCAGGCGGTCGAGTTCGGTGGGCATTGGTTTCTCCATGGGCAGAGCTGGACTATACGCTCTGCCCGCTACCCTCCCGCAGGTTAGAAAACGGCTGGCAACTCTAACCTGCGGGAGGGTTCAGGGTAGGCAGTTACGGATAGGCTATTATTCCGCAGGCTCAGAAGGTTTTTTGCCCAGAACACCGGGCAGGTTCTTGAGCGTCTCCGTCAGGTCTACGCCGGTGATGGCCTCCAGGGTGGCCGGCACCTGGGCCACCATGTCCACGATGTCCCGCGCGACCTTACTGGAGCCGGCCCCCTCGCCGCCGGTGCTGATGACCACCATGCGCTCCATCTTGCTCAATGGCTCGGCGATGGCCGCCGCTACCTGTGGTAGGGCCTCAATAAGCTGCTGGAGGATGGCCGCCTGGTTGTACTGCTGCCAGGCCTGGGCCTTCTTGAGCATCGCCTCGGCCTCAGCGAAGCCCTTAGCCTGCACCACCTCGGCCTCGGCCAGACCTTTGGCCCGGATGGCGTCGGCCTCGGCCTGGCCCACGGAGCGGATCGCTGAAGCCTGGCCCTCGGCCTGGGTCAACGTCTTGAACTTTTCCGCCTCGGCCAGGGTCTGCACACGGTAACGTTCGGCCTCGGCTGGCTTTTGGACTGTGGCCATCAGCTCGCGCTCCTTGCGGGCTACCTCCTGCTCCTGGACCTCGATCTGCTTCTTTTTCGCCACGACCTCGATCTGGACTTCTTGCTCCTTTACCTGCTGGTTGGTGATATTCTGCTGGAGCACATAGGCCAGTTCCGCCTCCGCCTTGCGGCGGTTGGTCTCGGCGTCGTAGGCGGCTTTTTGCACCAGGTAGTTCTTATTGGCCTCGGCGATCTTGGTCTCGGCAATGTACTTGGCGGTTTCTCCCTCCTGCCGGGCCTCGGCCGACTTGATCGTGGCATCCCGGGCCGCGATAGCCTGACCGATGGCTGCATCGCGTTTAACCTGAGCCAGACGGGCCTGGCCCAGGGCATCCAGATAGCCTTGCTCGTCGCGGATGTCCTTGATGACAAAGCTATCAATGCCCAGGCCCATGTTGCGCAGGTCGCCAGCGGAGACCTGTTGGACCTGCTGGGCAAAGGCATCGCGGTCCTTATAGATCTCCTCTACGGTGAGGGTGCCCAGGATGGCCCGCAGGTGGCCGGCCAGCGTCTCGTGGGCCACATGCTCGATGTCCACCCGGCTCTTGCTCAGGAAACGCTCGGCAGCAGTGGCCAGAGCCACGTCATCGCTGGCGATCTTGATCTGGGCCACGCCATCCACGGTCACCGGCACGCCTTCTAACGTATAAACGTCCTCCGTGCGAACCTCGATGGTCATCAACTCCAGGCTCAAGGCATCCACCCGTTCCACCACCGGCAGGATGATCGCGCCCCCACCCCGGACCAGGCGAAAGCCCACTTTTTCCTTGCGGCCGGTCTCCGGGTCCACTCTGGTATGCCGTCGGCCAGAGATCACCAGTACCTCATTAGGCCCCACTTTTTTGTACCGGCTGGCCAGGTAGGCGATGGCGACAAAGATCACGAACGCCACCGTCACCACGGCAACCGCTACCAGCACCAATCCGATCTCGAACATCTCGCAACCTCCTTTCGCCAGTCTTTAGCGATGGTCATCAGGTTGGGTGATAAAAGGGCGGGGAATCTCCCCGCCCCATGCGGTCGTTCTCGCAAGTTCGTTTGACCAGTAGCTGCTCACCCTGTACCCTCCCCAACTTGCGGGAGGGTGGGCAGTTGGAGTGGGTCTCTAGCTCGCCGGGATGGCCCGGACCAACGCCAGCATGACGGTAATGATGGGCACTAACGAGGGGCCATCCGTGCCTTCGCTGGGTACGGTAAAGATCTTGTGGGCGGCCTGGGCCACTGGATTGGTGCCGCTGGTGACAATGCCCAGAGTGTCAGCGCCTTTTTCGCGGGCGAGCCGGACGACTTCGGCTGTGTCTACTGGTTCAGCGGTATAGCAGACGCCCACCATCAGGTCTCCCTTGTCCAGTTGCGCCAGGGTCATCTTGCGGGAGGCCACATCGCGCTCGATGGTATAGGCCGGCAGGCCAGCCTGGCGTAGCATCCAACTGAAGAGGTCAGCAGCATAACCTTCCGCCCCCTCGCCGATCACATAGATGCGCCGGGCCGCTTTCAGGGTACCCACGACATCCTTGATGGTTTCCGGGGTTATGGCAGTCAAGAGGGTATCCAGATTCGCCTTTTCCAAGAGTAGAACCTTGTAAAAGGCCTGGTCCGGCGTGGTCACCATCTCTGGGATCTCGCGTACCGTCTTTAGCTCAGCCTTGACGATCTCCTGGATCTCATCCAGCAATTCCGTGTAGCCGCTATAGCCCAGGGCCTGGGCAAAACGGACCACCGTGGCCTGGTCTACCTCCAGGGCATGGCCTAACTCGGCGCAGGTCATAAAAGCTACATCCCGATAGTTGTCTACCACAAAGTTCGCCAGTTTCTGCTGGCTTTTGGTGAGTCCCTCATAGGAACTCCGGATCCGATCAACGTATAACGGCATGTCTTTTTACCTCCTTCTTTTTAGTTGATTCTTGCTGCCTTGACCGTTGCAGTTAGTGCCCCTCACAGTTCTTATAACTGCCGGTTGGTCACGTACAACTATATTATAAACTACAACCAGAGAATTTGCAAGGGGGATAAACAAAGGTTGGTGAAAGGTTAACATAATTAACCGGCCAGCTTTTCGCTGTATCTCAAAGCCTGGAGCAATACTGGACTAAGGCAGTCTTTCCCCTCGGATGTCAATGATCCACGGTTGACGATCCTCCGGAAATGGAGTATCATTATTCGTAATGCTCGTAATTGCCTGGGGGTTTCATGTCATCATCGAAAGTCATTGCCCGACCCGCTTCCCGGTGGACCACGCTGCGGGGCCTGGTCAAAACCATGCGGCCCAAGCAGTGGACCAAGAACGGCTTTGTGTTCCTGGGCCTCCTCTTTTCCGACGACCGGCTTTTCTTCAGCCCGGGACCGTTCGCCAAGACCACCCTGGCCTTTATCATCTTCTGCCTGCTCTCCAGTACCGTCTACCTGGTCAATGACATCGCCGACATCGAGAAAGACCGCCAGCATCCTCGCAAACGGCTGCGTCCCCTGCCAGCCGGGGAGATCAGGGTCTGGCAGGCGGCTGCGCTCGCCGCCCTGATCGTGGCCTGTTGTATCCCGGCGGCCTTTCTACTGAACCCACCCTTTGGCGCCATCGCCACCGCTTATCTGGCGACCATGCTGGCCTATTCGTTCGCCCTCAAGAACGTGGTCATCATTGACGTGTTCACTATCGCCCTGGGCTTTGTCATGCGGGCCATGGCCGGGCCGTTGGTGTTGGACATCCATATCTCCCCCTGGCTCTACGTGATGACTGTCCTGCTGGCCCTGTTCCTGGCCCTCAACAAACGTCGCCATGAGCTGGTGCTCCTGAATGACGCGGCTATAAACCATCGTCAGATCTTGCAGGAATATAGCCCCCGCCTGTTGGACCAGATGATCGCGGTGGTCACTTCGTCCACCATCATGGCTTATTGCCTGTATACGTTTACCGCGCCTAACCTGCCCACTGACCACAGTATGATGCTCACCATCCCTTTTGTGCTGTATGGCATCTTTCGCTATCTGTACCTGGTCCATCAGCGAAATCAGGGGGGCAATCCCGACGAGATCGTGGTGAAGGACCTGCCGATCCTGATTGATGTGTTGTTGTGGGGCCTGTCATCGTTGCTTATCTTGTACGTGATAAGGTGAGCGTTCAACCCGGCGGGAGGTTAAAGGCTATCTGCGCCTGCCGCAAAGCATGAGAGAAGACTCTTTGATTGCCTCTGGAGCAAAACCGCCTGATCCCGCCAGTAACCAGGTTCTTATAGGGTCAACTGGCCCTCTCGCCGGCCCGGCGGACCAGGTGGAAACGCCGTCCGTCGCTGTGGAGCTCCCGTCGCCTGACGAACCAGCCCCGTCACCGGCGATGCCCGCCCCTCCCCGGCCGGCCCCGGCCGGGCCAATCTCCGGGCCGGCTCTCACCATCGCCCTGGCCGCCGTCACCGGGACGGCGACCGGCGTGCTGGCAGTAATCCTGCTACAGGCGATCCCGGCCCTCCGTGCGTTCTGCTATGGCCCCCTTTTGGAACCCTTTAGCCCGCTGCAACCCTACGTGGTGGTGCTGGTGCCGGCCCTGGGTGGGTTGCTGGTGGGGATCATCGCCGCCTGGGGTGCGCCGGAGGTACGTGGGCCGGGCATCCCGGAGATCATGGTCGCCATGAGCGATCTCGGCGGCGTGCGGCCCATCGTCGCCCTCGCCAGACCGGTAGCGACGATCCTGACGTTGGGAACCGGCGGATCAGCCGGTCAGGAAGGCCCGACTGTGCTGGGCGGAGCGGCTCTGGCGGAGGCCCTGGCCGCCGGGCTGAAGCTATCCCCGGCGCGACGCCACACGCTGTTGGCCGGGGCCAGTGCCGGGGCTATCGCTGCCGTCCTGGACACACCCCTGGCCGGCCTGGCTTTCGCCCTGGAGGTGATCCTGGGTGGGTTCCCCACCGGGTGGACTGGACACGGGGGAACGCTGATCGCCATGCTGGTGGCCACGGGCAGCGCCGTGGCCGTGCGTCGCGCGGTCATGGGTCCCACCCCCTCCCTGGCCGCACCAGGTTATCCGCTGACGCAGCCGGTCGATCTGATCCTGGTGGCGATCCTGGGCCTGGTAGCCGGTGTGGTGGCCGTCTTTTTCTCCTGGTTGCTCACCGTGGCCGAGGATGTGTTCAACGGCTGGCGATTGCCGGCCTTTGTGCGCCCGGCCGTGGGCGGGTTGGCCGTGGGTATGGTGGCGTTCCTGTTCCCCCTGGAAGGCACTCGCTCGCCGCTCCTGGGGCCGGGCCTGGAGACCCTGGCCCTGGCCCTGCGCGGCGAGGTGGCCGTGACCTCGCTGCTGATCCTGGTTGTGCTCAAGTCGGCAGTCACGGCGTTTACCGTGAGTTCCGGCGGCTCCGGCGATGTCTTTGGCCCGGCGCTGGTAGTGGGGGGGGCCGTGGGCGGGGCC
>Ga0209101_1000473_pt1 | contig 32834 bp, 25 predicted proteins | sample ConPoolayeCmetaG_FD_185481 | JGI IMG/M metagenome (GOLD analysis project Ga0209101, IMG submission 185481) | Hot spring microbial mat communities from California, USA to study Microbial Dark Matter (Phase II) - Cone Pool mat layer C metaG... ...
CCTCGAGTAGCATCGGCGCCGTCGATGGCGGCCAGACTAACAGACGCCGGCCTGTCGGTTTTACCACCGGCAGGCCGGTGTTTTGTTATCGGGCTGCCGTGTTCCGCCCCGTGGCCGATTGCTGCGGTGCTGCGCTCGGCTACTGAGCATTCGCTATATTTCGCGCGGGCAAGAACAAATCATTGTTGCTGGGAAAAACTTCTCATTTCAACCGGTGCGGAGTATGACATTGCTCGCAACCGCAGTACGCTACTCGATATTCTCCAAGGTTACTTGGAACTCCAATATTTCGTCATCGCGCAGAACGCGCACAGTAACGGTATCGCCAAGCTGGTAGTCGGCCAGGGCAGCCAAAAGGTCGCGAACCGAGCGGATTCTGCGGCTGTCGATCTCCATAATCACGTCGCCGATGATCGGCTTTCCGGTGGCGTCGCGCTGTGTGCCGCGCAGGCCGGCTTTGGCGGCCGGTCCATCGGGCTGCACGCGCATAATCAGTACGCCCTTCAATCCGAGCTGTCGTGCTATGTGGTCGGGCGCTATCTCCACACCCAAACCCGGACGTACCGCTTTGCCATGCCGGATCAACTGCGGCACCAGCCGGTTGATCTCGTCGACGGGAATGGCGAATCCGATGCCTGCCGATACGCCCGCTGGGCTGACGATCGCCGTGTTCATGCCGATCAACCGCCCGGCGCTGTCCAGCAGCGGCCCGCCCGAATTGCCAGGGTTGATCGCCGCGTCGGTCTGGATGACATCCTTGATCGGCCGGCCGGTAACCGACTGTATCTCTCGACCCAGCGCACTGATGACCCCGGTGGTCAGCGTGTGGTCCAGTCCGAACGGGTTGCCAATGGCGAATACCTTCTGCCCCACTTGAAGATCGCTGGAGCTGCCGACCATTATCGGTTTGAGCCGATCGGCTGGGGCGTCGATTTTCAGCACGGCCAGGTCTTTGTCGGGATACACGCCCACGACCCGGGCACGATAGCCGGTTTGATCAGAAAAAGTCACCAAAGCGGCGTCGGCCCCCTGGATGACGTGAAAATTGGTGACCACGTGTCCGCGCTTGTCCCAGACGAACCCCGATCCGCTCCCTTGCGGAATCTGCATTACGTTGAGGCTGAAGATATCGCGGCGAACTGCCATCGTGGTGATGTTGACCACCGAAGGTGCGGCCTCGCGAAAGATGGCGATGGTCGATTTTTCGTCATCCGACAGGTCGCCCCGTGGTGTAATGGGCCGCGGCTCGGCTTCGATTTCCGCATGTGGGGCGCCCCGAGCGCAACCGTGCCAGGCCAACACAGAAATTAGCAACAGCGCCAACATTGCTGACAGAAGCCATACCAGCACCGCCACCAGCACCGATGGCCGCGGCGGACGCGCCGGAGGCAGATCGTAAGGGTATCCCGTTGCCATCTAAACCTCTGCTTGCTTCCAAAAAACACTTTCCGATTCGCTGGACGGCATGCGTACCTTCGGCCGGTTGATCAAACCGCGACTGCTGCTTTCCGAAGCATCCCTCCGCCACCAGACGGAGCTAAACGGGGCCTTAGTGGCCATACGAGTAACATACAGCATTAGTCGCAACACGGGTAACATGCAAGAGCCAAGCTCCGGCGTAGCCGTTATTTGGCATTGGTGATTTGCCCAGCATCAAGGAAAACACAACGGACGCAAAATCGGCGCAGGGCACCACTGCGACACATCGACGCCGAGGGTAGGCTTAGCCGAAAAGCGCCTTTATGCAGATGACCGACCAGCTTTCAAAGCCTTCCATGTCGGCCAGGATTTCTTCCACCCGGCGGAAGGCGGCTTGGGTGATGTCGTTTTCGCGCGGGCTGACGGCCGGACGCTCCACATCGAAGATATGTACCACGCCTAAATGCACTCTGCCCACCGGCGTGTGGTCGTCGTTTATCAAACCGACGCACCGCGCCGTGTACGGCGTTTCGATGATGACTTCCTCTTCCAGCTCCCGGCGCATTCCTTCGGCGAAAAGATCAACGGGACCATGCCGCTGTTGAATTGCACCAGCGTCGGCGGCACAGATGTGGCCCCCGATGCCGATGCTCCGCTTGTGGTGCAGCCGGCCTTCGCCCTGGCCGCTGCCGCGGGTGTACTGGAACAGCCACTGTCGGCCGCCGGGGTCGGCGTAGCGGAAAATCACGTAAGGAATCAGTTGCTTGTAGCTGGGGTCTTGTTCCACCAGTTGCCGCGGTCGGAAGCTGAGGTTTTCGGGTCTTAGCAACTCGGCCAGGTACCCGGCCGTCTGGCTGCAAAAGCCTTGAAAATAACCGAGCCGATGCAACAGCTTGCTGGGCACGACCAGCACGTGTTCGTCTTCCGCGATGGACATAACTGCAAAGTCAATCCCAACTGGCAGGCAGTGTTTAGTGTCTCGCGCGGCACCGTGTGCCGGGTGCCACTGCTGGCTCGCCCAGCAGTGCCGCTTGAGGCCGCACGCGCATCCGCTTTGGTAACCTGGAGGACCACGCGCCGTGGTGTCCTTGTGCTCTAGCGCCATCGGACGCGACCGCAGCATGTCCCTCCAATACTGCCATTTGGCTGCGGCCGTAAGCCGCGTTCGGCTATCGGCGCAGCAACCCCGATAAATGCCATCTAATGATAAGCCCTCTTCGACCTGTTGTAACCTGCCGGCGGCACGTTCGGCCTTTCAGCCCGGCGTACGCTGCCAACGACCGCTCGATTACCACTGTGTTCTGCGCAGCAGCAAGTAACCCCCACCGCCGCACAAGGCGCACAGAACACCTACTCCCCGAAGCACCAAAGCTGTGGTTCGTCCGCTGGCCTTGGCCTGTTCCAACTCGGTCTTGGTGCGATCGAATTGCGTGCGGGCATCCGCAACTTGGTCATCAGTGGGGGGAGGCTCATCGTCGTGATGGGCGTGGGAATGCGGGGGCACCGCTGGCGTCTTGCCTGTTTGTCGGGCAGCTTCGGCATGACCGCGGCGAAGTGCCAGCGAGTGCAACTTCGCGGCCGCCTGTGCGTGCTGCTGAGCTTTTTCTTCGGTCCATACGGATCGCGGCCCAAACAACCAGGGGATTGCCAGTGACACCGCTACTAGCAGCGCACCAAATACCAGCGCCCCCAGGCACCAGGTCCGTGCTTGCACTTGTTATGCTCCTGCTTGTAGCCAGAACGCCAGCGTTACGGGCCGGCGCCGGGTTTGGCTGCCCTTTACACCTGCTGCAACTAACCGACACACCGGGCAACCTGCCGGCTAAGCGAAACCGAAACGTCCTTTAGCCGGGCTAATCCCATACGTTCTGGCTGCCAAAATGTTGCCTTGCCGCCCGTGCCAAGTACAACCATCCCTGCCGCAGCGCGCGTAACTCCCCGACCAGTCCCACAGTCAAGTGCTAATACACGTATGGTGAATAATCGACGCTCTGTCGGTCATTGATGCTGATCAGGTAGGCCATCACGAAGTCGTCCACTTCGTTAATCAGAAAGCCAACGTGCCCATCGGCGAAAGCCGCATTCACACCGCCGGGATGGCGGCTGCGGGGCGCGGCGGAGAGGAACTCCCACTCGGTGCCTTTCTGCCATACGCCGCAGGGCATCTCCTCCAGTTGTGCGCCGGCCATGTCCGGGCATGCATACAGCATGTCCACGTTTGGTCCCTGATTGTTGGGCGGCTGGGCCAGCCCCTTAAAATACGGACTGGCCACGTAAGGGTCCTTGGGGCTGAAAATATCGTGATGCATGTCGAAGGCCAGCAGGCTGGTGCCGGTCCAGGCCAGCGCCCAGGCTCCGCGCTGGTCCTGCGGATTGGTGCGCACCCGAACCTCCGATAACATCAGCGTATTGGAAAGCCCGTCGCGAATCGCCGCCGTGCTTTGCCCGGTGGCGATCAGCGCTCCGGGGAAGCTCACTTGAAGGTCGGTGTGGAACGGGCTGCAAAAAGCGGCGTAGTTGCCCTTGGCCAGACGTTTCCCGCCAGTCAATGCACCGTCGGCGAAATACTGCCCTCGCGCGGAATCGCTGGGACACAAAAACGTGGGCACCTGAATGGCCTGTGGCTCTTTGGGCTGCTGGAAGACGCTGCGGCTGAAATCGAACTGGCTGTGCAGGTTGGCTTGCTCGATCTGGGGCAGAATCAGCACCAGCCAGCTAAGTTGCAGGCCGGAACGAGGCTCGACGAACCGATAATATCCCGAAGTAGGAGGAGCATGCAGCCCCGAGGCCGGCAGCACGCCCTGATACAGATCGTACTGCTTGACGGCCAGGGCGAGCTGCTTGAGGTTGTTTGCGCACTGGATGCGGCGGGCCGACTCGGTACTGCGGTGCACTGTGGGCAACAGCATCATCATCAAGATGCCGATGATGGTAACGACCACCATCAGCTCTATCAGCGTGAAGCCGCACAGCGCGCAATGGCGGCCGCGATTAGGGCGGGCGGCTTTCCGGCCTGCCCCGCTGCAACCCCCCAGCGTTGCTACGATTGCGCCCAAAGCAACCTCTACGCATAACCACTACAACAAACAATTGTGTGGCTGGGGCGCAGGCTGTCAAGTGCGCCGCGGGGGAGAATAAGTATTGCGGGCTTGGGGTTCGATTGCTGTTTCGCCCAGGCAGGCGGTCGGGTGTCGGCGTGCGACCGCCAGGACAGTATCCATAAAGCTGCACCACCGACTACACTGTACGGCTCGACAAGGCCGGCAAGTGTTGCTGCTATCGGGCTTGTGCGCAGGCAGGGGCGTGCGGTTCGAGGCAAGGCCGCAGTTGGGCGTCGACTTTACAGATGTGATTGGCCAGCCACCTCGACAGTTCTTGGTACACATCGAGCACAGTGCCCGTTTTCACCCCTTCCTGGTCGACCCTGCTGCGAATTTGCGCCAGGCGCTGGGCCAACTGGCGATGGGCCTGTTTGTTCTCTTCGGCCGCCGGGCACTGCACGCGCTCCATCAGCGCTTCCTCGGCCGCAAAATGACGAGCCATATATTGGGCCATGAAATCCAGCGTTCGGGCGAACTCCTCCCGCCCGCGCCCTTGACGCATGGCCTCGTGCAGCGACTCGACCTGTCGGATAAGTTCCCGGTGTTGGAAATCGATTTCCACCGACCCGGTACGCATCTCCTCGGTCCACACTAGAGCCATAACCCGACTCTCCTCGTGTTTGCAACTTTTCTGATGTGCGCGTTTCTGGAAAACCTATTGCATACGATCCAGAGCATGTCAAACCGACGGCTTGTATTGGCCTGTACAGGGTTGTACGATTTCCCAATCGCCCGGTAACCCGGCGGTGTTGTTGTGGCGCAATAGTTTGGACTGCCAGGCAGTTGAATGTGCAGCGGTGCTGCGAATAACCGCTCCGATCGGCACATTCGGAACCGTTCGGGCCGGATCGCTTGGCGTTTGATGTCGCAGCAGGAGCTAACCGGGCAACGGTTGCCCCAGGCACCTGGGGACAACAGGGCACGCTACCTTCAAACCAGGTTCACCGCAGAAGGCGCAATGGTTGCGAGTGTACAATGCGTTCGCCCGGTGCAAACTTTCGCTTGCAAGCTGTGTTTCCGAAGTAAACCGGGGAGGAACCCTGGCGTGTTCTCCCACCGTCCCACCGGATAATTCCAGCCATGAACATGGCCCACCATTCAAATCGTCATCCCGGTAGCGCGGAGCAAAGCACAGGGCAGCGGGACGCCGACGGCGTTTCGGCTCCGGTCGAATCCCAGCCCGGCCGATGGCTCAACCGCAACGTGGTGGGCATGGGCCTGACCAGCTTTCTGTCCGACGCCAGCCACGAGATGGCCACAGCGGTGTTGGCCGGGTTCCTGACGGTCATCGGCGCGCCGACGTATGCCCTGGGAGTGATCGAAGGGGTCGCCGACGCGCTGTCAAGCTTCGTCAAATTGGCGGCTGGCTGGTACAGCGACCGCATCGGACGGCGCAAGACGATCACTACCGCCGGCTACGCTTTGACCGGCGTGGCCTTCGGCTTGCTAGCACTGGCGGCAAGCTGGCCGGCTGTACTGTTGTGTCGCGTGGCGGGATGGTTCGGGCGGGGCATCCGCGGCCCGTTGCGCGACGCCCTGCTGGCCGAGTCGATCCACCCGGCCGACCGCGGCAAGGCTTTCGGCTTCCACCGCGCCGGCGACACCGTGGGAGCGATTCTTGGCCCATTGGCCGCCGCAGGACTGATGTACCTGCTGCACCCACTGGCTGGGAATAACCCGGCGGCGCCATTTCGCATCGTGTTCCTAGCCAGCCTGGCACCAGGTTTGGGGGCGGCAGTGGCCTTTGCCGCCATGGTCCGAGAAAAAGCTCACCGTGCCCAAAGCAGCGCAAGGTTCTGGGCCTCGATACGCGCTCTGCCCGGCGGGTTTCGCCGTCTGTTGGTCGGCGTGGGCGTTTTCGGTGCCGGCGATTTCTCGCACACGTTGCTGATCCTTGCGGCCACGCAGTTGCTGGCCGGCGAGCACGGTCTGTTGGCCGCCGCGCAGATCGCCACCATGCTATACGCACTGCGAAACGTGCTGTACGCCGCCGCATCGTATCCCATCGGAGCACTGAGCGATCGCTACGGCCGACGCACACTGCTGGTGCTGGGCTACTTCTTGGCCACACTGGTGATGCTGGGCTTCGTGTGCGTGTGGCTGCTAGAACCGCTCCGGTCGGGGCTTTGGGCAATCGGCACCCTGGCCCTGTTGTTCGCGCTGGCCGGCGTGTATATCGCCGCCGAAGACTCCATGGAAGGGGCGCTTACGGCCGACTTCGTGCCCGACGAAAACAACCGGGGCACCGCTTACGGTGTTATGGGTACCGTCAACGGTTTGGGCGATTTCCTTTCCAGCGCGATAGTGGGACTGCTGTGGGGCGAACTGCATCCGGCCGCAGGGTTCGCGTACGCCGCCGCCATGATGGCGCTGGGCACAGTACTGCTGTGGCGGGTAAAATGACAGCGCTGCGGCAGACGCTTGCGACCGCTGCAATAATGCTCGCAAGCCGATGCCACCACGGCAGCGTCGGTAGCCGATGTGCTGCACCGGCCGGCCGCAGTGGGGCGTCGGGGTTCGGAGTGGCCTCATGCGTATTGCTTTCACGCCGGTAGTTTACGAGCACGCCGCCCGGTTCGTCGATGCCACGCCCTGGCAAGTGTCGCGTGACCCGGAACTGCTGTTTGCCGCACATCGGGCGGCATACCTTTACTATCGGCAGCAGGTGATTGCGGTAGCGATTGACATCTACAATCTGGAGGCGGAGGCATACGGCGCCAAGGTCGAAGCGCCCACGGCCCAAGCCATCCCGGCCATTCACCAGCCGCTGCTCCGCTCGGTCGATGAGGGAGTGAATCTGCGGCCGTTCGATCCGCAGCGGGACGGGCGGATCGCCATGATGATCTCGGTCGGCCAGCGGCTGAAGCGCGAGTTTCCCGATGCCGACGTGCGCATTCCCGTCTCCGGCCCGTTTTCCATCGCCTCGAACCTGCTGGGCGTGACAAACATCTGTCTGGCCGCTGCCACCGAGCCAGAGAAGCTGGGCCAGATGCTGCTGCGGCTGGCGGAGAACCAGGCCGTTTTGTGCCGGGCGGTGGCGGACGCCGGTCTGAAAGTGGCCTTCTTCGAGTCGGCCGCCGCGCCGCCGCTGTTGTCGCCGCAACAATTCCGGCAGATCGAAATGCCGGCGCTCCGCCGGGTGCTGGAAATAGCCAGTCAGTGCATGGGGCATCCGGTGCCCTGCATCATGGGCGGCAATACTTATCCGGTGCTCGACGACCTGCTCTCCACGGGCACCAATTATCTGGCGTGCAACGTAGAAACCGACCAGCGCGCCTTTGTGGCCCGCGTGTGGCAGACCCATCCGCATGTGACGGTGCGAGTGAACCTGGACCCGGTAGTGGTGGCCTGCCGCGATCCACAGCGCATTTACCGCGCGGTCGATCATGTGCTGGAAATCGTCGGCCCACGCACCAACTGCGTGATGGGAACCGGCGCGATGCCCCTGGAAACGCCGCTGGAGAATATCCGGCTGATCCGCGAGTATCTGGCAAGCTGAACTTCGGCGCGCCGCTGTAGGAACGAACTGCCAGTCCGGTCAGCGTTCTGCACCGGTCGGTCCTGCCCAAACAGTCGCCCAAACCTGGCTAGTCGCACTTCTCCCGCGAGGTAGTTGAAACGTTCGACGCAGGCGGCGCAGTGTCGTCTGCGCGGGAGCCGCTGCCGGGGGCGCCGACTTGGGAAGTGTGAGCCTGCTGTGGCGGGCGTTTTTCGTAGCCCAGGCTGCGCAGCACCTCCAATATTTCGCTGCATGTGGGAAACATCCGCCCGCTGGTCCGCTTGTACTGGTCCAGGGCGTTCATGAACTCGATTTCTTCAGGGGTGTAGTCGCGTTCGCAGGTGGTAGGGTCGATTTGTCGGCGGCGATTGACTTTCGCCCGGCGTTGTAGCACCCTACGCTCCACGGCCACCGGCTCGTTGCGTTGCCGCCGATCGACCCCGCTGCGACGATCGCCGGTTGTGCGCCGATCAAGGGTGACGATGTCCTTCCGCTGCTGATCGGACTTGCCGGCTTTGCCTTGCGCGGCGCTTGTTCCGCCGTTTTGGATTTTGCCGTTACACTGTGTCTTCTTGTTCTTTGCCACGCGACGAACCCTTTGCTGCTTTGCCGAACCAAAGAGTTTGCAGGCTGCAACGTCCGTGAGCAAACCGTACCGGGCATGGCTTTCCTGCCGACTTTCGCTATTTGTGCCGACACGGACCACGAGAAACGGCTTAGTACGACAGCGCTAAGTTGCCGTTTCGCAACTACCAGTTGTGATCCCGTTGGGGCTTTCACCCCAAGATATTGCGGCTTTCTTGTAATTTAGCGCTGTCGTATTATGTTAGCCGGTCACTACCTTTCGCAAAGATCACCAGGCAAATCGCCGTTAGCTTGCCGAAGCCAGCCAGCGTCGAAAACCGAGTTCCTAAGCGCCAAACAGGAAAAACACTTTGCCCAGGAAGTATACATCCTCCTTGTCGAAACGCATCGGAAAATCGCCTGCGCAAACTCAAGCGGCTGCGAAAACAAGTCGCAGAAAGCGAGAATTCCCGATTGCGCGAAGATGACGCACCAGACGAACTTTACCGCTGCGTCGATTATGACAATCTGGCAGACTGCCCGCCGGACCAAGCCTATCTCGGCAGGTAAAGCTGATGATATGTGCCTTCGGTCACTTCTCGGCCCGAAGCTCCACGCACACCTGGCCTTTGCCGGCATTGCACAGCAGGCGGTAAAGCCGGACGTTAGTTGCGCCAGGTTGGGTGGTGCCGGGAAGCCACAAGCGGGCCTGCCGCAATGGTGCAAGCATTTGCGCCACAAACGCCTGGTCGACCTGGCCGCGATTGTCGAGCTGCCCGAATCCGTTTTTCAAACCGCTTTCCGCCCCACCGTTAAGGTTACAGTTGAGCATCGCGGCTTTGGCAGGCGGCTGGGTCTGGTCGATCCACACTGTATCGGCCTGCACGCCTTTACAGGGCGCCCAGAACATGTTGGCGGCGCACAGCACGCGGCATCGGCTGCCATCGCCGCTAATCGCCACGCGCGCCGGATGCGCAGAATCGACCGGCAACAACATACTGCTCAGTAGTGCGAATTGGCCCCGGAAGCCGCGAATATCGATCAGCGGCTTTTCCGGCGATGTCTTGTACGAGAAGCGGGTAGCGTCGATGGCCAATACGCCGGAATCGTCCAGCAAGATTCCCTGCGGACTGGCTCGGTCCATTTCGTGGTACACGCTGCGCACCACCAATCGGCCGCCCTGGGCCACATGGTACTGGGCTTCTGCTGTGCCTGTTGCTCCACAGAAGACCGAAACCTGGCCAGCCGGAGGCTTGGCAGCCTCTTTGTCGGGATGCCCGAGCACACTGATCCACCGCGTGCAGAATCCCCCGCCCTGCGCGCAGGTCAGAAGCACGTCGCAGTTGCGCAGTGCATTGACCAACAGGCCCGTGGCACCCGGCGAACCACTTCGGCCGGCGACGTTGAGCTGATCGGCGAAGACCTTCGCTTCAGGTTGGTCGCAGTTATCCAGCAACAGCGCCGTGCCGCGCTCGGCTACCAGGCTCAGGTCGCGGATGGTCGCCTGGCTGGGGCCGCGCAAGTGCAATATCGGCTTGCCCTCCGGTTGTGTGCCGCACAGCACCGTGGCGGTTTCGGCAGCTCCGTCGCCGACGATTTGCAGGTCGCAGCCGGGTGGAACGACCAGTGTGCGGTCGATCTTATATGTGCCTTTGGGCAGGTGAATCACGGGACGCTGGCCTGCCAGCCTGGCGGCTTCGTCGATTGCCCGCTGGATTGCAGCCGCATCGGCCGCAGCCGACAGCTCGAATATCCGGCTTTGCCGGCGCGGCGGAACAGAAGGCAGCTTTGGTGGGTTTGCGTCGATTTGTTCGGGCGGCACGACTCTTTCGCCCGCGCGAAAGAACCGCCCAGCCTCGCGCACCGCGTCGGCACTGCTGTAGGTGTTGCCCAAGAAAAGCTGGTCGGCCCAGGTCATGGTGACGGCGGGCTTGGTGTTCTGCGGGCGGCTGCGGATGACGTTATCGAGCACCAGATACGGACCGCCGTTGCCCAGGCGGATCGCCGCATCCACAGGGTCGATGATGCGGTTGGCTGCGATAGTCGTGGGCGAGCCCCAGGTGTGTCCACCGGCGAAATCCACAAAGCAGCGCGAGCCGATGGAAGTGTTGGCGACGAAAGAAAACACCATCAGATTCTTGCTGCCGATGTCGGCTGCCGTGGAGCGCAAGAACAGACAGCCATAAGCGTGGAAGTTGCCCGCGTTGTTGTACAGCCCGTACTGGCAGTCCTCGAAGCGGCAGAACCAGAGCCAGATATCCATCGAGTTGAAGTTGTTGGTTTGCAGGCCGTGTCGGCAGCGGCGGAAGGTGCAGCGCCACACGGCGTTTTCGGCTTGACCGTGGGCGCCCGTACCCATCGACATGCCCACGCCGACGTCCTGAAAGACCATGTCCGAGGTTTCGTTGTAGGTCGAGAAGGCATCGCCGTAGGCCAGAGCCACGCCGGCGCGTCCTGCCCCGTCGAGCGTGATGCGGCGGATGGTCGAATACCAGGCATCGTACTTGAGCATCATGCCATCTTTGGGGCCGTCCCAGCGGATGATGGTGCTGGCCGGGTCTTCGCCCACAATGCTTACGCCCATGCACTCGGTATGCGCTTTACGGACTGTCTTGAGCGTATCGGTGATGCGGTACGTTCCCGCCGGTAAGTACAACACGCACGACGACTCGTGTTTGCGCAGCTCGTCCAAGGCGCGCTGAATGGCGGCCGTATCGTCGGCGCGTCCGTCGCCGATCGCACCGTAGTCGGTCTTGACGTTCTTCCAACCAGCCAGCGGGCCGACGAACTCCTCCTCCGTCCACGCCGCGCTGCAAAGCCCTAGCAATAGTCCGAAAGACAAGGCGCATGATATCCGTCGAGTAAACATTTGCTGCGCCCCAGAAGAAATGGGGACAGTAGGGTGAAAAGTCGTCGGGAAGTGCTGAAATCCGGTGGAAAAACTCGGTTTCGCCAGCATCGCTAGCCCCGTTTTTTTCAGCGAATATCGATGCTGGCGCACGCCACGCTTTTCTGCTTTTTCACCGAGCCGCCCACGGGCGGTTATTGCTACCGCTTCAAGCCTTGCGGCCTAACATGCGGTCCAGGGCGTCGGAGGTATGGTACACCAGCGCCTCGGGCCAGTGGGGGAAGGGGTTGAAGTACTCGAACGTCAGATAGCCGCGGTAGCCGACCTGCTCCAAAGCGTCCAGCACGGCCGGCCAGTTGATCGTGCCGTCCAGCAGCGGCCGGAATGCGTTCAGATTGAACTCGTGGCACTTCTTGGAATACTCCTTCAAATGCACGTTGCGGATACGCTTTCCCAACAGCGGTATCCAGTGCTCGGGAAAGTGATACTGGGCGATGTTGCCCGTGTCGAAGTGTACTTGCACCCACTGGGACTTGAAGCCATCGACGAAGGCGATCATTTCTTCCGGACTGTGCAGGAAACCATTGGCGAAGATGTTCTCGATGTTCAAATAGACGCGGTGTTTTTCGGCCTCGGGAATCAGCCGTTCGACAGCCTGCCGGGCGCGCTGGGCGCAAACGTCGAAGGGCACGGGCGGATCGTCGGGCAACCAGGGAGCATAGGTCGCCCCAGGAACCACTAGCAGGTTATCGGTGCCCAGCAGCCGGCATGCGCGGATCATTCCCAGCGCCAGTTCGACGCCTTTTTGTCGCCGCTGCGGGTCGGCATGAGTAAACGAATACGGCCAGAACAGGAACGAACACAAGCCGCTTACTTGCAGACCTATTTTTTCCAGCATCCTGGCGATCTGTTTCAGATCGGCATCGGAAGCCTGCGGCGACAGGTCGCCTTCCAGAGCGTAGTTAAGCTCCACACCCTCGAAGCCGGCATCTTTGCAAATCTCCAGACACTGCCGCAGCGTCATCTTCTGCGGATAAGGAAGCGCCCAAAGGTTGATCGACTTTTTCATGTCGTAGCGCTTCGTGGGCGTCCGGCGGTTTTCGGCCGCAGCCGGAGCGCTGCTAGAAACCGATTCTTCCTTCGGCGATTCTTTCTTCGCCCCTGACGGGCCGCCATAGCCTTCGGCAGCCAACCCTTGAGCGGCCAGGAACGAACCGCCGAAGAAGCTCGAATAGGCCAACCATTCCCTGCGGCTAAGCGGTTTGCTTGCCCCCGAACCATTCTGCAACGTGCCAGCCATCGACGACCTCCTACTGAAAGTGAAAACGTTGTTTTCTACTACTTGCTGTTGCGCTGCATGCAACCCGCGCGTCAGCTGTAACATCTGGCTGCTGGGCCAACAGTTTCCACTAGATGAAGCTGCGCTGCGCACAGCTAGCGGCAGCCATTACATGTTATCCTGCCCGTGCGGCGAAAAGCAACCAACAAGCCACCACCAAAGCTGTACACAAGTGTAAACTTCAGCCGCCGCCTGGTCGGCGGCTCAGCAGCAGCCAAAGGAAGAACGGGCCGCCCAGCAGAGCGGTGATGATGCCGACGGGCAATTCGACCGGCGCCATCACGGTCCGCCCGATGGTATCGCAAATAACCAGAAAAGGCCCACCTAGCAGCACGGTGGCCGGCAGCAGCCAGCGATGGTCGGCGCCGATCAGCAGGCGGCAGATGTGGGGCGTCATCAGTCCCACAAACCCAATGGGCCCGCACAGCGAAACTACTGCTGCGACCATCAAAGCAGTCGTTCCCAGGAGGATTATTTTGGTGTGCTGCACTTCAACACCGCGCGACGCGGCAAGTTCTTCGCCGGTGGAAAGCAGGTTCAACTCGTGGCTGAGGTATATCGCCAGCAGACAGCCGGTTACCACGAAGGGAAGCAGTTGCAACACCTCGGCCATTCCCACCACGCTTTCCAGACCGCCCATAGTCCAGCGCAGCATACGCAGCGTTCGAGTGAAGTCGCTCAGGTACTGCACCAGCAGTATCAAGCTGGAGCAGAAGAAGCTGATCGCCACTCCGGCCAGCAGCATGGTGGTCACAGAGAAATCGCGGCGCAGCCGGGCCAAGCCGTACACGAAGGCAACCACAGCGCCCGCTCCGATAAATGCGCCGACGGAAACGGCCGAAAGTCCCCACAGCGACTGACTGATTTCCAGTTGCATGCTTAGCACTGCGCCCAAGGCTGCCCCGGCCGAGACGCCCAGCGTGTACGGCTCGGCCAAGGGATTGCGGAACAGCGATTGGAAGACCGCTCCGCCGGTCGACAGTGCTGCGCCGGCCAGCAGGGCCATCGCCACCCGCGGCACACGAATCTTCCACAACACCATCGCTGCGGCCTGCTCCTGCTGCGACCAAACCGCCCGCAGCGGAACCGATTCGATTCCCACGAACGGCGCGGCCGCCGCCACCACCAGGGCCAGAAAGACCAGCAACAACAGCACAGTAACTCGGCTCATCGGCGATGCTGTAACTTGCGCAGTTAGCCTTGTACCGGCGCCCTGACTTGCGCGGGCAACCTGCAAACGGATTTCTGCAATCGCAAGGCGGTATTCATCCTCCGGTTGGGCGCCAACGGTCGGTAACACATCAGCCGTCGATGGTGCCGCTTTCAGTCAATCGCCTTCACTTTTACTAGGGCAGGTTCATCGATTTACTGGGGTACGATCACCGGCAGATTGGCTGTAGGATGGATGACCATCATCAACGGGCTGCCGTAAATTCGAACCAGCACTTCCGAATGCATCAACTGCTGCGGCGTGCCGGTAAACACCACCTCTCCCTGCCGCAGTGCCACAATCCGCTGGCTGTGCAGCACCGCGGTATTCACATCGTGGGTAACCGCAACGATGGTAGTGCCCAGCGTGCGGTTGGCTTCCACCAGCAGCCGGCAGACTTCGGCCTGATGACGATAGTCGAGAAACGCTGTCGGTTCATCCAGCAGCAGCACTTGGGCTTGCTGCGCCAGCGCTGCGGCGATAAACACCTTTTGACGTTCCCCGCCGCTGAGCGTGGCGATGGGCCGATCGGCCAGTTCCGTCAGGCCGGTCCGCTCCAGCACCTCGGCCACAATCTGCCGGTCGTGCCTGCTAACCGGGGCCAAAGGCCGAAAATATGCGTATCGGCCCATCGTTACCATCTCGGCCACCGTGTAGGGCAAGTTTGCTTCGATGGTCTGCGGCACGTAACCGAGATGACAAGCCAACTGCCGCTGCGAGTAAGACTCCAGCCGACGGCCGGCGATGAGCACTTCTCCGCTTGCGCCGCGCACGATGCGCAACAGGCAGCGCAGCAGCGTGGTCTTTCCCGCACCGTTCGGGCCGACGATCGACAGGTACTCGCCCGGCTGCACCGACAGGCTAACGTCGCGCAGTATTGCCTTGCCGCCGATGGTCAGCCACAGCCCGCGCACCTGGATGATCGGCCCCTGCTGGTTCATGCGCTAATCGGTTCGCTCGGCCTTATCTGATTGTTCCGGTTGGTCTTATTGCAACGGCTTTCCTTATTGCAACTGTTTACCAGATTGCAACCGTTTTCCTGATTCCAATGGCTTGCCCGATTGTAACGGTCCGGCTGACCGTAACACCTTTAATGATTGCTCCGGCTTTGGTGATTGCTCCGGGTAGGCGGAGGCCGTGGCGTCGGAAACCGAATCTTCATCATTGCGGCCGCGGAGTTCTGTATGAATCAGCTTCGCCAGCTGCTGTGCCAGTTCTACGAAGTTCGGTCCGGGCAATATCGCCCGATCGTCGCCCAGCACATGCACCTGCCCGTGACGTACGGCGGTCAACTCGGTCAGCTCTCGCCAAGGCGCTAACAGACGCTCCCGGCCCAACTGGGCCAGCAGCGAGGCCGGCGCCAGTTCCACGATTACATCCGGGTCGAGCCATAGCAGGCCCTCTCTGGAGAGGATGGGGTACTGCACTCGGCCTTCCGACAGTGCGCTGCGTCCGCCGGCCAGTTCGATCACTTCGGCCAGGTGGCCGGTGGTTCCGCCGGCCTGAACGTCTTCGAGTTTCGGGCTGGAATAATTCCGATCGACCACCAGCAGCACTCTGGGACGCTTCAGTGCGGCGGTCCGTCGCCGCAGTTGCTCGATGCGCTGCTCCAAGCTCGCCTTCAGTTCTGCTGCCTGGCGCAGCGTCCCGCAGGCCGCGCCGATCGTCTCCAGCGACTCCAAGATGCCGGCGGTATCCTTATGCCGCACAGGAAGCACACGCAGGCCAAGTTTCTCCAGCGCCGGCATCGCTTGGCGCTGCTCTTCCAGCAGGACTATCAGGTCGGGCCGCAAGGCGACGATGGCCTCGAAGTTCGGATCGAAATAGCCGCCCACTTTGGGCAGGCGCTGCACCTCCGGCGGATACTTGCAAAACCGCGACACGCCCACCACGCGCTCGCCCAATCCCAAAGCGAACACTGTCTCGGTCACGCTAGGGGCCAAACAGACTATGCGTTCTGGAGAGCCCTGTCCCTCCGGCACGCTTTGGCGGCCAAACACCAGCGCTTGCGCCGCCCAACTGCCCACGAAAGCCAGCGCTATCACACTTGCCAGTGCTACAGTTCCGCGCATGAGCGTATCGTAACCCGCACATGTCCAGATTCAAAGGGGGAATCCCAAAGTGCCGCAGGACTGCGCATCGGCGGCGTCTAAGGCTGCTAATACGCCAGCGCTAAGTTGCCTTTTCGCAACTACCAGTTGTGATGCTGTTGTGGCTTTCACCCCAAGATATTGTGATTTTTTTGTAAGTTAGCGCTGTCGTACTAAAAGACTGCCTCAGTGTTTCAACCGGCAGGAAAGACTGCTTCGTTTTCTCGGACGGCATCATTTTCTCGGACGGCAGAAAGAGTGCTGATACGTTCAAGGTATTGCCAGCCGATAACCACCAATCGACCGCCGAAAGCTGGCCGGCCATTGTGTGCGGGAATGTCGCATACAGGTGCCGGTAGCGAAGCCGTAACACGAACTTTTCGGGGCGAATTTGGCTCCAGCGGCCTAAAGGCGAGAGCAACAGCGGTGCAAAGATGAGCAGGAACTGCTACTGATCGCGGCGGCCTTCGATGCTCTCTGGCCGGCGTTGCGAGGCCAGCCAGTAGCGCCAGGCCTGCTGATCGAAATGGAAGTTCTGACCTGTCAGTGCTACCAGGGCGTCCAAGACCGGTTGATTCATTACGTTTTGGACTACGATCTTCGGTCCCCCGCCGACGGCCAATCCGCCCGGTGGCGCCCCCGGTCCAGTGCCAAACCCGGCAGAGATCGTTCCCGGACTGCCCGTTGAAATCTTGTATTTGTGCCTGGTGATTAGGGCGTCGATCAGCGGGCCGACGGCCGAGCGATCGCCCAGGCGCCCCAGTGCCCCCGCCGCCCGATTGACCATCACGTTATCCTTGTGCTTCAGATAGCCGACGAACACTGCGGTGATTTCGGGGTTCGGGGGCATCTTGCACAGGTAGTCCAAGCAGGTCAGGCGCACTTCCTCGTCATAGTCCTCCATAGCCGTCTCGGCAAGCACACTGATGGCCTCCCGCGTGCCCATGTGCGCCAAGGCCTCGACGAACAAAAGCCGCACCCATAGTTGCCGTTCGGCGCGCAACGAGGCGACCAGCGCCTTGAATGCCAATGGGTCTTTAATGGTGACGATGCTCTGCCGGGCCAGATCGCCCTTGTCGGTGCCGAGCCAACCGCGCCAGCGATTTATCTTCTGAAACCACTCTTTTTCGATCTGCTCTTGCTGACGCTTGGCCTCCAGCAGTTCGATTTCCTGCTTTGTACGCCATGCGCCTTGGTAGCGTTGGTATCCGCGGCTGCGCATCAGCTCTTCGGTGGTCTGCCATTTGCCTTCCATTTGGCTGTAGCCTAGTGCGCGGCGGGCGGCTACATGGTCGGGGTCCAGCTCGATTATCCGCTGCAAATGCTCGTCGCGCTGTGCCAGCAGCCGTTTTTGACGGCACCATTCGGCAAGCTCCCACTGGCCTTCGACCGTATCGGGATACTGATGGCGGATGCGCTGGTACTCGGCTTCTTCAGGCCGCAACGAAACGACCTTTTCCACTTGATGGGCGGCCAAGGTGACCTGCACTCCGCCGGCGAGCTGAACGATGTAGTGCTCCCGCGGGTGCTGCTCCGGATTGAGCAGTTCGCCTTCGATGCGACCGCCGTTTGTCAGGTAGAATATGTCGGCTTCGACCGGCACTACGCTTATGGCCGCAACTGTCATTGCGCCGAAAAACGCCAGCAGTAGCCAGTGGATTTTCATGCCGCTATCCGATAACCGTATGAACCGATGTGCGGCAGGCCCCCATCCGCACAGAACGCTCGCCGACATTTCCCGGCAGTTTGCCGTCGTCAGCATCCTCTATCGTTAGTATAGGGAATTGCCGGGGGTATCGACAACGAAAATCGGAAGTGCAGGAAATTCTTCTTGCCATTGGAAAGGCTACGCTGCGTCGGGTTGGGGTGAAGTTGGGCTATGGCCCACCTCCGACCGGCCGGATCCACCAGGCGTGCTGTTGATGCTTGCAAAAGGCCGTTTGCTGTTTGCAAAAGACCGCGGCCGGGCCAGATTCGATTAATCGATAGTCTGTGTCCCAGTGGTCTTTGTCGAAGGGCAATCGGAAAGCCGATACGGCCGCCAGGATCACAGCTCGTCGCGGGCAACGTAGCAGACAAGCGATCGCCCCTCGAGGTCGATTATCCCGTCGGCAGGCGGCGACGGCCCGTTCAGCGCCGGATAAATATCACGGGGCGGGCGCAGGCCGGTGTTGATAAACAGTCGCCAGGGCAGGTGCCGGGCGATCTCGGGTATCACGAACCGCTGTGCGTCCGGCCCGGCGTGCAGCATGAGCATGATGTTATGATTGGGCGGTTCCAACGGATCGCTGGGCGGGACGGCAGCCAGAATGCACGTCAGGCTGTGCCAGTTGGCGGTCCAGTCCACCGGACCGCCGGAGGGGCTGTACCAACTGACGTCGGGCAATCCGCCGGGTCGGAATGGCCGTCCACTGAGAAAGTTGGTTTGTCGAACCGTAGGCTCAGCTTTGCGGAAGGCTATCAGCGCCTCGCAAAAACGCCGCAAGTTCTGGTGTTTTTCGGCCAGTTTCCAGTCGAACCAGGAGATTTCGTTGTCCTGGCAATAAGCGTTGTTGTTGCCTTGCTGGGTGCGCCGGCATTCGTCGCCGAAAAGCAGCATGGGCACGCCCTGGCTGAGCAGCAGCGTCGCCAGGAAGTTGCGTATCTGCTGGCTGCGCACGCGCTCGATGCTTTCCAGCCGGGTAGGCCCTTCCACACCGTAGTTATAGCTGAAGTTGTTGTTCTCGCCGTCGCGGTTGTCCTCGCCGTTGGCCTCGTTGTGTTTGTGGTTATAGCTGACCAGATCGTTGAGCGTGAAGCCGTCGTGGGAGGTGACGAAGTTGATGCTGTGGTATGGTCGGCGGCCCCCGGGCTGGTACAAGTCGCTGGAGCCTGCCAGTCGGGTGGCAAACGGACCTAGCGTGTGCGGATCTCCCCGCCAAAACCGGCGCACATCGTCGCGATAGCGCCCGTTCCATTCCGCCCAGCGCATGCTGGCAAAAGTGCCCACCTGGTACGCCCCGGCGGCGTCCCACGCCTCGGCAATGATCTTGGTGTCCGACAGCAGCGGGTCTTCGGCGATGGTTTCTACCACGGGCGGGTTGGGCACCAGGTTTCCTTCACGGTCGCGGCTGAGAATCGACGCCAGATCGAAACGAAAACCATCGATGTGATAGTTGTGCACCCAATAGCGCAGACAATGGAAGATCATTTCCCGCACTATGGGATGATTGCCGTTGAGCGTGTTGCCGCAGCCGCTGTAATTGCGATAGTGTTGTCCTCCGTTTTCCAGCATGTAGTAGACGCGGTTTTCCAGCCCTTTGAAGCTGAGCGTCGGTCCGCGCTCGTTTCCTTCGGCAGTGTGGTTGAACACCACGTCGAGGATTACTTCGATGCCTGCCTGATGCAATGCCCGCACCATCTGTTTAAACTCGCGCACCTGGCAACCCGGCTCCTTGCCCACCGCGTAGCCCCGGTGGGGAGCGAAGAAAGCCAGCGGGTCGTAGCCCCAGTAGTTCGGATGCGCAGGCATTTTGCCCAGACAGTCGAGCACGGAAAACTCGTGCACCGGCATCAGCTCGACGGCAGTCACTCCCAGCTTCTGGAGGTACGGTATTTTTTCGATCAGTCCCAGGTAGGTGCCGGGGTGCTGCACGCCGCTGGTGGGCGAGCGAGTGAAACCGCGCACGTGCATTTCGTAGATGATCGTCTCCGACAGCGGTCGGCGCAGATGACGGTCGCCCTGCCAGTCGAACTCGTCGTCAATGACCACGCACTTGGGAGGACGGATTATGCCGTCGTCGGCCGGCATGAACTCGCCGGCCAAGGCTTTGGCATACGGGTCAATCAATCTGGCCTGCGGATCGAAGCGATGCCCACGATGCGGCTCGTACGGACCGTCGGCCTGGAAATGGTACAGCGTTCCCGGACCCAGCCCGGGCACGAAAATGCTCCACACATCGCCCCAGCGGTTCAGATCCGCATCGAAGTCGATTATCTGCGACGGGTCGGGCTGATCGACCGCGTCGTACAGCAGCACCCGCATCGCCGTAGCCGAGCGGCTGAAAACCACGAACTGCACGCCACCCTCGTGAAGGATGGCGCCGTAAGGCAACGGGTGGGCGAATCGCAACGCTGCCGTCCGCTGTGACATTGCCGCCTGGTCGGGGTGGTAAGCTGAAGGTAACTCGGCCGCCTGAGCATACCACCGATTTGCGTCCACCGACATGCTTCCTCCCGGTTGTCAGACTTCCCTGGTGGCACACGCCCTACTGTGTTATTGTTCGGCCGAGGGTACCGCAAATTCCAGACCGCTGCTGCGCACCTCCGATAACTGCCCGGAAAACTCTGCCCAAACGACACAACCCGCTTGGCAGGAACCGAATGGACAGACACGTCCTGCACAATCTGTCGGAGTTGCCACAACCGATGTCGAATTGCCGGCAGCACCCGCAACACACGAGGCGCAAACCGACAAGCCACAACGCCGCGCGCCAGGTCCGGCCCATCGCCGCGTTGGAAATAGGGGATTGGTCGCTATTGGGTGCACCCGTGTGGTGTTCACCCCAAAGGTTTCGTAGGTGGAAATAGGGGATGGGCCGCTATTGGGTGCACCTTGTTTTCAGGTGCTTATACAATCGGCCCGGTCGCGCACCCAGCAGCGGCGGCGCCGGCCCTGCCAAGCCGACTGTCGGCCGAGGGAGGATATTCCTCGCCAACACCGGCACTACTTTTCCGACTCGTCGCCGGTCTTGCCGATGGCTTCCTTATGGAAGACCTCGTGACATTTGTCGCAACTGACCGTTAGCCGTTCGATAGCTGCGTCGCAGGCTTCCTGATTGCCAGCTCGGATAGCGGCGTTGACCGCTGCCGCCTCTTTGCGCATATCGAGGCAGAACTGCGTCCACTGCTTGATTTGCTCGTCGCTTTTGGCTTCCGAGGTATCCAGAATCGAGGCGTGGGCAATGGCCGCCAGCACGGCCGAATATCCCGCCGTCTCCTTGGCCCGCGATTTGAACCTCGCAGGCTGAACCTGACGCCGCAAGCGAGTGTTTATCGTGGGCACGGCCTTCATCAATTGCGACAGGTCGGCGACCTTCTCCCACTTTACGGGTTCGCTGCCGGGCGGATCGTTCTCCGCGGCCGCCTTAAGTGCTTCGACGCCCTTGCGCGCCGTGGCCAAGTCTTTGGTTTCCGCCAATTGCTGGGCGGCTTTGATCATCGCTGCCGCCCGCGACTTGTACTTGTTGTCCTGATCGTGCATTCCCAGCGTCAGGGCGATGACCGCAAAAGCATTGGCGTCTTTGACCAGCTTGTCGGCGAAGTCTTTGTAGTCCTCCTCGCTGGCCACGGCTTTGTCGAACTCCTTCAAATAGGCCGCAACCTGGTTCTCCAAATCCTCGGCCGGTGCAAAACTGGACACCTTGGCGGCCATCGGGTCGCCTTCAGGAGCCGGGCTGGGCTTTGGCTCCTCAGGTTTCGGTTGCTCCGGCTTCGGCTGTTCGGGCTTTGGCTCTTCGGGTTTAGGTTCTGGCGGTTTCGGTTCATCGGGCTTTGGTGGTTCTGGTTTGGGCTGCTCGGGTTTAGGCTCTGGCGGCTCGGGTTGTTCCGGTTTTGGTTGTTCCGGCTTGGGCGTAGTCTTTTCGGTCTTGGCGGTCTTCTCGGTTGGTGGGGATGGCTTTTGCTGGCCGCCGCAGCCCGCCAGCAGTCCCCCCAACAAACCAACAGCCACTAGAAATGCGATACACTTGCTACAGGCGGTTCTTTTCATTTGTTCGTCCTTCACAAAGACCATTTATCGTCTTGCGCCAACAGGTTTCCCGCATGAACTACCCTTGTTAAAGGCCAGCGGAAGCATCTGACACCACTGTACCGATCTGGCCCCCACAGACTCGGCCTGGTCGGGCTGCCTGGACGCTCGGCCCATTAGCAGACCTCGGGTAATCCGGCAATAGCAAAAGGCGTCGGCCGGAAGTTACCTGCCGGCAGGACCTGCATCCGGGAGCATGTAAGTGTGAACTCAGCCGACCGCGCTGTCAAGTGATGCGAATGTGCCACTGCATCGCAACCGGTTCCGCCAAGCCGATGCGTTGCCGCCTTTTACATCTCAAGCGTCTCCGACTCTCTGGAACCATACATCCCAGCCGCGTGCCCGTCATCGCGGTTGCCTTGTGTTGCGCTCCGCAATGCTTGCGTGCCGATTGGGTGCTTCCCAGAGTGCATGTCACAGGCCGGCGGTTGCTGGCCAACTGGGCCCGCTATTCGCCCGCCCCGTGGGCATTCCGCATTGCAAGCCAGCCACAGGAGATGCCAGACATTGCTTTGGCAAATCAGTACCGCGCTCGGCCGGTATAATTGCAGCCTATCAAGTAGGTTTTTTCGCCGTTGTGCTGGGTGCGCGTTACGTGGGCGACTTGGGCTACCAGGTAAATCAACTTCGGCGGCGTGCCCAGGGCGACCACCAGCGTTTCGCTGGGCGGTGGGGTGGGGGAAAAGAAGGAGAATCCCCCCGCGGCAATGTCGTTGCATCTGACTTCCTTGAAAGCGCTTTTGTCTGGCAATCCATCACCAGTGCAAAAAGCGACCAATTGGAAGTAGGGATACGCGCGTCGCGGACGCCTTCGCCTTTCCACGTGCAGCCCAGAAGAAAGTGCCTGCGATGCGCCAGACTGCCGCTGAAGCGCGGCTCGCAGTGCCGCTTGGGCCTCCTCGGCGGCGGCCTGGGCGCGTTGCGCACGTTGTTCGGCTTCCCGTTGCGCTGTAACGTCGATGCCGGTAGCAATCACGCCATCCGGCCTGCCGCGTTGGTCGTAAACCCAGCGAGCGGACCAGGCCACACAGCGCTTTTGGCCGTGCTTGGTCAACAACGGCGCTTCCCACTGTGCCGCGCTACCTGAAGGCGATTGCTCCAGCCGGCTGCGGAAATCATGGCTCTCCGCTGGAATGGCCAATGCACTCCAAACAGGCCGCTGGCGGAGTTCTTCCAGCTTGAAGCCGGTAATCCTTTCTCCGGCCGGGTTGATATGTACGATGCGCAGATCGGCGTCCAGCATCAGCACCATCGCTCCTAGCGTTTCCATCAAACCGCTGGCCAGGTTGCGCTGGGCGGCCAGCAAAGCCTCGGATTTGCTGCGGGCCAGCGTCATGGAAACCAGTTGCGAAAGGCTTTCCACAAACAGCAGGTCTTGTTCGTCGAAATACTCGGGCTGGGGGCTGTAGGCCGCCAACATGCCCAAATTGCGATCGCCGGTAGTCAACGGCGCCGCTACCACGCCCCGCAGTTGCTGACTGGCCAGAAAACCGTCGCGAAACCTGGTTTCCTTTTCCAGATCGGGCACCAGCAGCGGCGTGCCAGTGTGCAATACGAAGGCGGCCACCGAAGCATCCTTTTCCAGAAGACACTGGCGCATCAAGGTCTCGCCCGGCCTGCCGTCGGCGCCGGCGATGTACAATCGCAAGCTCAGCGTACCGCCGTCGGGCAGCAGTTCGGCCGACCCACTCAGGGGCGTAGCCAACACTTCGCAAAGCAGGGTCGCGGCGTCTTCCAGAAGAGCCGTAGGTTCTTGCGCGCGCAAGGCGCGCCGCCCGATGGCCGCTATCGCTTGTTGCCGCGTCAGAAGCCCCTGCTTGTCCGCCAACCGGCAACTACCCTCGCCGTGCGCGGCAGGACTGACCGGCCCCACAGCCGATTTGGCCTCGGAATAAGCCGATTGCGCGTCGAAATAACTTTGCGCCGAAGATGGGTTCATCAGCCAACCGACGACTAGAGCGTAAGGTGCTTTTCTTCCAGGGCGAAGTTGGGAGGCACCACGGGAGTAGGGTACTCGCCCTCGTGGACAAAGGTTCGGTTGCGCCCGTATCGTTTGGCCTCCCGCAACGTGTTTTCCAGTCGGGAAAACAGGTCCTCGCGCTGGTCATCTGGTCGCAGCGCGGTGACCGCACAACTGACAGTCACCTGGAGTTCCTCCTGGCCCAGGTGAAAGTGCGTCAATTCGACGATTTGCCGGATTCGTTCCACAAGCTGCGTAACCGAACGCACAGCAGCATCGGCACAAAATAGGGCAAACCGCTGGCCGCCGACCCGGGCGCAGTCGCACTGGTTGCGCGTTTCGCTAGACAATATTTGCCCGATGGCGCGGAGCACCCTGTCGCCCACCTTGGAGCCGTACCGCTCGTTGAGCTTGCTGCAACGGTCAACATCTACCACGGCCATCACCAGATGGCGTATTCGATGCGGGTCGCGCTGCTGCCATTGCCTTAATCGTTCTTCCAAAGCAACACGGCTGTCCAGCCCGGTCAATGTGTCTTTGTCGGCCGGCAACTGCGGGTGGCCGGCTGTACGCTCGGCAACCGATACTCTTGCCGCCGCCTCGCCAAGTGCATCGCGCAGCCGATAATTGGCGCCCAGAAGTTTGCTGGTTTGGCTGATCGCCTGGGAGTGCTGGGCAGGAATATCGCCCTGCGGATCGAATCCTTCGATGACTTCCCGGCTGGCCTCGATCTGCTTGTCCTGGCTGTGGATGGCCTCGGCAAGTTGTTCCCGAACCGGGGCCAGTTGCTCCTGCTGATTCCACGCTTCTTCCAGGTTTTTCTGGAACTGCTCTCTGCGCTTCAGGTACTCTTCGGTTGCAGCTATCAAGCCCTTCAGCGCGGCTTCGATTTCTGCCGCGTCGGCTGGTCCGATCCGGCTTCGCAAGGCCTCGTCCGCCTCGGTCAACTTCTCGTGATATTGGTCAACCTCGCGCTGCATACCGAGGATCGGCATCATCACGGGCGATTGCGACTGGGCAGCGATTGAGGCGTCCGCCGGCTGATTGATGTGCTGGTCAGCGGTCGGCGATTCTGTTGTTTCACCTGTCTGACCAGCGGCAAGGTTGGCTCGCCCTGTAGCAGCATTGTCGGCGCGGTCACCGCTGCCAAGCTCGGCGGCCAGGGCCGTAAACTCGGCGGCCCCTTCGGACTGCGCATCACTCTCCGGCGCAGCACTCTGCTGGTGCGATTTGGCAGCAACAGGTTCAGACTGTACTTCAGACACCACTTCTGACTGCACTTCAGCCTGCGTTGCGAGCTGGTCGTTTGCCGCGGGCACGCCGGGAGAAGCCTCGACAGCGATGGCTCCAGACGTCTGGGCTGTAGACCCTGTAGATAATCCAGTCGTCCGGCCTGTAGGTCCTGTAGCTAATGTAGATAACTCGGCTGAGGTCATCATCCGCCAGTATCGCCGCCCCAAGTAGGTTGCGATACCGAACCCCAGCGCAAGGTTCAGCGTGGCGACTATCATCACGTACGCAGTGAAGTAGCCCACCTCAGTTCCCCTGTCGGCCAGACACACACCGCGACCCCATCTTTGCATCGGCAGACTGCAACGTCGCACGGTGCCATGTCGATGCTGCACAGGGCGACGCTTGTCCCCCAGTCGAAGCGAGGCGTCTAACTCAACAGCATTGCTAAACCGGCAGCCGCGCGCAGGCCGAAGTTTGCATCGGCATGGCCGATAGCTGTATTGCGACCCAGTAAAGTTGGGATCGCGTTACTACCCAGTAAAGCCTAGTTCAAGCAATCGCTGGGAGTGTGCGGGGAGACAACAGCAATACGTTGACCGGTTCAGAGGAGCCAGATCATCCGGGCGGCCCAAGCCATTCGGCACTAGATGCGACACTATCTGCCGCTCGCACGCGATTCTCCGGTTGCAAGGAACTTGGCGGCTGCACCAGACCTGCCGATTGCAGGAGATTTGCCGAATGCATCGCAGATGACAGCAACGAGCGGCTACGCCGAGGCTGATATGCGGGCGCTTGTGTGGCCGCGCTTACGTTTCCGGCTTGAAAATAGAAAAGTAGAGCCGATAGCGGCGGCGCATGGGATTTGGAAATCGCAAATGGGGTTGGCAGGAAAATCGCAAATCGGATTTGGGCTTCCGGTTCGGGCTTCCCGTTTGGGCTTCCGGGTCGGGCTTCACATGTGCAGCTCGACGATGTCCTTGTCCTGGAGCACGTAGTCGCCCTTGACCTGGGTGCCAGGGTGTACTGCCGAGCCCCACACGCGAGCGAACTTGAGTTTCGTAAGATAGTCTTTATGCACCATGCCTGCCAATTCCAGCAAGGTGCTGCCGCGGCGGAGGGTGAACGGGCGTTCCAAGTCGGGCTGCTTGGCTGAAGGGAGCTTCGAGTACACCCGCACTACGTCCATCGCCCGGTATATCGCCTCGCGCAGCTCTTCCAAGCCAATCCGTTGTTGCGCGGAAATGACATACTCGGGGAAATCCAACGGGCACAACTCGTGCAACAGCTCGAGGCGCTGCGGGGCCTCCGGCAGGTCGATCTTGTTGGGAACCAGGAAGGTGCGTGTGAACGACAATCCCACGTCGTTCTCATCCAGGTACGAGGTGGCCGCCAGCCGGGTCTTGGTGGTCGCCAGCCTATCGAGCACGTCCTGGCATTGCTCGATACCGCTGTCGCTGCCCAGGTCCACCAGCAATAATGCCAGGTCCGCGCTGCGGATGATGCCATGCATCACTGGATCCAGGTAGTCGCGGGTGATCGGCGGCGTGTCGATAAGTTGGACGAATACGTCTTCCCAGGGCATCATGGCCGGCGCGGGCGTTTTGGTGGTAAACGGATAGGGCGCCACCTCTGGAGTAGCGTTAGTCAGAGCGGCGATGAGTTGGCTCTTGCCGGCATTAGGCCCGCCCAGCAGAACTGCCGTACCTGCCCCTTGCCGCGGGATGCGAAACCCGCGAGTCCGTTTACCGGTGCGTTTTTCGGCCGCCAGCTCCCGCTTGACCTTGGCGATCTTGGCCTTGATGTCGGCCTGAAGATGATCGGTCCCTTTGTGCTTGGGAATCTCCTGAAGCATCACCTGGAGGCATTTCAGCTCTTCCTCCAGAGTCGTCGCCCGGCGGTATGCTTCCTCGGCCTTGAGGTACTGCGGGGTCAGATTGGCTGGCATGGCAGTGTCAGTTGCGAACTATACTCCAGGCGCCATAAGCGGACCGTTGCTCAAAGATTTGATTGTTATTATGTTCGGGAATCTGCAAACGTTCCACAGGGACCAGTCGGCCGCGGACCGGCTCTGCGCTACGGGCAACCAGCGGCGGCAGCAAGGCGGTCTTGTCGCCCGGATCCGTCAGCGCCGGCCCGGCAGGCGCCGGCTGCGGCTCGGTATTTTCGACAGGGGCCGATCGCGGGGGCAGTTGCTGTGTCGGCCTTCCGGATGGCTGCTGAATTTGACCGGGCAGAGGAATTCCGCCCCACCGCGACGGCCAGCCGGTGCCAGAGCTTGACGGCAGGCCATAATTGTACGGTAAGCCATGCGATGTACCGCCGCCAGTCGTCCCGCCAGACGAACTACCGCCACCATGCGCACCGCCCGATGTGCTTCCCGCCGTGCCCCCGCCAAGTGTGCCGCCCGGCGCGATTCCCCACCTGCCGCTAGATGCAGCGCCGCCCGACGTCCCAATAGGTTTGCCACCTTGAGGTGTGCTCTGCAAGCCGGCGGGTGTGCCGCCCGGAGAGCCGCCGTATGGGGCTGGGGCGCCCGGAGCTACGTTGCCCGCTTTCCCATTGCCCGGGCCGGAAGTGCTTATGCTACCAGACTTGCCATCACCCTCACTGCCCGCCGCAGCGCCAGCGCCGGTCGTTCCACCGTTTGAGCTTGGAATTCCGGTGCTGCTGGCCCCGCCAGGTGCAGTGACGCTGCCCGGTTGAACGGTTGGGCCGGGATATGCGGCCGGATAACTTCCCGAGGCGCTCCCCACGCCACCGGTCATCGCCGGCATGTAAGTGGTAGTCGGGCCAGTGGTAGTAACCGACGTGTACGCGGCATTAGAGAGATTGCTGACCGCCGGCATATAGGCCGTAGTGGGCACGCAGCTTGTGCAACTCCCGCCGACCGCCGGCGCCGACAGATAAGCGCCAGGCTGCTGGTAAACACTATAGCTTCGCGTGGCACAAACAGCCGGTACGTACTGCGCCCGAGTGCACACCATCCGGTAAGTGGTATAAGGCACAAGTCGCACCTGATTACTCCACGTTGTCACAGGCTGGTAGACTGTTACTGGGCAACCTGTACAAGCGTCGCGTGCGACCACCGGAGTGTAGCTGGTCACCGCAATCGGCTGAACCACCTGGCGGTAACAAACCTGCGGCACACAGTAGCAAGCGGTAGCAGAGGAAAATGGCGTGGGCCGCAGCGCTGCCCGCAACCGCGCAAACGGGCCGGCCGGCTCAGCGGAGCTGCTCGGATAATAAACCGCCGGGGCAACGTACCGGGGGGTGTAGGTCGTCTGGGCTTGTCCGCCGGCGCCTCCGCCCCACAGGCAGTCTAGCAACCCTGCTTCACTGCCAGCCGGAGCCAGCGAAGCCAGCACTATAAACGTCGCCAGAACGTTCACAACCCGCGACTTGAAAGGGCGCATAAAACCTCCCTCCGAAATACCCACTGCTCAACAAATTGCAAACCGATGGATGTATATCTGCCGCCGGCGGCCAGGTGACAGGCGAAACGGATGGATCTCTATGTGTTCTACGCAGCTACTTCGGCAACAGGTTGCTGCCTGTACGGGCTGCCAGTTTGCAGGCACCCGCCCGGGAGTTGCTGGCTTAGCGATCCGACATCGCAAGGTTCGCTTCTGGCACACAAATATGTTTTTCCCAAATGATATGTTTTTCCGTGGGTGAAGCGACCGGTTTTCCGTTGCGAAAATCCGCTATTCGTGCCCGTCCGAAGTAAAGCACGTGGTGCTTGACGATTCTGAGCCAGCAGCCAAGTTGTTGCGCGCGGTTGTCGCTGGCGTTAACGCTGATGTAGTCCGCGTCAACACCGCCGCGAGGCTTGAACCCTGCAAGGACCTAAGAAAACTTACCTCTTGGCTACCCACTGGCAACCGGTTAGTAAGGTACTCCGCGGCAACGCGCACATCACTTGATTTATTCGATACAAAGTGCACATTCCCCCACAAACGGCGACAGTCCGGCAGCCTTCACAGTTTGCCCAGACCGCTTCGTCGCTGCTCGTAAATGTCGTACAGGGCAAACAGTGTCTCGCGCAGATTACCGTAGGTTGCCGCAAAGCAAGCAGCCACGTCGGCCGGTAGTACCAACTCTGGGTAACCTTGTTGAAGCTGTGCGACTATTTTTTGCGCCAGTGTCAAGCTGGGGCGTAGCGTGGCCAAAGTGCTCAGTCCGGCCGGATGATGGGTGCTCACCAGCAAGCCCAGCTTGCGGCGCCGGCAAAAGCGTTTCAGCCACATCCGTGCAAGCCAGCCGAGTTGCTCATAGCCATCGACGATGATAACCGAAATTTTTGTTGCACCGGCCAGCTTGCGGAGGTTTATCGGCAGGCGGTGCTGGCCTGCGCGCAACTCGATGTACAGTACCTCCAGGCCAGTCGATTCCAGGGCGGCTTTCAACGCCGCCAGCAGGGCCGATTTGCCGCTGCCGTGCGGGCCGACGATCTGGCCCCAATACTTGCTGGCGCGTAACTGTTCCAGCAAGCGATCCAGCGACGGCAGCTCATCGAAGATGAAAGGCGTAGCGCCCGGGCGAACGCGCGACGCAGAAAAGGGATTCTCGGCCGCAAGATGCCAACAGTCGCTCACGGGTCAACCACGCCGAGCAGCGCCGTCCGCTGGCTTGCGGCAAACCCATTACCGATACATTTGGCCGGAGGAATGCCGCCCAATCGAAACACCTTCTGGCCGACCACTTCCTTGCCATCAGCCAGAAACACCCGTACCCGCACGCACCAACGCAGCTTGACTATCTGCCCTTCGTAGCTCAAGGGGCTGTTGGGCAACTGGGTGCTGAAGCGTTGAGGACGGCGCAGGTCGACGCTTAGCTGGTCGCTGAATCGGTAACGCCAGAACTCGTGTACGGCCATGTCCGGATCGCCTTTGCCCTCGGTGTACCAAAGAACCGAGACCTCCAGGGCCTTCGGCGGCCGCTCGGGCAAGGCGCTGAGCCGGAACTCTCCGGAGAGCACTTCCCCAGGCCGATACACCCGGCCATTGCCATCCAGGCGGATTATTACAATCGGTCTGTGCATTGGTACGCCAGTATGTTGTGTTCCGAAGGGGGATATACGACCACAGGAAAACCGCGCACCACCGGCGGCCAGCCGTCTGCTTCGGCCGCCACTAGCACCTTCCAGCGCACCTGGTTGTTGGCTGCGCGGAAGGAATGCATTGCGCCGCCAGGCACCTGCATCGTGCACTCGGCTTCGAACGGGACGCCGCTGCCTACCTCGAAACCTTCATGGCAAAGCAACTGTTGGCGGAAAACCTCCCTGGTTTCACTGCGTGCGTTGGTACCTTGGCGGTAAACAGCTTCCTCTTCGCAGACCAGCGCGACCGAAAACCGTTGCACCTTCAATCTGCCGCTTTGCGAGACGAAAAGCCGATAATTGCCGCCAGGTACCAGCGGATGATCGGAAATCTCGACCAGCGTCGGGCCGACGCCGGTGGTCATCACCAGCCTGCGGATAAAATAGCCCAATAATGCCAAACCTATGATGACGAATGGTATCAAGCCGATATTCAGTCGCCAATCGGGCCTGCCCTGCGAAAACAACGTGAACGCGTACACCGCAGCAGCGCCCACAATCCCGTTCCACAGTACTGCCGCCAGGAACAATCCGAACAACGGCCAGCCAGGAGAGGCCGCCATCGGCAAACGGAATCGCAACTTTGTTCCGGGGCTGTTGGTAATCTCTTTACCGTCGGGCACGTAGGGAAACTGTGGCCTGGACTCGCCATTGGCCCGCAATACCCGCTTCGGCGCCAACCGGCTGGATATTGCCGCCTTGCGCTCGGCCGATTTGTCCCACGAAACCCAGGTGTACACCAGCCCGACAGCGCCGATCAACAACACCGAAAGCGGCACGCTAAAGGCCAGCCACGTCCACCATTTCGATCCGCGACAAACAACCACCAGGTGCGGATCGGCCGGGTCGTACCAGCAAGGATATTCCCTGGGCTTCTCGGGATCGACCACAAAGCGGGCTGCCGCTTCGGCCTGCTCCTTTTGGTCGGGCAGGTAGGAACTAGGGTCGTCGCGAACCGTGGCGATGTCGTACGTCCACTGGACGTATGTCTTGCCGTCGACCTGGTACTCGATTTTGACCTCCGGACGGAAAAGGTCTTCGGTCGGGTGTTTCCGGACTCGAGTGTCCAGCACAACACAAGTGTGGGGGACGAACCTGTGGCTGACCTGCCATTGCGGCACCACCAGCCAGAAGAACATGGCGGCAAGACCCACCACGCCCAGCAGCGACAAGACGGCGAAAAACAGCAACTCCCCCAGCCTGCCGACCCGCGCAGAACCCGTGCGCCGATGCCCGCGCTTCTTCTCGTATAACCTAATGACGCGAGCCACGCTGCTTGCTCCGTGCCGATTTAACGATTTCTTCCTATCGCCGGTTCCGTTTGCCGGCGCACCTCAAAGTGAACGTCCGTGCGGCGGCCGTCCAGCGTATCGACATCTCGGCAAACCGCACGCCACTGTGGAATGCACGACCAACGCCGGCTGACGGCGCATCTTGCCCACCGTTGGGTTGTACTGCCCCCGCCTCGCACGGCCTCCAATGCACCTGGTAGCCAAAGCCCGGCCAGCCCGAGTTTGCCAGCGCTGGGCCGGGCCAGCGGTTCTGGGCGCGCAGATGCTCCAAGATGATTGTTTACGCTATCGGTTTGTGGCGGGCGAGGCGCCCTTGCTGCGACTGAATCCAATCCTTTCCAAGGCCTGGTAGACTTCCTCGAGCGTCTTTTCCCCAAAATTAGGGATGCTCAACAGTTGCTGCGGTGTGCAGTTGAGCAAATCCTTGACAGTAAATATGCCGCATTCCTCCAGGCAGTTGGTGGTCCGCACCGATAGACCAATCTCCGCAACGCTCAGCTCCAGCTTGGCCTTCATGGCCTCGGCCTGGGCGATTTGGGGACATATGCGGACGCGCGTTCCCATGGCATCCCTCCCATCAGTCAAAACTCTCCGTAGAAAACAAGCTCCATACAAAAGCCGGCCAAGACGTCATTGTTACCCCCAGCCGCACGCGGCTAGCGCGGATGCTCGAACGTCCTGCCGACGCAAAAACTCTAGTATAGCAAACTAGCCGATTCCCGGTAGCCTCCCCCAAAATGATTTGCCCGTGGTCAACAGACCGATCTGAAAGGCAAACAGGTCGGCGGAAAGTATCCAGCTATCCAGCGCGTTCGATCAGTCGGCTGCTCACTGGAACTGATGCTAGCACACAACGGGCTAGGCCGTTAAACTTGCAATAATGCACGGGCAGACATACAGCGCTGCGGGTGCAAATATCATTTCACTCCGCGCGAAACACGGCAGGCAATTCCTGCGGCCGCTCGTCGCAAGGCCCTGCCACGGAGCCGACTGCGTGGCGACCAGACCGCTTCGCTAGGAGATTGCGCACCTTGGAAGGTATTCTCGATCAGCTTACCGAGGCTCAACGGGCAGCAGTGACTCATCGCGATGGGCCGCTGCTGATCTTGGCAGGCCCTGGCAGCGGAAAGACGCGGGTCATTACCCATCGAATCGCCTGGCTGCTGTCCCAAGGTGTCGCCGATGCAGAAATCCTCGCTTTGACTTTTACGAACAAGGCCGCCGAGGAAATGCGCGTCCGGGTGGATCGCCTCGTGCCTAGCAGGAAGGTGTGGATCAGCACATTCCACCGGTTTTGTGCCCGATTGCTGCGGAAATATGGGCAATGTGTAGGACTTAGGCAAAACTACACGATCTATGACCAAGCCGATAGCCTTCGGCTATTGCGCGAAGC
>Ga0209101_1000474_pt1 | contig 32814 bp, 24 predicted proteins | sample ConPoolayeCmetaG_FD_185481 | JGI IMG/M metagenome (GOLD analysis project Ga0209101, IMG submission 185481) | Hot spring microbial mat communities from California, USA to study Microbial Dark Matter (Phase II) - Cone Pool mat layer C metaG... ...
CCCTTCGATCGCGGACAACGCCAGAACCCCCGCTGCCGGCCCACCCGACCGAGGCGGCCGTGCGGAAACGGTTCGCCCGCCCCCTCGCCCACGTGGTGGCCGCCAGTGCCCGGCGCCAGGCCTGGAGCTGGCGCCGACCATCCCGAGAACACTGTTGAGGATGAGAGAGTTACTCCTCTTCGAAGGCGTAGTTGGAGAACTTCAGGGCGCTGCTGTTCTCCGTGACGGTGCGGATGAGCTGCTCGGAAGCAGGGGTAGCGAGCATCGCGTCGATTTCCAGGGTGACCGTGACTTTGGCGTCGCCCTGGCCGGCGAAGTGGGAGACCACCTCCTCAGCAATGCGAGCCGCGTCGCGCCCCAGGCGCGTGGGATCGAGCCGCACCGTGCCGTGGAAGCGCTTCAACGGGCGGGCGGCGGGTGCGGGTGAGCCCGGCCCGGGGGCCGCGGGGGAGGGCGCGGTGCCCGCCGGTGAGGGCGCGGCGCTGGCCGTCACGGCCGAAAGGGGTGCTGCCGCCTCGGCGGCCAGCTGGCGGGCCGCCACCTCGGGCTTGACCACCAGGTCGTGGCTCTCCGGCGAAAGTGTCACCAGCTGGCGGGCGCGCAGGCCGCGGTAGCGAGCGGTGTCCTCGTCGAACCCCTCGGCCAGGGCGAAGCTGTCGGTTTCCCAGGTGAGCAGCGCGACGCCGTCGGCGATGGCGCGCAGCAGCACCTGGGGGCCGGCCAGGCGCGGCAGGTAGAGGTAGCGGGCGAAGTCGTCCACCAGTTGCCGCACCGGCACGTGGTTGCCGCGCCACAGCGGCACCTCGTCTAGCAGCTTGCGCAGGATGGTGGAGCCCAACACTCCCACCACCAGCTCCTCGCCCTTGAGCTTGCGGCTGGCGCGCACCGCCAAGGGATCGGCGCCGGTTAAGCGAATCGCTTGCCAGGTGATGGGGGCGTGGGGGTCTTTCTGTTCCGGCACCAGCAGCCACTGGTAGGTTTCTGGCAGCCGTGCGGTCACCGCACCGTCCTCCGCCTGGCGCTGCGCCTCCGCCTGGCGCACCTGGTGGGGATCTAGGTTGAGCGCCTCCTTTTGCTCCAGGATGCGCTGCCACGCCAACACGCGGCGCAGCGCCTCGATGAGGTCCTGCAGGCGCATCTTGTCGGCGGCCAGGAACACCAGCGTATTGCGGAACAGCCGGGGCGTGGTGCCGCGCGATTCCAGGATCGCCCGTGCCGCCTGCTCCGCCGGGTTGCCTGGCTCTCGGCTGTACGCCTGCTCCGCCTCCAGTACCACCAGGCGGGTCGCCATGTCTTCGGGCACGTCGGCCGCCGAGCGGGGAAACAGGTGAACGCGGGCGAACTCCCCGGTGTTGCGCACCTCGGCGCGCAGGCGCGCCTCCAGCTCGGCCGCCACGGCGTCGGGGTCACGGGAGAGCTGCTCAGCCAGGTCCTCCGCCAGCTTGGTGACGGTGGGCTGGGTGGCGTACCAGAAGCGCGGCCCATCCTGGTACAGATAGGTGGCCGCCGCCGCCAGGCGACGCAGTGCATCGCCGAACACCGCCGGCGACTCCCCCGGCATCACGCACCCCAGCTTGATGCGCCGGTCCTCCAGGCCGCGGTGGGCCGCCGCCTGGGTGGGCGCCGAACCCAAGTAGATGGTGCGCGCCACCCGCCGGGTGGCGTGCAGCTTGCCCAGGTTGGGCACCTCGGCGTCGATCGTCAGGGGCAGCGACCCCGGCCCGTCCACATCCCGGGCCAGGATCGGTACCCAGTTGTCGGACAGGTAGCGGGTCAGCTCCGACTGCACGCGGGGGTCGTCGATGGGGATGGTGGAGGGCAAGATCAAGGGGTTGCGGTCGCCCCGCTCCCACAGGGTGTGGATCACTGCCGCCATCAGGCGCAGCACGCCGCGGGTGCGCTGAAACTTGGCCAGTGTCGACCAATCGGTGTAGAGCCGGTCGAAGATCTCCGGGTGGATCGGGTAGGCGGCCTGGATGCGCTTCTCGTAGTCGAGGGTGCGGCACTCCGGCGGGAACTCCGCGCTTGCCACGCGGTAGAGCTCGGCGAAGGCCCTGGCCGTCACGTCTCGCTGCTTGAAGGCCTCGGGGCCGGCGAGCGGTTCGAACAGGCGCCGGCGCACGATCTCGAACCCCTCCTCGGCGCTGGCCGGACGCCACGACGACTCCACGCGCCCGACCACGTTGCGCAGGCGGTCCAGCGCCTCGCGGCCGCGCAAGCCGCCCACCTCCGCGTCGTCGGCCTGGGTATGGGGTGACCCAGGGGTGTCCGAGGCCGGCAGTGAGACCACCACCAGGCAGTTGCCGGCTAGCTTCGCCGACTCGGTGAGCGCTTGGGCAAAGGTGAACTGGGTCTCGAAGCTACCCCCCGGCAGTTCGCCGCCGTCGTGGAGCTGGCGGGCGTAGGCCACCCACTCGTCGATGAGCACCAGGCACGGCCCGTACTCCTTAAACAAGGCGCGCAGCACGTCGCCCGGGCTGGTGGCGCGCTGGTCGTCGGCGGCGAGGCGGGCAAACGCCGCCGGGCCTCCCAGCTGCCACGCCAACTCGCCCCACAGGGTGCGCACCACCGTGCCGTCCGGCTTGATGGTGGGGTTACCCGGCGAGATGCGGTTGCCCACCAGCACCACGCGCTTGACCTTGGCCACCGTCTTCACCCCGGCTTCGGCGAGCACCTCCTCCACCCCGGGCAGCTCGCTGGGAGCTACCCCAGAGAACAGGTGAAACAGCGCCAGCATGGAGTGCGTCTTGCCGCCGCCGAAGTTGGTCTGCAGCTGCACCACCGGGTCGCCCCCCGCCCCGGCCAGGCGCTGTACGCTGCCCACCAGCAGGCGCTTGAGACTGTGGGTGAGGAAGGTGCGGCGGAAGAACTCCCGCGGATCGCGGTACTCCTCAGAGCCCTCCCCCAGGTGCACCTGCCACAGGTCGGCGGCAAACTCGGCCTGCTGGTAGCGACCGCTGGCCACGTCCTGGTGCGGCGACACCACCTCCCGCCACGGTCGCAGACCCCCTGCCGCCGCCGCCTCGATGAGCGAGCCGCCGGCCTTGCGCCTTTCCCCCCGCACCTGCTCGTCGAAGATGAGCCGCCGCAGCTCCATCTTCATGCGCCCCACCTCCTCGGCCTGCTGGGCCGCTCCGGCGGCGCTGAGCAGGCGGGCGATGGAATCCAGGGCGCGGTCGGCGTCGTCGCTGGAAAACGGCTCCTGGTGCGCCCAGCGGTTGCGCCACTCGCGCAGCTCCGACACCAAACTGCGCTCGGCAAAGCCCAAGGTAAAGCGGAACACCTCGTTCCACGTCTCCCACATGAGCTTCAACTGGGCGGCGGCGTCCCACTGGGGGATGGGTTTGTGGGCCAGCATGGGGTCCTCGGCGAAGGAGCGGACGCTGTCCACGGTCAGCGTGCCGGCCTTCACCCTGGCCAACACCTCCCGCTCGAGGAACGGCCCCAGCCCCTGCCGCAGCAGCTCCAGCCCCTTGCCCACGCGCTCCTGGTTGGTGAGGGCCATCAGGTGTCTCCCTGGGAGTGGCGCAAGGGCGCGGCCAAGCGGTCGAGCCCTGCCATGAGCACTTGAAAGCTGCGGGAAGTGTTCTCACGCGGCAGCCCGCGGGAGAGCCGTCGCGGGTTTGACACACGGCGGATTTCAATGGACTCGATTTGCACCGCTTAATCCTCCGCCTCGCCAAACAGCGGCGCCTGGGCGCCGGGCGGTGCGCCGGCCCGCGCCAGCCGGGTGATTTCCGGCCAACTTTGCACCAGCCCATTGTACGAGAGAGCCTCGGCGGCACGCTTTTTGCGCTCGCAGAGGGTGTACAGGCGGTAGGCGAGTTCGCGGGCGGTCTCCGCCGTGCTGCCCAGCTTGGCCACCAGCTGGGCGGCTGCCCCCTCGCCCCCGCTCTCAAGGGCGCGGATCAGGTGGTGAACCGCCTCCCAGACGGTGAGGCGGGGATCCCTGGCCGGCTCCCAGTCGGCGGGCAGCTCGTCGGGTTTGAGCAGCCGCACCTTGCCGCGGGCCGAGGCCACGATGCCGGCCTCGACCATGCCGGCCACGCTGGTGTTCTTGGCCTTGGACAGCGTCTCGGCCACGCCGTATTCGCCCTCGGCAAAGCCGTGCTGCTCGAACCACGCCAGCGCCCAGCGGGTGTCGGCGTCGAAGTCGCCCTCCTGCTCCGCCAGCACCTCGTCCAGCGTGGCGTTGATCAGCGCCAACGCCTCGCGCACCGCAAGCGGCCGCCCTTCCGCGTCCAGCACCTTGGCATAGCGGGTATAGACCGCCATGCCCGGGCCGATGGCCGCCTGGGCCAGGTCCACCGGTGCGATCGAGGAGCGAGTGGAGAGGAGTGAGGAGTGAGAGGATTCCCTCGGCGGCAACCCCTGAAGTGTGCGAATCGCGGCCGGCAGCTCGGCTTTGAGCGCGGCGAGGAACTCGCGGCGGGTGGCGATGGGGGCGTCGGCCGGCCGCGGGCGGCAGACGAGGACGATGCTGGAGGCGAGGGCGTTGGTGTCCATTCCAATCATTCGATATTTTTGCTCGCTACGCATCGGCCAAGTACCGGTAATGGAGAAACCGGCTTCGATGACGGCGGCGAGAAAGGTCTCCCAACCGGTTGAGAAGTGAGGGGAGAGGAGTGAGGAGTGAGATTCGGGATCGAGCGCATCGCTCTTTTCTCGCTTCTCTTCCCTCACTTCTTGCTGTTTGAAGGCGTAGTAGATGGTCACCGGGAAGGCCGGGTGCGCCTGCTCGGCCAGGCGGCGCATCGCCTGCGTCATGCCGTCGAGGAAGAAGGCCTCGGCCTTCTCCTTGCTGCCGTGGCGGTAGGGGGTGGCGACCAGCTCCTCGGCCTTCGGAACAGCGAGCGTGGAAAAGAGGTCGGGGAACACCGGCCGCAGCGAGCGGCGCAGCCAGACATAAAAGAAGTCCGACAGATCGGCGTAGCCGATGTTGTCGTAGTAGGGGGGGTCGGTGGAAACGACCTTTCTCGTTGTCAATGTTTGTGATTGCGCATCTGATTGATACGCATAACTTGGCGAGGGATCAGCCGGCAGCTTCAGGATGCAGTCCGCGATGAACTCCGCTGCTGGATAAAAACCACCAACAGTATCTTGCAAGATGGCAGCCTCTGGAAAATCCCAGCTCATGGCAATCGCCTGTTTGCCGAAAAGATGCATGACTTTCTGGTTGCTTGGTACCCATTGGGTAACACTATTGCCAAAGTCGGCGCAACGGTCCACGGCAAAGGCCAAATACACCCCCACCGCCTCCGCATACGCCGCCGCGCCGGTGCCGCCGTCGGCGAGAGGAGTGAGGTCAGAGGAGTGAGAAGAGAAAGGGTCGTTCTCACTCCTCACTTCTCTCCCCTCACTCCTCACTTCTCTCCCCTCACTTCTCGCCTCCATGGCGTCGCGCTTCACTCGCTCGATCGCCTCGCCCACCAGGTCCGAGAAGGTCGTCAGCGCCACCAGCTGGCGGGGGGTGAAAAGGTCGGCCCAGGTAAAGAATCCGTAGCCACGGCCACTCACAAGGTCTTTTGTGTCCCGATTCATCGGCTCGTCTGGTTTCCACGCCGGCTTCGCCTGCCGTGCCGCCGCCTCGTGCTCCGGCGTCGGCGGCAGATACACGCGCCCGCGCTCGCCTTCGGCCACGATCGCCATCAGCCGCGCGCCCATCCGCCCGGCCATGCTTTCGGCTTTAATGTAGTCGTCGGGGATGGGCGCGCCGGACAACACGCAGCGGAAGTTCGCCCCACGGGCGAGCTTGGGGCCGTTCTTGGCCTCCGGCGGCGGGGGGCCGTGGCTGGCGCGGGTGCGCACGGTGAAGGAATATGGCTGATCCGATGGATCCGTCCGATCCGTCCGATCCGTCCGATCTCTGAGGATGACCTCCACCTAGGCTTCCTTGCCCGGCTTGGTGGAGAGCATGAACGTCGAGGCGAGCGGCACCTCCACGTGCGCGAAGGCCGGGTTGGGGCTTTTGACCGTGCGCGCCCACAGCCACGCGATCACGGTGAGTTGGCGCGAGGAGAGAGTGGAGAGGAGTGAGGAGAGAGAGGTGTGGCCGCATTCGCGTGCGGTTTGCTCTCCGCTCTCACTCCTCTCTCCTCTCTCCTCACTCCTCCTCCACGCTTCAACATCAGCCTCGCCAAAGTATTGCCCAGAAAGCGGATCGAACCACGCGGTAACTTTGGGGTAGAGGTGGCCGATGCGCTTTTCAGCTTCGTCGCGCATCCACTGGCCGTAGTGGCGCACGTCCTCGGCCAGCCCCTGCGCGCCTTTGTAGGAGCGAGGGAAGAGAAGTGAGGAGTGAGGAGAGAGGAGTGAGAAGTGAGGAGAGAGGAGTGAGGAGTGAGAGCTTAAGGATTGCGACGCTTCTGGCGCATTGTGGTCAGCATTCGGCTCACTTCGTCCAGGAGACTGCGCAGGGCTTTCGTTTCCTGCTGAGAAAACCACTTCAGATCCTCGCAAAGTGTCAGTAGTGTTTCCGTTTCCGCAAGCGATCCCTGTGCAATCGCCAGAAAGTGCGCTTTGTCCTTGTCCGTTTCGCGTGTCCATCCCTCCGCGATGTTCGCTGGAATCGATACCGCTGCGCGAGTGATTTGAGACCGCATCCCGTAGGTTTCCTCGCGTGGCAAACGCGCAGCCAGTCGATAGACTTCCCGTGCTGCTGCCATCGCCTTCTGCCAGAGGATCGTTTCCCGATAGTGCATCTCTCTCTCCTATCTCACTCCTCACTCCTCTCCACTCACTCCTCTCTTCTCTCCACTCACTCCTCTCTTCTCTCCACTCACTCCTCTCTTCTCTCCACTCACTCCTCGCCTTTGGGTTCACCGGCGGCTTGCCCGCGAACCTGGGCGGGATTTCGATCATGGCCTTGTTGATCAGCACCGCCACGGGGTTGAGGTCGCTGGCCCAGGCTTCGAGGCCCAGGCGCTGGGCTTCGAGCGGCAGCGCGCCGCCGCCGGCGAAGGGGTCGTGGAAGGCGGGCAGCTTGTCGGGATCGAACAGTGCTTCATCCCGTGCGATTTGCTCGGGCGTCCAGCTCTCACTCCTCGCTTCTCTCCACTCTCTCCTCTCTCGGCAGGCGCGGCGCCAGCTCTTCCAGATTTCGTCGCGGGCGCGGGCCAGGACGGCTTCGTTGGTGGTGTTTTCCCACTGGACGAGTTCCTCGAGGAGCTTGAAGAGGCGCTGGCGTTCGCGTTCCTGGGCTTCGGGGGTGGGGAAGTCCTCGGGGCAGGAGGCCGGGTCGTCCACCATCTGGGCGAAGATCACGGCGCGTGCCGCCGCCAAGGGACGGCGCGCCCACCACAGGTGAATGCCGCGTGGATGGGGGCCAATTCCAGGCATCTTTTCGTAAGCCGCGGCCTTGTTGATGGCCTCCAGCGGCAGGGCGACTTCGATGAGTTTTTTCCGCGTTTTGGTCATGATGGCAGTACCACCCCGCAGGCGTGGGCGATCCGCCGCGCCAGCGCCCGGAAGTCGCCGTAGCAGTCCTGCACCGCCTTGGCGTGGCCGCCGATCGCCCCGTCGGCGGGCTTGAGGCCGAACATGGGCTTGCGCGCCTCCTGGGCGAGCGGCATCAGGCTGCGGTAGTGCTTGAGTGTGGCGAGGCAGTGGGGATCGTTGTGGAGCGTGACACCGGGCTGGGGCGCCTCGTCGAGAACCGCTTCGCGGTAGGCGTCCGGAATGCGCTGCATCCAGCGGTCGTAGGCCTTGACCGGGCGGTCAAGGCGCACTGCGTGCTGCATCACCACGTAGCCTGCGGGCCGCATCGCACCCTCGGGGATCTCGAGGTCGGGGATCGGATTACGCTCGCGCCGCTCCCGCCACTCGTCGCGCCAGCGGCGCAGGGTGGGCGCGAGGTTGCGCAGGCCCTGCAGCGAATAGAGATCTGGGGCCAGCGGGACGGCGACATGATCGGCGGTGACAAGCGCCGCGCGGTTGAAGGCGCCGAGGTTCGGTCCCACGTCCACCAGCACGAGCACCGCTTCGCTTTCCTCGGCGGCCATGCGCAGCGCCCGCCACAGCGCCGAGAGCACCCGGAAGGCCCGGGGTTTGCGGTCGAGGCAGTCGGGCCACTGACTCGACAGCTCGTCCTCGGCCGCGGACAGGGCCAGGTCGCCCACGACGAGATTGAGCCCGGGGGCCGCCTCTTCGAGATGCGGGGCCGAGACGTCGCCCGTGCCTTCGAGCAGCGGCTGCAGCGCGCCGTAGATCGTCCGTCTCGACCCGCTCTCGCTCCAAAGCTCCTCGAGGCGATCGTCATCGAGGAACATGCTGGTCAGGTTCGCCTGCGGGTCGAGGTCGGCCGCCACGACGTTCAGGCCCAGATCGGCGTACATCCAGGCGAGGTGGTAGACGAGCGAGGTCTTGCCGACGCCGCCCTTGTTGTTGAAAAAGGCGATGGTCTTCATTGGGCGGCCCTCACCGTCACCGCGACCTGGGTCGGCTCGAAGCGAAACTCAGGCTCGGGGTTTCCGTTCTTCGCCAGCTCCTTGCGGGCCAGCGGCACGCCCAGGCCGAAACGCTGGGCGAAGCCGAGGTGATGCATCAGCTCGGCGACGAGCGGGTTGCGGTAGTCGGTCTCGCCCAGGCCGAAGTTGTGCGGGTTCACGCGGCCGTACAGGCCGCCGGGGCTGCGAATCTCGACCCGGTCCGAGTACCAGTAGATCTGCACCGGCGCGTTCGTGCCTTCGTAGCTGCGATGCATCACGGCGTTGTGCGCGAACTGCTTGAGCGCGACCACGGGGTAGTCCGGGTGGCGGTGCTCGCGGGAGTGCTCGTCGATCCGCGTGCGGACGGACACGTTGATCTCGAGCAGCTCCTCCATCCGGCGGAGCATGTCTTCGAGGCGGCCGGTGAGAACCTTCTGGTGCCGAATCTCGTCGGTGATGGCCGTACCGTCGATCCGCAGGAACTGGATGTAGGCGCCGGGAAGCCAGGACTGGGCATCCCTGCCGAGAGCGAGCAGCGCCCCCCAGGTCGGATGGCCCTGCGAGACCAGCCGCAGCGAGCGGAGCTGCTGTTCCAGGGGACGCTGGTTCCACTCCAGAACGTCCGCGGCCACGGCCTGCGGCAGCAAGCGGGTTTGCGCGTAGTCCAGGTCGAGATCGTCGAGCGAGGCTGCGCGCACGGGTCGCATGTCGAAAGGCAGGTCGGCGGCGCGGCGACGTTCGGCGAGTTGGCGCTCCTCGTCCGGTGTGGCCTGGCGCACCGTCGGCCCGACCTTGACCCAAACGCGGCCCTGGTAGCGCACGGGCGGCGCGCTTGCGGGCTGGACTTCGATCACCGCCACGTCGCAGTCGCCCAAACGGTGTTTGCGTACTTCCATCGCAGGGATGGGAAGGATATTCCCATCGTCGCGCATCTGGGCCAGGTTCCGCAGCAGGGCATCGTCAATGACGATGTTCGCGCACGAGCCGTCGTTGTCGACGCCCACAAAGATCAGGCCTGGGCGGCCATGACCCGGCAGGTCGTTGGCGAACGCACAGATGTTGCGCCGGATGCCGCTGCGGTCGGCGCCCGAGCGTTTGCGCTCCACCAGATCCGACTCAAGATCGTTCAACATCGCATCGAGCTCCGCGTCGCTGTAGGTGGTCATCCTGTTACCTCCATTCCCGCGGCGAGCGGCCGCCGCGCCCACCACAGGTGCAGCGTGGAGGGGTGCCCGTGGCGGATACTTTTCTCGCGCGCCGCGGCCTTGTTGATGGCTTCCAGCGGCAGCGCCACCTCGATGAGCTTCTTGCGATGAGTCATCATCCCACCTCGCTGGAGTATGGCCGGCTACTTCTCGCGTCATGCCGACGACAGTTGTGGGCGGGACTGTGCCAGGGTGGCTTCATCTCCGCCATCGCGGCAGGTTTCGGCTGGCCTGGACGCTTGGCCGAGCGCTGGTTGAGGACCTGCCATCCGGATACCTTCCCCTTCAGCGCGCCCAGGAGGAGGGGCGAGAAAGCACATAGCCATCTAGTTTTACCACCCTTTCCGGCAGTTGGCTCGCGGACAGCTTCGGGCGCCCGATGGTGAAAAGTAGGCGTGCGCTACTGATCGCAGCTGCAGCGAGGAGCGGCCAGGCGGAAACCCCACCACCACCCGCTTGTCGGGCAGCCGCCGTCGTATGGCCTCCACCGGTGCTGTGAGGTCGCTGTCCCCCGAGACAACCAGCGCCGTGTCGAAGAGATCGTCGCTGGCGTCACACAACAACTCGACTGCGATGTTGACGTCGGTCATCTTCGCCTCGTGGGAGTACCACGTTGCGCCGCAGGTAAGGCACCTCTGCTGCTTTGGGAGATAGTGGCCGTAGAAGATTGTCGTCTGCGGAAGGGTTGCGATGGCCTCCAGGTATGTTCGCTGCCGCCGTTGCTTCTCCGGGTCGGGAGGGCTGGAAATCCTAGCGGTGAAGTACTTGACGCCGGCGAGCTGTTGGTGCGGCTTGAGTAGATTGAGTGCAAGCTTGTGAAGATCGAGCCAATAGTAACGCCGCCAGCCCTTGGACTTGAGGCCGTAATATAGGTTGAACCCGTCGATGTAGGCGATCACGCGATTCATGCTGGGGACCGTTCGTTCCCCAGGTCAATGCTGACCTTGACACCTCTCGCAATTCTTTCTACCTTGTAGGAGTAACCCCGCCGGCGATAGCATCGCCGGCTTGACGCCCCGCAAGGGGCGTTTCTTCTTGCCCGCCGCACCGAGCTCGCCTCGTTGATCGCTCCCAGCGCCCAAGCCACCTCGATAACCTTTTCTTTCACAACACCCTCCACCACGGCGCGGCCAGCACGTCCGGCGCCAGCCACTCCAGCGCGTTGCCAGTGTGCAGCAGCAGACCGGCGCGCGCCATCGTGCCGTACTCGCGGCGGAAGCTGCGCAGGTGCGCGGCATCGCCGAGACGCGGGCGCGCCGTCGCCTTGACCTCGATGGGCAGGAGCTGCAGGCCCGTATCGATCACGAAGTCCACCTCCTCGCCGCTGGTGGTGCGCCAGTAGCCGATCTGCGCGCGCTGCCGGCGCGCGTCGCGCCAGGCGAGCAGGTCGCCGAGCACGAGGTTTTCGAGGTGGGCGCCGGCGGGCTCAGGGGCCTGCGCCAGATGGAGCGCCACCCCCGTGTCGCCCCAGTAGAGTTTGGGCGATTTGATCAGGCGCTTGGTGCGGTTTTCCGCGTAAGCGGGCAGCCGCACCAGCAGGTACGAGGTCTCCAGCAGGTTCAGCCAGCGGTGCACCGTGGGCTGCGGCAGCGCCACGTCGCGGGCCAGGGCGGTCTGGTTCAGGAGTTGGCCGAGCCGCAGGCTGGCGGCGCGCATCAGCCGGCGGAAGTCGGGCAGCGCCGAGATTGCGGCCAGGTTCTGAAGGTCGCGTTCGAGGTAGGTGCGCACGTAGCCGTCGAACCAGATGGTGCGCTCGTCGGCGGTGCGCAGCTCCAGCGCCGGCGTCGGAAAGCCACCGCGCCGCACGAGCGCCCGCCAGTCCTCGGGCTCCGCTTCCGTGGCCGCCAGCAGGTCGCGCCACGCGTCGTCGGGCGCCGAAAGCAGCTCCTCCCACCGCCCGGCGCGCCCCTCGCCGCGCTGCTCGCGCCGGGTCATGGGCCAGAGCGTCAGGTAGCTCGCGCGCCCGGCCAGCGACTCCGACACCCGCTTCATGAGGAGCAGGTTCGCCGAGCCGGTGAGGAGAAACCGCCCGGCGGCGCGGTGGCGGTCGATTGCTCCCTTCACGGCCTGCAGCAGCTGCGGCGCGCGCTGCACCTCGTCCAGCGTCACCGGCTCGCGCCCGCCGACGAGTACCTCGGGGTCGCGGCGGGCCGCGTCGAGTACGTCCAGGTCGGCGAGGGAGCGGTAGCGCCGCTCGCCCGGCACCAGGTGCTCGGCGAGGGTGCGCTTGCCGGTTTGCCGCGCGCCGGTGACCACAACCGCCGGCATGAGGCGCAGCCGCTCGGCGAGGGCGGCACCGACGAGGCGGGGCATGATTTTCATGGCGTGAATGATGGTCATTCACGCTGTGAATTTTAAAGCAGGCCCGCTCTCGCCAGCTCCGAGGTAGCTTTAAAGCCGCACTCATCGCGGTTCACTGCCGCGCGGGCGAAATCCCATCAGCTCGGCACCTCGGCCCGCTCCAGCAGTTCGGCGAAGTTGTAGTTGACGCTGGTGACGCCGAAGTCGGGCTCGCGCTGGAAGGGCCGGCGCAGGTAACGAACCCGGTGGGTGCCGTCCTCCAAAAACTCCACCAGCGCCAGGATGTAGTCCTCCGGTTTGTTGAGGCTGGTGAGGATCTCGTTCTTGGTCACCGTGAGGGTGGGGGCGCCGGCTACCCGTCCTTTGACCTCAAGAAAGCGCAGCTTGCCGGTACCTGGCACCCGGCTTTCGATGTCGTAGCCGAGCTTGTCCCGCTCCCGGTCGACGGGTTCGAAGCCCAAAGAGCGCTCCACCTCCATGACGATGGCGCGCGCCCGGGCGGCGGCGGCCTGGGTAGAGGCCGCAGGCGGGGTCGCAGGCACCGCACCGCCGGTCATGGCGGCGATCAGGCCGATGGGCACCACCACCACGCCGCCCAGCACGGTGGGGGGGAGGGCGGAAATTTGGCTTTCGCGCTCCAGCTCGCCCAGGCGCTTGGCCAGGCGGGCCTGGAGTTCGTCGGCGCGGCGGCGGGCCTCCTGGGAGTTGAGGCGGGCGCCAAGCTTGCCGGCTTGCTCTTGGAGCTTGAGCTCCTCGGCGCGGTGGTCCCAGTAGGCGATTTCCTTGGTGAGGCGGTCCTTGACCGCGGCGCGGGTCTTGTCGATCCAGCGCAGCCGCTGGCTGCGTACGTCCTGCACGTGTTCGGGGACCACGGTGGCGATGGCGTGGTTCAACGCCACCTTTTCCAGATCGCGGCGTATCCACGCACACTCGGGCCGTGCCAGGCAGGCGGCGATGGAGGGTTCGTCCTCGCGCAGCGGCCGGTAGTCGAGGTAGGGGGCGTAGTTGAGGTGCCGGGGTTGTCCTTGCGCCTCGAGTTCGACGTACAGCATGCGGCGGCTGATGGTTCGGCGCTGCCCGGAGGGCAGCACGTTGGCGTCTTGGATGGCGTGCTCCAGGAAGAACAGCACGCGCGGCTGCCGCCCGGGGTCTCGCTCGTCCACCAGCACGCTGCCGCGGCGCAGCAGGTGGCGGTGGCGTTCCAGCGTCAGGTCCAGCACGGCGTCCAGGAGGGGATGGCCGGGGCAGACGAAGGCGGCCAGCGGCTTGCCCGGAGGAGCGAGCAGCGCTTTGTCGAAGACGATGCGCTCGTAGCGCTGTAGGACCGGTTCGCCCGCGCCCATCGCCCGATCCCGGTTGCGCACCACAGCCGGCACGTGGGTAATCTCCCAGCGCTGCGGCTCGCGCAGGCGGATGGAACCGCCCAGGCGCTTGAACGCTTCCAGAAAGAACGATTCAATGTAGTGGGGCTGCAGGCGGCGGGCCTCGGCACGTTCCATCTCCTCGCGCACCCGGGCGACGCGCGTGGCGTCCATGGTGTCGTGGGCCAGGGCGCGCTCTTCCAGGAGGCTGGCCAGGTGCGCGCGGTCCACGGTTTCGGCGATCGCTTGCTCCAGGCGGGCGCGCACCTCGGGGCGGTCGCCGTAGCGAATCGCCTCGATGAGGAGCTCGCGCAGCGGGCGCCCCTGGAACTGCAACCTGCCCAGGACATCGAACACCTGCCCGCCCAGCGCCTCGCGGGCGCGCTCGAGCTTGTCCAACAGAGCCCGGTAAACATCCCCTTCGCGGGTCTCCTCGGCCACCAGGTTCCACAGGTGGCATACTTCGGTCTGGCCGATGCGGTGAATGCGGCCAAAACGTTGCTCGATGCGGTTGGGGTTCCAGGGCAAATCGTAGTTGATCATGAGGTGGGCACGCTGGAGGTTGATCCCCTCCCCGGCGGCGTCGGTGGCCAGCAGCACCTGGACTTCGGGGTCGTGGAGGAAGCGCTCCTGGGCCTTGCGGCGCTCCTCTCGTCCGAGGCCGCCGTGAATGACGACCAGCGCTTCCTGCCGGCCCAAAAGCGAGCCTATGCGCCGCGCCAGGTAGGCGAGGGTGTCGCGGTGCTCGGTGAAGATGACGAGCTTCTGGCGCGGCGAGCGTTTGGGGGGAGGCAGGGGCCCGGCGCCGTAGGGGAGCGCCTCTTCGGCGGCGTGGGGGTCCGCGGCCGGGGGGGTGAAGATGGTGTGCAGCAGTTGCGCCAGGTCTTGCCACTTGGAGTCGGTGCCGCTGCGCCGCACCTGCGCTGCCAGCGCCTCGAGTCTGGCGAGGGTGGCGATTTCAGTCCTGAGTTCGGCCAAGGTGGCGGCGGCGGTAGCCTGGTCCAAAACCTCTTCCTCGACCGCTTGCACCTCGTTCTCCGGTGCGTCCTCGAGCTCGTCGAGGTCGTCGGCGTCGAGGAACGGCCCGAACTCTAACGGTGGGGGTGGGGCCGAAGCGCCCCGCTGCAAGACCTCCAACTCGCGCAGGCGCTGCTCCAGGCGCTGGCGGCGGCGGCGAAGGGACTGGTAGATCGCCTCCGGCGAAGAGGCCAGCCGACGCTGCAGAATCGTCAGGGCGAAGCCGACGGTGCCGGCGCGCCGGTCGTTCTGCAGGGCCTCGGCACGGTTGAACTCCTCGCGTACGTACTCGGTGACCTCCCGATACAGGTGGGCCTCGGCGTGGGAAAGCTTGTAGGGCACCGTGTAGGCGATGCGCTCGGGAAAGAGGGGGCGTCCGTCGAAGGTGCGCAGCCCCTCCTTGACCATCCGGCGCATCAGGTCGGATACGTCCACCTGGTGAACTCCGTCGCGGAAACGCCCTTCGAAACGGTCACCGTCGAGCAGCGCCAGAAAGAGCTGAAACTCTTCCTCCTTGCCGTTGTGGGGGGTGGCGGTGAGGAGCAGCAGGTGGCGCGTCAGGCCGCCCAATAGCTGCCCGAGGCGGTAGCGCTTCGTATAGTCGATTTCGCCGCCGAAGAACCTGGCCGACATCTTGTGCGCTTCGTCGCAGATCACCAGATCCCAACGACACTCGCTCGCCGCCAGTTTGGCCTGCACGTCCTGGTTGCGCGCCAGCTTGTCCAGGCGCGCAATCGCCAAATTGTTCTCTAAAAACCAATTACCAGTGCGCGCAGCCTCCAGCTTGTCGTTGGTGAGAATCTCGAAGGGGAGGTGGAAGCGGCGGTGCAGCTCGTCCTGCCACTGCTCCACCAGGCTGCCCGGGCATACCACCAGGCAACGCCTGAGGTCGCCACGGACGAGGAGCTCCTTGATTAGCAGACCGGCCATGATGGTCTTGCCGGCGCCGGGGTCGTCGGCGAGCAGGAAGCGCAGCGGCTGGCGCGGCAGCATGGACTCGTACACGGCGGTGATCTGGTGGGGAAGAGGCTCGATGAGGGAGGTATGCACCGCCAGGACCGGGTCAAAGAGGTGGGCGAGGCGGATGCGGTGCGCCTCGGAAACCAGGCGGAAGAGCGCCCCGTCGCCGTCGAAGCTCCACGGGCGCCCAGCTGCGACGATTTCCAGGCGCGGTTCGTCAAAGCGGTAGAGTAGTTCGTCGGCAATCGCGCCGCTGGGGTCGCGATAAACCAGCGTCAGCGCATCCGAGCCGTGCCACTCCACCTTGACGACGGTGACGGGGACGTCAGGGAGAACGCCTCGCACGCTGGTGTCAGGCTGCAGATCCTCTAGTTTCATCGCTCTCACCACACCCCGGACGCACGATACGTAGAAGTTTAGGGCATCCAAGCGTTAGGTCCGCCGCGGTGCGCCGCCCCGAATGAGTGCCGTTTTCGCACTGCCGGAGTCCCAGCCGGGGCCGGTGGTATGGGTGGCGAGCTTGGTTGCGGCATGCCAGCAGCGGCTACCGGTGCGGCTAAGGGCTGCAGATTCTCGATTCCGAAGCCGCAAGCCCCACGGCGCAGCCCTTGAGCAGCCCGGCATTCAGCGGGCGGTTTTTTCCTTTGAGAACATTTTCTGCGTTGTTGAATCAAGGTGGTGCGCCCGGCGCGATTCGAACGCGCGACCTTCAGATCCGGAGTCTGACGCTCTATCCGGGCTGAGCTACGGGCGCACGGGATGGGGTGAGCGAGGGGATTTGAACCCCCGACCACCGGAGCCACAGTCCGGCGCTCTGCCAGCTGAGCTACGCCCACCACACGGAAAACTGGCCTGCCTGAGAGGATTCGAACCTCCGACCCGCGGATTAGAAGTCCGCTGCTCTATCCAGCTGAGCTACAGGCAGCGAGGTGACGAGTCGGGGGTGGTCGGGGCGAGAGGATTCGAACCTCCGACCCCCTGCGCCCAAGGCAGGTGCGCTACCAGGCTGCGCCACGCCCCGGCCCATGTGGCTTGCAAAACCTCTGGCTTCACAAAGAGCTACCCCCCAAAACAGGGGAGGCTCACGTTAGCAGCGGCGCGGGGCGGCGTCAAGTTGGTGGTGCGCCGACCCGCGGCGGATTAGCGCCTGGTGCCGTACAGGTCGGCCAGGCCGACCGCCGCCAGGCGTTCGGCCAGCGCCGCGTTTTGCGCCGCGAATACCGTCGCCAGCCCGTGGCGGGCGAGGGTGAGGAGGGCATCCAGCTGGGCGGCGCTCAACGGCTCTTTCTCCGCCGTGCCCTGGATCTCGACGATGCCACCGCGGGCCGTCCCCACCAGGTTGAGGTCGGTGGCGGCGCGGGCGTCTTCGTGGTAATCCAGGTCGAGGAGGGGACGGCCGCCGACGATGCCCACCGATATGGCCGCCAGCTGCTCTTTGAGCGGCCAGCCGGGGAGGGCGCGTTGCTCCTTGAGTTTGAGCAGGGCCAGCACCATGGCCACAAAGGCGCCGGTGATGGAGGTGGTGCGGGTGCCGCCGTCGGCCTGGATGACGTCGCAGTCCACCAGCAGGGTGCGCTCGCCCAGCAGGCCGAGGTCGAGGGCGGCGCGCAGGGAGCGGCCGATCAGGCGCTGGATCTCCGCTGAGCGCCCGGACACCCGGCCGCGGGCGCTGTCGCGCGCCGTGCGCTCCTCGGTGGCGCGGGGGAGCATGGCGTACTCGCAGGTCAGCCAACCCTCGCCGGTGTCGCGCAGAAACGGCGGCACGCGACCCTCCACGGTGACGTTGCACAGCACGGTGGTGTCGCCGCAGCGGGTGAGGACGCTCCCCTCGGGGTACTTGACGTAGTCGAGGGTGAAGGAGATGGGTCGAACCTGGTCGTCGGCGCGGTTGTCGGCCCGCGCGGGGTTAAGGGACTGCTGCACGGAGGGCCTCCAGGAGGCTACGGTAGCTCACCCCACCGCCCGGGGCAAGGTGCGCGGGTGGTTTCGAGGCTCGCCTACAGGTCGATGAGCTCCAGGGGCGCCGGCAGGGGGTCTCCGAGGATGGAGGTGGCGATGCGGGCGAAGCGCGCCGCGGCGTCGGTGACCAGCAGCTGGACCCTCCCCCGGCGGCCGTTCCCGCGGCGCGTGGCGGTGTCCTGGGCCTCGATCTCATCGGCCACCGCCGTGGCGGAGTCGACGAGGGTGACACCGGGGCCCACGGCAGCCGCGATGGCGCGGCGCAGCAGGGGGTAATGGGTACAGCCGAGGATCAGGGTGTCGATGCCGGCGTGGGCCAGATCGGCCAGGTAGACCTCGGCCACCTGGCGGGTGACCGGATGGTCGAACCACCCCTCTTCGGCCAGCGGCACGAACAGCGGGCAGGCGCGGGTGAGCACCCTGGCGTCGGGCAGGAGCGCCTGCACGGCCCGCACGTACGCCGAGGAGGCGATGGTGGATTCGGTGCCGATGACGCCGATACGGCCCCGGGTGGCGGCGGCGGCGGCGCGGGCCCCCGGCTCCACCACCCCCAGCACCGGCACCGGCACAGCCTCGCGCAGAGCGCCAAGGGCCAGAGCGGAGGCGGTGTTGCACGCCACCACCAGCAATTTGATCCGCCTCCCCACCAGCGCTCTCGCCGCGCCCAGGGCGTAGCGCACCACGGTGTCGGGGGATTTGGTGCCGTAGGGCAACCGCGCCGTGTCCCCCAGGTAGAGGAAGTGCTCCTCGGGGAAGCGGCGGCGCAGTTCGGCGAGCACCGTGAGGCCGCCGATGCCGGAATCGAAAATCCCCACCGGGCGCGGGTCGTTCACGGGGCGACGAGATCCGGGCGGGGGGCGAGGGGACGGCTCAGGTCTAGATGGCCGAACCCCTCAATCTGCCGCCCGCCGAACAGTAGTTGCACCCGCGCTACCCCGGGGCAGCTGGCCACCACCGAGTTGACCGCGGCATACACCAGGCCGAGCTCTGTGGCGGTGCCCTGAATGTGGCCGGCAGGCGGAGGCGAGATGTCGGCGACGACGTTACCTTGGGCGGTGACAAAGACAGCGTCCAAAGTCGCCGGCCAGGTGAACGGGGAGGCCCACCCCTCCTGGGAGCCGGCCAGGAGCTCCTCCAGCACCACCGCGGCACAGCGAGGGGTGGCGGCGGGCAGCTCGGGGAGGAGGCGGCGCTCCCGGTGCAGGAGCAGGTCGTTGCCGGGGAAGAACAGGACGATGGCCGCCGGGACCGGCGTCGGCGCCGGGGTGCCGGCAGGCTCCACCGGCGGCTCCGGGCGGGAGCGGGAGCGGCTGAACAGCATCGCCGCGGCGGCCAGGCCGACCACCAGGAGAAGGGCCGCCAGGAGAATGCGGGGCCACGTCATGGTTGCGCGCCGGCGCTGGCCGCCGAGGCACCCCGCAGGAACGCCACCACGGCCGCGGCCAGGGCATCGGCGATGCGCGCCTGGGTGTCTGGCTGGCTGACCAGCTGTCCCTCCTCCGGGTGGGAGAGGAAGCCAATCTCCACCAGGGCCGCCGGCATGGTGGCGCCGGTGAGCACCACGAAGGGGGCTTGTTTGACCCCGCGATTGGCGATGCCATGGACCACGTTCAGGCGGTCCTGAATCTCTCGGGCGAGCTGGGCCGAGGCGTTGAGGTTGGCGACGTGGGCCAGATCCCAGAGGATGAGGCCCAGGGTGCCGTTGTCGGCGGGGGCGTTCTCGCGCTCGGCGGCGGCCGCGGCCTGGGGGTCGGAGGCGTCGGCGCTCATGTAGTAGGTCTCCGCGCCCCGCGCCCCGCGCGCCGGCGAGGCGTTGGCGTGAATCGAAAGGAAGGCGTCGGCCCGCAGGCGGTTGGCCAGCGCCGTGCGCTCCCGCAGCGGCACCGTTTCGTCGCCCTCGCGGGTGAGGCGCACCTCCAGCCCGACGGCGCGCAGACGGTCCGCGACCAGCCGGGCGACGGCGAGGGTGACCGTCTTCTCCAGCACCCCACCTGCCCCCACGGCGCCCCGGTCCTCGCCCCCGTGGCCCGGGTCGATGACCACCAGCGGCCCCACCCGCGGCATCGCCGCCGCACCCGCAGGCACGCTGGAGCCCAGGCGTACCACGAAGCGTTGTGGCTCTTCGAGGGGGTAGCTGGCGGTCACTTCCCACCCCGGGGCGACGGTCAGGGTGAGGGCGTTCCCATCCACCGAGGCATCCTGCAGACCCCCCTGGGGCGTTACCGGTGCGGCCAGCCGAATCGCCCCTTGATAGACGAGCATTAGGCCGGAAGGCACCGGACGCGGACGCGGCAACATCGCTGGCCCACTGGCCACCACCACGGTGGCTCCGTCCTCGAGGACGACCGACAGGGCCACCACCGCGGCGTTCCCTGCGGGGGTCAGGGAAAGCCCGGTGGGCACGCTACCTGCGATTTCCCAGCCCAGCGGGGCGAGCAGCGCCGCGGCCACCGCTTGGTTGCCCACGGCGCGCCCCTCCAGCAAGCGGATGGGGCCCGGCAGCGGCTGCAGCCGCCCGTCCACCACGGCGAGGGAGCCGCCGGGGGTGAACTGCACCTCGCGGCCGCCACCGCGGGCGGTGTAGCTCCCGGCCGCGGCGGCGAATTCCACCTCGGCGCCGGCCAGCCGCAGCAGCTCGAGGAGATCCACCAGATCGGCGCGGGAAAAGACCTCGGCGGTGCGCGCCGGAGTTACCACGGTCACGGCCGCCGCGGTTGCGGCGACGGCGAGCAGCAGCAAGGTGGCAAACACGCGCGGCAACATGGTGGAGACGGACCCGCCGCCCCGGGGCGGGCGGATCCGGCGGGCAGGGTACACGCTTGCCGCCTGCCGAGCAAGAGACACCCGAGACGGGCGGACGCGACGGGTGCAGGGGCAGGCGGGTCAGGAGGCCAGGTGGCGGGCGAAGGCGTGGCGCAGGGCGGCGGCGACCACCTCCACCGAGACGTGGAAGCCTGCCTGGCGCAAGGAGGTGACGAACTCCCGGTGGGGGCGTTGCCGGCGGTACGCCGGCTGGCGCGAGGGCATGGGGAGGTAGCGATCCATGAGCGCCAGGTCGGGATCCACCAGCACCGAAAGTTGATATAGGACCCGCGGCCCCCACAGCCGCAGCGCCGAGCCGGCGACCTTGCGGTCGCCCAGGCAGAGGTCGGACACCCCCCGTGGTGTGACGCAGGTCACACCGCAGGCCTCCAGAGCCGCCATGGCCACCCCGCCCCAGCGGGCGAAGTGCCTCTCGGGCAGCAGGCCGGGCAGGTCGGTGTGCGCCAGCACCGAGACGGTGACCACCCCCGGCGACAGCACCACCGCGCCCCCGCCCGAGGGGCGGACCACCACCGCGACCCGGTCCCGCTGGCAGGCCGCCAGGTGAAGTTCTCGGCGGGGATCGCGGGAGCGGGGCAGCACCACGACCACCTCCTCCGCCGGCAGCACGCGCAGCACCGGCGGCTGCGCCGCCGGCAGGTCCACGCCGGCCAGGGTCAGCGCGTGGGGGGAGGGCGGGGTCGTGGGCGCCGCGCTCATAGTCACCAGGTTGCGACTATACTTGCCTCATGAAATGGCACGTCCTGGGGAGTTACGGCGGCTCCAGCCCGCAGTGCCGTACCACCTCCTTCCTTATCGACGACACGCTGGCCCTGGATGCCGGGGCGATCACCCAGGCGCTTTCTCTCGAGGCGCAGCGCGCTATCAACCATATCGTCCTCACCCATTCGCACCTGGATCATATTGCGTCCATCCCTTTTTTGATTGAAAACACCTTTGGCCAACGGGAGGGGGCGGTGGAGATCCTCGTCTCTCCTCCCCTGTTGCACACCATCAAGCACCACCTGTTCAACAACGACACGTGGCCCGATTTCACCCGCATCCCCAATGACCTGCTGCCGGCGATGCGCTTGCGCAGCGTCGAGGAGCGCGTGCCGTTTGCGGTCAACCACCTGCGCCTTACCCCGGTACCGGTGAACCACACCGTGCCCACCCACGCCTTCCTGGTGGAGGATGACCGGGGCGCCACCCTTTTCACCTCGGACACGGGTCCCACCGACGAGGTGTGGGAGGTGGCCAACCGCACTGAGCACTTGCACGCCGTGATCGTGGAGGTGTCGTTTCCCAACCGCATGCAGGCGGTGGCCGATCTCGCCCTCCACCTCACCCCCCAGACCCTTGCCGCCGAGTTGAGTAAGCTGCGGCGCCGGGTGCCGGTGTACCTGTACCATCTCAAGCCCCCCTTTCTCGAGGAGCTGCGGCGCGAGCTGGCGGAAACTGGGTTTCCCCACCCGGTGGAAGAGCTGGTCCAGGATCGCGTGTACCACTTCTAGGCAGCGGCTCCCTTTTACCACTTGGCCGGTCGGTTACCCCAGCTGTCGATCATCGCTTAACGACGCATGGAGGCGACGAGGGCGCCGATGCGGTCCTGCGTCTCGGGGTTGAACCACAGGTCCAAAAAGCGCTCCATCTCTTCCTCGTCCCGCCGCGCCATGGCCTCCGCCAGCCGGTGACGCAAAAACGCCTTGGCCGCAGCGTAGGCAACCGCCGGACGGGAGGCCAGGTGGCGCGCCTGCCGGCAGGCGTCGGCCAGCACCGCCGCCGGGTCGGCCAGCCGCTCCACCAGGCCCAGCTCGAAGGCGCGCTCGCCGCCGATCCCGTCCCCTTCCAGAACCAGTTGCTCCACCGCCCGGGTGGGGTAAAGGGCGAGGAGCATGGTCACCGCGCCCGCGGGCACGGGAAACCCCAGGTTGACCTCGGACAGGCCGATGCGCGCCCCCGAGCGGGCCATGACGCGGCGATCGCAGGCCAGCGCCAGCAGGCAACCCCCGGCAATGGCATGACCGCTCACCGCCGCTACCGCTGGCCCGGGGTAGGTGGCGAGGCGGCGGAGGGTGGCGTTGAACGCCGCCATCACGGCCTGGACCGTCTCGCGCGGCTGCTTGTCCAGCGCCTTGAGGTCCAGTCCTGGGCAGAAGACCGACGGGTGCGAGGAGGCGAGCACCAGTGCCGGGGCGCCTCGTGAACCGGCGAGATCGCTGAGGGTCTTGTCCAGGGCGGCGATGGCGGTGTGGTCGAGGGCGTTGGCGCCGCGATCGAGCCAGAGGATCATCACTCCGTCGCGCTCTTCCAGCCGAAGGGGGTCGCTCACGGCACCTCCTGCACCATGCGTGCGAACAGCGCCGTCACCGGGGAACGGGGAGACAGCTCCGGGTGGAAGGTGGCGGCCAGAAGGTTTTTCTGGCGCACGAGCACGGGATCGTCGCCGCGCCAGGCCAGGATCTCCACGCCCTCGCCGACCTCGACGATGCGCGGCGCGCGGATGAACACCCCCTCGAACCACGGCTCCTCGAGGCCACCGCCGGGCGCCGTGCGCAGCGGCACCACCGCCGACTCCAGCTGGCGTCCATAGCTGTTGCGTTCCACCACCACGTTGAGCACCCCCAGCGACGGCTGCGCCGGGTTACGCACCTCCCGCGCCAGCAGGATGACGCCGGCGCAGGTGGCCAGCACCGGGACGCCTGCGGCGACCCATGCGGTGATCGCCTCCCCGAGGCCGGTGCCCTCCATGAGGCGCAGCATGGTGGTGGACTCCCCGCCCGGCAGGACGATGGCGGGCGGCCGCCCTGCCAGCAGCTGGGCGGCGGTGCGCACCTCTCTCGTGCCCAGACCGTGGGCGGCGAGGGCGGCGGCGTGGGCGGCGAAGTCCCCCTGCAGGGCAAGCACCGCCACGGGCGAGGGAGGCGCTTCGGCGTCGCCGCCCGCCCGCGGCGACGGGGGGACGGGAAACACCTGCACCGCCACCTACCACCCCCGCCGCGACAGCATCTCCTCCGGGGTCAGCTTGCCCACGTCGAGACCGGGCATAGCGCCCGCGAGGCCGCGGGAAACCTCCAGCACCACGCCGGGATCCTGCCAGTGGGCGACGGCGCGCACGATGGCCTCCGCCCGCCGCCTGGGGTCCTCCGACTTGAAGATGCCCGACCCCACGAACACCGCCTCGGCGCCCAACATCATGCACAGCGCGGCGTCGGCCGGGGTGGCCACACCCCCCGCCGCGAAGTTGGGCACCGGCAGTTTGCCGTGCTCGGCGACGTACTGCACCAGCTCGAACGGCGCCCCGAGCTCCTTGGCGGCGGGGATCAGCTCGGCGGCGTCCAGAGTGCCCAGTCGCCGCACCTCGCGGCGCACGGCGCGCAGGTGGCGTACCGCCTCCACGATGTTGCCCGAGCCCGCCTCCCCCTTGGTGCGGATCATGGCGGCCCCCTCGGCAATGCGTCGCAGCGCCTCCCCCAGGTTGCGGCAACCGCACACGAACGGCACCTTGAAGTCGTGCTTGAAGACGTGGTTCTCCTCATCGGCGGGGGTGAGCACCTCGGACTCGTCGATGAAATCCACCCCCAGCGCCTCCAGCACCCGAGCCTCGGCGATGTGGCCGATGCGCACCTTGGCCATCACCGGAATGGACACGGTGCGCATGATCTCCTCGATCTTCTCGATGGCCGCCATGCGCGCGACCCCGCCCTCGCTGCGGATATCCGCGGGCACCCGCTCCAGCGCCATCACCGCCGCCGCTCCGGCGTCTTCGGCGATCTTCGCCTGTTCGGCGTCGGTCACATCCATGATCACGCCGCCCTTGAGCATCTCGGCGAGCCCCACCTTGACGCGAAAATCTGGAGTGTCGAATTTCATCTTTTCACCTACCTCTCTCCGGCCTTGGGGCCGGTTCACACCAGCGGCACCGCGGTGTCTTGCCCGCCCAACGCCGCGACGACCTCTTCCACCGCCCGGCGCAGCGCCGCCCCCCCCACAGCGGCGTACGCCAAGCGCACCACGTCGTCGCGGCCACTCACCGACATCGCCGGCCCGGGCAGCACCCACACGCCGTTGCGCGCCGCCCGCTCCGCCACGGCGCGCGAGCTCTCCCCTGGGGGCAGCGACAGCAGCAGGGAGAACCCGCCGGCCGGCCGGGTCCAACCCACCCCGGCGGGGGCCGCGGCCAGAGCCTGGAGCACCTCCTGGCGGCGCTGGAGAGCGGCGTGGCGCAGCCGCTCCAGCTGGCCATCCAACACGCCCCGCTGGCACAGCGTCCACGCCGCGGCCTCCAGGAACGGGCTGCCCGACAGATCGGTGGCGCGCTTGACCGCCACCACCGCGTCGAGTACCGCCGGCGGACCGGTGAGCCACCCCACCCGCAACCCCGGGAACAGCGACTTGGAAAAGGAACCCACCGTCACCACCTGGGCCGACAGCGCCCCCAGCGGCGGCGGCACACGCCCCTCGCCCACCAGGGCGGGGTCGAAGAACTCCTCCACCAGGATCGTGTCCAGCGTCGCCGCACCGGCCAGCAACCTTTCCCTGGCCGCCTGGTCCATGACCAATCCGGTGGGGTTGTGCAGGGTGGGGGTGATCACCGCCAGCCGCGCCCCCGCCCCCCTGGCTGTCGCGCACAGCGCCTGCGGATCGGCCGGCGCGTGGACCGCCGGCACGCCCAGCGGGCGCACCTGATGGGCCGCCAGCAACGGCGGCAGCCCAGGGTACGTCGGGTCTTCCACCACCACCGCGTCGCCGGGCCGGGTGAAGGCGCGCAAGAGCAGGTCGAGACCGTGCTGGACCCCCGAGGTGAGCACGATCTCCTCGGTGCGCGCCCGCCACCCGAGGCGGCGCAGGCGCTCCGCCAACCAGGCGCGCAGCGGCGCAAAGCCGCGGGCGCTACCGTACTGCGCCACCCCGTCCCCCTCCCCCTCGCTGCCGCCCAGCCCCAGCCAGGTGAAGACATCGCCGGCCGGGAGCAGCTCGGCGTCCGGGGCGTAACGCGCCAGATCCACCGCGCCCCGGGGGGGGTCGAAGCCAGTTTCCACAGGCGGCGGGCGGCGCCCCTGGCGAGATGGCCGCCCCACCTTCAGTTCGATGAGCCGCCGGCGCGCCAGCTCCCGGTAGGCAGCGGTGACGGTGGCGCGGCTGATGCCGCTGTCCGCCGCCAGGCGCCGCGCGGACGGCAGGCCGGCGGCGCCGACGGCGTGCAGGCGGCGCTCCAGCCGCTCCGCCAGACGCAGGTAGAGGGGCCGGTTGGAGACTTCTTCGGCTGCACGCCGGGCCAGAGAGTCGAACGGCTCGTCCACGGGGGTACTATCGACCGGTCTATGCCATTTGTCAAGAATGGCATAGCCATTTAATCCACGACTGCCGGAAACGGGCTTTAAAACAGAGGCGGCCTGCTCTCCTCTTCGCCGTTTTCGTCGCGCTCGGCCAGCTTGGCCACCGCCACCACGCGGTCGTCGTCCTCCAGGTCCATGAGTTTGACCCCCTGGGTGGCGCGGCCGATGCGCCGCACGCCGGCGGCGGAGGTGCGGATCACCATCCCCTTGGCGGTGACCAGGAGCACGTCTTCGTCGCCTTCCACGTGGCGCATGCCGGCCACGTTGCCGGTGCGCGGGGTAACGCGCATCAGGGTGACCCCGTACCCACCCCGCCCCTGCAAGCGGAACTCGCGGACCGGCGTCCGCTTGCCGAAGCCGCGCTCGGCCACCACCAGGATGTCGCCGTTGTTGTCAGCCGGGAAGACCGCCATCACCTCCACGAAGTCTCCCTCCCGCAGGTGAATGCCGCGGACCCCGGCGGCGACCCGCCCCATGGGGCGGATTTCTTTCTCCTCGAAGCGAATCCCCAGGCCGAGGTGGGTCCCCAAAAAGACGTGGGTGTTGCCGTCGGTCAGCCGCACGTCCAAAAGGTCGTCCCCCTCCTCCAGCGCCACGGCGATAATGCCGGTGGAGCGGGGGTTGGAGTAGGCGGCCAGATCGGTGCGCTTGACCTTGCCCCGGCGCGTGGCGAAGAGCAAAAAGAACCGCGGGTCGAACTCCTTCACCGCCACCAGGGCAGCCACATTCTCCCCCTGGCTGACTGGCAGGAGGTTGACCACCGCCTTGCCCCGCGCCGCCGGGCCCGCCTCCGGCACCTCGTGGACTTTCAGCCAGTAAACCTTGCCGGTGGAGGTGAAGACCAGCAGGTAGTCGTGGGTGGAAGCCACGAAGAGATGTTCCACCGGGTCCTCGTCCCGGCCCGCCACGCCCCGCCGCCCCCGCCCTCCGCGCCGCTGCGCGCGGTAGGTCGACACCGGCGTGCGCTTGATGTAGCCGTTACGGGTGACCGTCACCACCACGTCTTCCTCGACGATCAGGTCTTCCAGCGAAAGCTCCGACTCCTCCGGCAGGATCTCGGTGCGCCGCGGCACCCCGAAGCGCCGCTTCACCTCCTCCAGCTCGCTCACGATGATGTCCACCACCAGCGCCTCGGAGGCGAGGATCGCCTGCAAGCGCTCGATGAGGGCTAAAACCTCGCGGTGCTCGGCGACGATCTTTTCCCGCTCCAGGGCGGTCAAGCGTTGCAGGCGCATCTCCAGGATGGCCTGCGCCTGGGCTTCCGAGAGGCCGAAAAAGCGCATGAGGTCCAGGCGGGCGCGGGCTGGGTCGGCGGCCGCACGGATGGTGGCGATGACCGCGTCCAGGTTGTCCAGGGCGATCACCAAGCCTTCCAGGATGTGGGCACGCTCCTGGGCCTTGGCCAGGTCGAAGCGGGTCCGCCGAGTCACCACCTCCTTGCGGTGATCCAGGAAGTGCTCGAGGATTTGCTTGAGGTTGAGCAGGCGAGGCTGGTTGTCGACGATGGCCAGGAAGGTGATGCCGAACGACGACTGCATGGGGGTGAGCTTGTAGAGCTGGTTGAGCACCACCTGGGGCACCGCATCGCGCTTGAGCTCCACGACGATGCGGATGCCGTCGCGGTCCGACTCGTCGCGCAGGTCGGCGATCCCCTCGATTTGTTTCTCATGCACCAGTTCGGCGATGCGTTCCACCAGGCGCGCCTTGTTAACCTGGTAGGGCAACTCGCTGACGATGATCGATACCTTCTCGCCCTTGCGCGCATGCTCGATGCGCGCCCGGGCCTGCATCTGCACGCTCCCGTGCCCGGTGGTGTAGGCCTGCCGGATGCCGGCCGTGCCGCGGATGATCCCCTCGGTGGGAAAATCCGGGCCGGGCAGCAGCGGCAACAACTCCTCCACCGAAACCCCGGGGTGGCGGGCGACGGCGATGGTGGCATCCACCACCTCGGCGAGATTGTGCGGCGGGATGTTGGTCGCCATGCCCACGGCGATCCCGGAAGAGCCGTTGACCAGCAGGTTGGGGAAGGTGGCGGGCAAAACCGTCGGCTCCTGCAAGGAACCGTCGTAGTTGGGCTGCCAGGCCACCGTTTCCTTGGCCAGATCGTCGCCCAGCAACTCCTCGGCCAGGCGAGAGAGACGTACCTCGGTGTAGCGCATGGCCGCCGGACTGTCGCCGTCGATGGAGCCAAAGTTCCCTTGGCCATCCACCAACACATGGTTCATCGAGAACTTCTGTGCCATGCGCACCAGCGCGTCGTATAAAGCCGCATCGCCGTGGGGGTGGTACTTGCCCATGACGTCCCCGACGATGCGCGCCGACTTCTTGTAGGGCTTGGCGGCGGTGTTCCCCTGCTCCCACATCCCGTACAGGATGCGACGGTGCACCGGTTTTAGCCCGTCGCGCACGTCGGGCAGGGCGCGCCCGATGATCACGCTCATGGCGTAGTCGAGGTAGGAGCGCTTGAGCTCCTGTTCGATGGCGACGGGGATGCGCTCCTCGCGGGAAAACAGGATGTCGTTCATGGCCGGCCGATCCCGCCCCGAGGCAACGTGCAGCGCCGGTCCTGCGCGAGGTTACACATCGAGGTTCACCACCTCCAGGGCGTTGTGCTCGATGAACGCCCGCCGAGGCTCCACTGCGTCCCCCATGAGAATGGAAAAGAGTTCATCCGCCTCGGCCGCGTCCTCGACGCGCACCTGAAGCAGTCGGCGCGTATCTGGGTTCATGGTGGTGCTCCAGAGTTGCTCCGGGTTCATCTCGCCGAGCCCCTTGTAGCGTTGGATGGCGAGGCCCTGGCGGGCCGCACGGTACACCTTTTCCACCAGCTCCTCCGCCGAGCCCACGGTTTCCGACACGCCCTCCAGGGCAAGGTGAAACGGCGGGTGATCGAACTCTCCCAGCGCCTTCTGCAGCTCCACCAGCTGGGTGTACTCGTAGGTGCGCACCAGCCCGTAGCCCAGCTCCACCTGGCGGCGGCGGCCGTTGCGGGCGTGGGTGACGGTGAGCGCCAGGGTGCCGTGCTCCTCGTCCTGAACCAGGGGGGAGACCTCCCACCCCTCCAACGCCAACTCCTCGGCCAGGGCGTGCATCGTCGCCTCGCTGGCGACATCCTGGCGCCTAGTGATGTTGAGGCGCAGCATGATCTTTACCAGGTCGGTGGGCCAGCCGCGCTGCTCCAGGCGCTCCAGGTGCTCCAGGCGCCGCTCCAGGCGGCGGAGAGTATCGCGCAGCTCTCGGCCCCGCAGTTGCGCCCCCGAAGAGGACAGTGTAATCACCGCGCTTTCCGACAGGCGCTCCAAGAGGAACGCCGAGAGATCCAGATCATCCTTGAGGTAACGCTCCTCTTTCTTCACCGCCACCTTGTACAACGGTGGCTGGGCGATGTAGAGGTAGCCCTTCTCGATGATCGGGCGGAAGTGTCGGAAAAAGAAGGTGAGCAGTAAGGTGCGGATATGGGCGCCGTCCACGTCCGCGTCGGTCATGATGATGATCTTGTGGTAGCGCAGCTTGGCAAGATCGAAGTCGTCGGCGCCGATGCCGGTGCCCAGGCACTGGATGAGGGTGCGCACCTCCTGGTTGGCGAGCATCTTATCAAAGCGCGCCTTCTCCACGTTGAGGATCTTGCCGCGCAGCGGCAGGATCGCCTGGAAGCGGCGGTCGCGCCCTTGTTTGGCCGACCCACCCGCCGAGTCGCCTTCCACCAGGTACAGCTCGCAGTGGGCCGGGTCCTTCTCCTGGCAGTCGGCCAGCTTCCCGGGTAGAGAGGAACTTTCCAGCGCCCCCTTGCGGCGCGTCAACTCCCGGGCGCGGCGCGCCGCTTCCCGGGCGCGCGCTGCCTCCACGCACTTGCCGATGATCCGCCTGGCCAGGGTCGGGTTTTCCTCGAAGACCTCCGCCAGACGGCTGGAGAGGATCGACTCCACCCACCCCTTGGCGTGGGAGGAAACGAGTTTGTCCTTAGTTTGCGAGGAGAACTTGGGGTCGCGGATGCGCAGGCTGAGCACCGCGGTCAACCCCTCCCGCACGTCCTCGCCCGAGAGTCCCTCGGGCAAGTTCTTCAGCAGGTTGTTGGCCTGGGCGTAGGCGTTGATGGTCCGGGTGAGGGCGGCGCGGAAACCGGAGAGGTGGGTGCCGCCGTCGGAGTTGTACACGGTGTTGGTGAACGGCAACACGTTCTCGGTGTACCCGTCGTGCCACTGCAAGGCGATGTCCACCTCTTCGCCGTCGCCGTTGCGCTCGGTGATGGTGATGGGCTTGGGGTGGAGGGTGTTTTTGGAGCGGTTGAGGTAGCTGACGAACTCGGCGATGCCGCCCTTGGAGAGGAACTGGTGCTCCTGCCCCCGGCGTTCGTCCACGAAGCGGATCTCCACGCCGGGGTTGAGAAACGCCAGCTCGCGCAGGCGCTGGACCATGAGGTCGTGGTGGAACTCCAGGATGGAGAAGATCTGGTGGTCCGGCTTGAACGTCACCACGGTGCCGGTGCGCTTGGCCGAACCTACCCGCTGCAAGTCGCTGACTGGCACCCCGCGCCGGTACTCCTGCTCCCACAGCCCGCCGTCCCGCCGGATCTCCAGGCGCAGCCACTCCGACAGGAAGTTGACCACGGACACGCCAACTCCGTGGAGGCCGCCGGAGACGCGGTACGACTTGTTGTCGAACTTTCCCCCGGCGTGCAGCTCACACATGATCACTTCCGCTGCCGGCCGGCCGGTCTCCTTGTGAATGTCCACCGGGATGCCGCGGCCGTTGTCCTCGACGGTCACCGAGTTATCGGCGTGGAGCCGGACGGTGATGCGGGTCGCGTAGCCGGCCTGCGCCTCATCGATGGCGTTGTCCACCACCTCCCAGACCATGTGGTGCAGGCCGGAGATGTCGTCGGTATCGCCGATGTACATCCCCGGGCGCTTGCGTACCGCCTCGGGGCCTTTGAGCAGCTTGATATCCGCCGCCGTGTAGTGATTCTCGGTCAAGAACGTGCTCCTTCAAGCTGGCGCGCTCCCGCCACCAGGCCAGCGCGGATCTGCCACACCGTGGCACCGGCCAGGCACGGGGCGATCATCGCCTCGTGCGCCGAGGAAACAACGGCCGCGCCGCGCTTGGCGAGCCGTTCCACCACACGCGCCAGGGCACTGGCGTCGAGCTCGGTGTCCACGTCGTCGAAGACCACCATGGGCGTCTGACTGCGCATTCTTTCCACTACCGCCATTGCGGCCAGCTTCAGTGCCGTAGCGAGAAGCTTTCCCTGTCCCGCCGAAACCACCTCTCTCGCCGGCGCGCCAGCCAGCACGATCTCCACATCGTGCCGGTGTGGCCCGACGAGGGTGTGTGCCCGCCGCCGTTCGCGGCGACGCGAGCGTGCCAGGAACAACCGCAGGCGTCCCGCCACCTCGGCGGGGCTCCCGGGAGTTGCTCCGTCGGTATCATTATACCGCAAAATGGGGCGCGGGTGAGCCCACTCCAAGGCAGCTAACTCCTGCATAAGAGCTTCTTCCAGGGGACTGAGGGCGGCCAGGCGGAGCTCCACGAGACGGCTCCCCAACACCGCCAACTGCTGCTCGAACGCCGCCAACTCGGCGTCGCTGGCGTCCCGTTGAAGGGCGGCGTTGCGCTGGCGGAGCGCCTGGCGATAGCTCTGCAAGACCAAATAGGTCTCCGGACGCAGATAAAACGACAAACGATCCAGAAACCGCCGGCGCTCCTCCGGGCCGCCCCAGATGAGCTGGCGGTCGGCACTGGAGAAGGCAATCACCGGGAAGAGGGATAAATACTCCGCCGCCGCCAGGCGGCGCCCACCCCGAAAGAGCTGGCGGTGGAGGCGGCGGCCGGCCCGGGCGGTGACGGTAAGATCCAGCTGCGCGCCGGCGCGAGCGACCACGCCCGCGAGCTGGAAACCGCCGGCTCCCTGTTGCACCCATGACAACGGCGTCCCTGGGCGGAACGACGCCAGGTTGCCGAGCACTGCGACCGCCTCGAGGAGACTCGTCTTGCCGGCGCCGTTGGCGCCCAGGACAGCGACCAATCCATCCGGAAACGCCAGCTGCTGCGCGTGCAGGTTCCGGAAGCCGATGACGGTCAGTGCCCGCAGACCCACACGGTCACACGCGGATGGGCATGATGATATAGAGGACGTCCGCGACGGTGCACCCGGCGCCGCGGGGCACCATGGCGACCGCGCCTTCCTCGTCGCGCAGCTGCATCTCCACGGCTTCGCTGGTCACCGCCGCCAAAAACTCGATGACGAACTGCGCGTTGACCCGGATGGCCAAGGGGGGACCTTGGTACTGGCAGGACACCACCTCCGAGGCCTGCCCCAGGTCGAAACCCACCGACGCCAGGGAAAGGGCGTCAGCTCCAAAGCTCATCAAAACGGCGCGGGTGCGTTCGGAGGCCAGCAACCCGACGCGCCGCAGTGCCGCCAGGAGTTCCAGCCGTTGCACCACGGCAAGGTAGGGGTTATCCCGGACCAGCACCCGCTCGTACTGCGGAAAGCGCGCGTCGACGATGCGCGACAGCAGGACGCGCTCCCCGAACCGAAACGCCAGGTGGCTCTCCCCTTGCGCCAGATACACGGGCTCGGATTCGTTTTCGGGCAATCGGCGCAGCTGCGCCAACACCTTACGCGGCAATAGCTGCCGAGTAAACGGTGGTGCTCCGCCGCCGTGGCTATCGCGGGCGAAGGCGAGGCGATGGCCATCCGTGGCCACCATCTCGACGTCTTTCTCACCCAGCTTGATAAGCGCTGCGTTGAACTGGAACTGGCCGTCCTCCGGCGACACGGCGAAGAACGTGAGGTCGATGAGGCGCTGGAGCAGCTGTTGCGACACGGCAAATCCCTGCCCCTTCGGCACCTCAGGAAGGGTCGGGAAGTCCTCGGGGCGCAACGAGGCAAGCTTGGACTCGTACGTGCCGGAACGCACCTCCACACGATCCTCGTTCAACGCCAGGTCCAGGGAATCCGAGGGCAGGGAACGCACCATATCGTAGAACACTTTGCCGCGAATAGTCGCCCGCCCCTCCCGTCGGACCGCCGCGGGACACGATGCAATGAAGGTGATATCTAAATCGGTGGCGGACAGAACGAGGCGGTCGCCCTGGGCGGTGAGTAGCACGTCGGCCAGGATGGGCATGGTGCTGCGACGTTCGACGACCCCCTGAATGAGAGCCAGTTCGTCGAGGAGAACGGTGCGGTTGAGGGTAAGGTCCATGGGTGAGGCGCTCCTCCGCGCGACTGCTTCTAAGAGATGAGAGTGTACCTTCTCGAGTAGAAGAGGTCGAGAGTGTGGGTGATGGGCATGGGACGGGGATGATACGGGGGGAGTGAGTGTTGGGGGCGTACAAGGGTGTGGAGGAAGGCGCGGATGGCCTGTGGAGAGGTGTGGAGAAGGGGAAGAGCGGGCGGTGAAGAGGAGGAGAAAAGCAGCGGGGGTGTGGAAAGGGGTGC
>Ga0209101_1000475_pt1 | contig 32798 bp, 19 predicted proteins | sample ConPoolayeCmetaG_FD_185481 | JGI IMG/M metagenome (GOLD analysis project Ga0209101, IMG submission 185481) | Hot spring microbial mat communities from California, USA to study Microbial Dark Matter (Phase II) - Cone Pool mat layer C metaG... ...
GGGTCGGGAGCAGGAAAAAGGCCAGGGCTATACCTACAAGATAGAACCACTTGAAGTTCATCTTGCACCTCTCTCGTAAATAGCGCTCCGGCCACTGCTCGCGGCGGGTCTGCCAGGCCCAGGCCTGACTGGGTGACCCGCCGCCGGGCGCGGGGTGGCACACCCGGCCCGAGCACGGTTGCGCATCATGTCGCTCGCGGCGGGTCTGCCAGGCCCAGGCCTGACTGGGTGACCCGCCGCCGGGCGCGGGGTGGCACACCCCGCGCGAGCAGGAAGACTCCATCCAACCTGCGGGAGGGTGGGCAGTCAGGCGGAATCAGATTTCCTCATCTAGCAGGTCATCGTAGGTATCTTCGTCGTTAACCGTCAGGTCTTCCTCCCCGGCCAGTTCGTCTTCCAATTCGTCCAGGAGGGAGTCTGGTTCTTCCTCCTCCTCTTCGAGCATAAAGAGGCCGGCCAGCCGCTGTTGATGGGCTTCTTTGATGGCTTTCATCTCGGCTGGCGACGGCAGCCGGGGGCTGATCCGACGCACGCCGGAGCCGGCCGGGATAAGCTTGCCGATGATCACGTTCTCCTTCAGGCCATGCAGGCGGTCTATCTTGCCCTGGATGGCAGCCTCGGTGAGCACCCGCGTGGTCTCCTGGAACGAGGCGGCTGACAGGAAGCTATCCGTGTTCAACGCGGCTTTGGTCACGCCCAGGAGTACGGTCTGCGCGGTGGCTGGTTCCCCGCCCTCCGCCATGGTCTGAGCATTGGTCTCCTCGTAGACAAAGCGATCCACCAGTTCGCCGGGCAGGAGGTCTGTGTCGCCGGCCGTCTCTATCTGGACTTTGCGCAGCATCTGACGCACGATGATCTCGATGTGCTTATCGTTGATGTTTACCCCTTGGGAGCGATAGACGCTCTGGATCTCGTTCACCAGGTAGGATTGCACGGCTTCTTTGCCCTGGATCCGCAATACCTCACGGGGGCTTTTGGGGCCTTCGGTGAGTTGTTCACCGGCCTGGACGCGGTCCCCGACTTTGACGCGCAGCCGGGCGGCCGGCGGGATCTCGTATTCGCGTGTCTCGCGTTCCTCATGGTAGATCATACAACGCTCCGGCTCGCTGTGGAACTGCCCGCCGTGAGTCACCACTACCTCGCCCAATACCTGTCCCTTCTGCACCCGGTGGGCCAGTATCTGGCCCGGATACACGGTCTCCCCATCTTCCACCAACCGTTTGTAACCTACCGGGATATGGTATTGGATCTTTTGGCCCTCCGCTGTGTGGACGAAAGAGCCTTCGCCCAGGATACGGAGCTGGCCGCTCATGCTGGCGGTGATCTCTTTCACCACCTCGCCTTTCTGGACCCATTGGGCCAGGGGCTGGCCGGCCTCCACCTCCTGGCCGTCGGCCACCAGATACCGGTAACCACGGGGAACCACGATCTCGTCCTGAAAGACCTCGGTGGCTGTGACGGTAACTACCCGGTTATCCCCTTCCCATTGCACATCCACCACGCCCTCGATGTCGCTGATAATGGCCTGGCCTTTGGGCGTGCGGGCCTCGAATAGCTCTTCCACGCGGGGCAGACCCTGAGTGATGTCCTCGGCCCCGGCCACGCCACCGGTGTGGAACGTGCGCATGGTGAGTTGGGTACCCGGCTCGCCGATGGACTCGGCGGCGATGATCCCCACCGCCTCGCCCATCTCCACCAGCTTACCCCGGGCCAGGTCCCGGCCGTAGCACAGGCGGCACAGGCCATGATGCAGTTCGCAGGTCAGGGGTGAACGCACATACACCTCTTCCAGGCCGGCCGCCATGATGCGCGCCACCGCAGCCTCATCAATCTCCTGATTGGCGGCGACCAGGACCTCACCAGTGTGGGGGTTCACTATCGGCATGGCGGCCCAGCGGCCCAGGATACGTTCCGCCAGGCTGGCCCCCAGGCCCGTGGCCTCGCCAGCCCGAATCCAAACCCCCTGGTCGGTGCCACAGTCTTCGGCGCGAATGATCACGTCCTGAGCCACATCCACCAGCCGGCGCGTCAGATACCCCGAGTCAGCGGTGCGCAGGGCCGTATCCGCCAACCCCTTACGGCCGCCGTGCGTGGAGATGAAATACTCCAACACACTCAGCCCTTCGCGGAAATTGCTGCGGATCGGCAGGTCAATGATCCGCCCAGACGGGTCGGCCATCAGTCCCCGCATCCCGGCGATCTGGCGGATCTGCTGGAACTGGCCTTTGGTGGCCCCGGAGACGGCCATCATGTGCACCGGTCCAAAGGGGTCCAGGTCCTGGACGACGGCCCGGGTGATCTCTTCAGTGGCAGCGGTCCAGGCTTCCACGGTCTGGGCATATTTCTCTTCTTCCGTGATCAGCCCCCGCCGATAGTGCCGTTCGATCTCCTCTACCCGTTGCGTGGTCTCAGCCAGGATGCGCGCTTTTTCTGCCGGCACATCCATATCTCCAATGGCGATAGTGGTGCCGCTGCGGGTGGCATAGTAGAACCCGACCTCCTTGATGTCGTCGGCTACCTGGGCAGTGCGCTCGGGGCCAAAGAGGGCATAACAGTTGGCGATCAGGTCACGCAGCCGGCCCTTGTCCAGCACCTCGTTTTGGAAGCGGAGTTCCTCCGGCAATCTCATGTTAAAGATCACCCGCCCCACCGTGGTCTGGAGCAATTCCCCATTCCAACGCACGCTGATCTGGGCTTGCAGGTCTACTATGCCCAACTGGTAGGCCATGAGCACCTCATCCATGTCGGCAAAGACTTTGCCCTCCCCTTTGGCCCCGGGTCGGGCCAGGGTCATATAATAACAACCCAGGACCATGTCCTTTGTGGGGCCGATGGTGGGGGTCCCACTGGATGGGAGCAGCAGGTTGCGCGATGATAACATCAGCACCCGGGCCTCTTCCTTCGCCGCCTCCGACAGGGGCACATGTACGGCCATCTGGTCACCATCAAAGTCGGCGTTAAAGGCGGCGCAGACCAGGGGATGGATCTGGATGGCGCTGCCTTCTACCAGGACTGGTTCAAAGGCCTGGATGCCCAGCCGATGCAGGGTAGGGGCGCGGTTCAGGAGCACCGGGTGGTCCTGGGTCACCTCTTCCAGCACGTCCCAGACTTCTGGGCGCGCCCGTTCCACGATGCGCTTGGCGCTCTTGATGTTATGGGCATAGTTATGCTCCACCAGCTTGCGCATGACAAAGGGCTTGAATAGCTCCAGGGCCATCTTCTTGGGCAGGCCGCATTGGTGCAGTTTGAGTTCCGGCCCGATGACGATGACTGAGCGCCCGGAATAGTCCACCCGCTTGCCCAGCAGGTTCTGGCGGAACCGGCCCTGTTTGCCGCGCAACATGTCCGACAGGCTGCGCAACTTGTGGTTGCGACTGCCGGCCACGGCCCGGCCTCGTCGGCCGTTATCAATGAGGGAATCCACCGCTTCCTGGAGCATCCGCTTTTCATTGCGCACGATTATGTCTGGCGCGTTCAGTTCCAGGAGTCGCTTGAGCCGGTTGTTGCGATTGATGACCCGCCGATACAGGTCGTTCAGGTCACTGGTGGCGAAACGACCGCCGTCCAACTGGACCATGGGGCGCAACTCCGGCGGGATCACGGGCAGCACAGTGAGGATCATCCATTCCGGGCGGTTGCCGCTCTGGCGCAAGGCCTCCACCACCCGCAGCCGCTTGGTGGCTTTCTTATGCCGTTGGCCCTTGGAGGTGCGCACTTCTTCCTGCAACTCGGCGGCCATCTCATCCAGATCGGTGTTGCGCATGATCTCGTAGAGGGCCTCAGCGCCCATACCGGCCTGGAAGACATGACCCCAGCGGTCTTGCAACTCGCGATAGCGGGTTTCGGTGAGCAACTGGCCCACACGTAACTCCTCCAACTCGCCGCGTTGTTCCTCCAGGCTCAGGCGTACCCGTTCCGCCTCTTCGACGGCCCGGGCCCGGATCTCTTTGGCCTCCTCCTCGGCCACGTGGGTCAGTCGCTCGATCTCGGCCGCGATGAGCAGGCGATTATCTTCCTGCTTCTGGCGGAACTCTTCCTCTATAGTCTCGATGTGAGCCTGGGCGAGTCGCCGCAAGAGGTGCAGGTGCTCGGTTGTGACCAACGCGCCCTGTTCCACGATGGCCTCATCCCCGAACTGATAGGTCTGGGGAGCCATCCGATTCTGAGCGGCCTGCAATTCGGCTTGCAAGTTGGCGGCTTCGCTCATGATCTCATCGGTAGCGCTGGTGAGTTGTTCCTCCAACATCTGGCTCGTCGAGTCCCGCACACTCTCCAGGGTCTGGATCTCCTCGTCGGTGCGGAGCAAGATCTCGTCAATGCGGTCCTGGGCGGTGCGGTGCACCTGATCTACGGCCGCCGCGATGTTCTCATTGAGGCGCGTCAGGGCGCGTTCCCGGGCCGCCTCATCCACGGCCGTGACGATATACTGGGCGAAATAGATCACGCGTTCCAGGTTGCGGGGCGAGATATTCAGGAACAGGCCGATCCGCGATGGCGTGCCCTTGAAGAACCAGATATGGGTCACTGGCGAAGCCAGTTCAATATGCCCCATACGTTCCCGGCGCACTTTAGACCGGGCCACCTCTACCCCACATTTGTCGCAGATGATCCCTTTGTAGCGAACCCGCTTGTATTTGCCGCAATAACACTCCCAGTCCCGTGTCGGGCCAAAGATACGTTCGCAGAAGAGGCCATCGCGTTCCGGCTTCAGGGTGCGGTAGTTGATCGTCTCCGGCTTGAGGACCTCGCCATAGCTCCACGAGCGGATCTGCTCCGGCGAGGCCAGGCTGATGCGTACGGCCTTGAAGTCATTGACCTCTAGCATAGCTCTCCCCCTTACATGGCAAATTGCGAATTGCAGATTGCAGATTGCAGATTGCGAGTTGCAATTCGCCCGTGCGCTCAGTCGCTGCGCTCAAAACCGCCCAGGTCGATCCCCAGGTCGGGCAAGACATCTTCGCCACTGTCCTCCAGGAATTGAATCCGTTCGTCTTCCTCATCGAGCACCTCAACAGCTAAACCCAGGCTCTGGAGTTCCTTAACCAGGACTTTGAATGATTCTGGCACCCCTGGTTCCATGATGTCGGTGCCTTTGACGATAGCCTCGTAGGTCTTCACCCGGCCCACCACATCATCGCTTTTGACGGTCAGCAGTTCCTGGAGGATATGGGCGGCCCCATAGGCCTCCAAGGCCCATACCTCCATCTCCCCGAAGCGTTGGCCGCCGAATTGGGCTTTACCACCCAGGGGTTGCTGAGTCACCAACGAATAAGGGCCGGTGCTACGTGCGTGCACCTTGTCTTCCACCAGATGATGCAATTTCATCATATAGATGACCCCGACCGTCACCGGCTGGTCGAACGGTTCGCCGGTCTTGCCATCATACAGGATGGTTTTGCCGGTCAGGGGATGCGGGCAGCCCGTCTCGTTCGCGATCCGCTCCGCTATGGCGCGCACCTGATCATCCGGCAGACCGGTGGCCTGGTAGCCTTGCTCGCGCAGCCACTCGCGCAGGCAGAGGACCTGGACGGCGTTGTTGGCTGCCAGGTGGCGCTCGGTCAAGGCCGGATCATGACGATCCTGATCCAGCAGCCAGACGGCCTCGTGATGGCCATGCCGTTCCAGCCAGCGCCGGAGCGTCTCACGGCGCATGGCGCCGGTGATCTCTTCATCCAGCAGGCGGTCATAGCCGGCCTCGCGCCAGGCCACCTCCGCCAGATAGCGTAAAGCCATCATCCCCTGGATCTCGGTCTCTTTGGCTCCGTCAAAGACCGGGCTGATGACCTGAAACCCCAACTGATGGGCGGCCCAACCCAGGTGGGTCTCCAACACTTGGCCGATGTTCATGCGAGAAGGGACCCCGATGGGGTTGAGGATCATATCTATGGGGGTGCCGTCGGCCAGGAAGGGCATGTCCTCGAGGGGTACGACCTTGGAGATCACCCCTTTGTTGCCGTGTCGGCCGGCCACTTTATCCCCCACGGTGATCTTGCGCCGTTGGGCCAGGCTCACCGAAACGAGTTGCTGGACCCCGGCCTTTAGCTCATCATGATTATCCCGCGAGAATGACTGGATGTCCACCACCTTACCCCGCTCGCCGTGGGGCACCCGCAGTGATGAATCGCGGACCTCGCGGCTCTTTTCCCCAAAGATGGCCCGTAACAACCGTTCTTCAGCCGTAAGCTCGGTCTCGCCTTTGGGGGTGATCTTGCCCACCAGGATGTCGCCGGGGCCGACCACCGCGCCCAGGGCAATGATGCCGTCCTCATCCAGGTATCTCAGGCTGTCCTCACCGATATTAGGGATGTCTCGCGTGATCTCTTCCGTCCCCAGCTTGGTTTCGCGGGCCTCGATCTCGTATTTCTCGATGTGCACGGAGGTGAACTTGTCCTCCCGCACCAGGCGTTCGCTCAGCAGGATGGCATCCTCAAAGTTGCCGCCTTCCCAGGGCATAAAGGCCACCAGCACGTTCTGCCCCAGGGCCAGTTGGCCGTGGTCTGTGGCTGAGCTATCGGCCAGGGTCTGGCCCTGGTAAACCCGCTGGCCCGGTTCGACGACCGGCCGCTGGGTAATGCAGGTGCCCTGGTTGGAGCGGACGTAACGTATCAAGGGGTACTGGTAGGCGGTCCCGTCGTCGGCCAGGACGGTGATCCCCTGGGAGTCCAAATTGGTGACTATGCCGTCCACGGTGCAGATGATCAGGCGGCCAGAGTCGCGCGCGGCGCGCGTCTCCATCCCGGTGGCCACCACCGGCGCCTCTGGCAAGAGCAAGGGCACGGCCTGCCGTTGCATGTTTGATCCCATGAGAGCGCGGTTGGCGTCGTCGTGCTCCAGGAAGGGGATGAGGGCGGCGGAGACGCTGACGATCTGTTTGGGCGAGACATCCATGTAATCAATGCGTTCTGGCGGCTCCAGGGTGAACCGCTCCTCATAGCGCACGGAGACCCGATCATCCAGGAAGCGATGGCGTTCATCCAGGCGCGCGCTGGCCTGGGCCACCACGTAGCGCTCTTCCTCATCGGCCGTCAGGTATTCCACCTGGTCCGAGACATAGGGCACGATCTCTATGCGCTGGGCTGGCAAGGCGGCCAGGCGTTCGGCCAGGGCCGCGTCAATCTCGGTGCCGCGCTCGGCGATGATCTTGTCAGAGTCCGGGTCTCGTACATCCTGCCGCAAAGTCTGGCCCAGCAGGGCCTCATAGGTGTTATCCACGGTGCGGATCACTTTGCGGTAGGGGGTCTCGATGAAGCCATACTCATTGATCCGGGCATAAGTGGCCATGCTGCCGATGAGGCCGATGTTGGGCCCTTCGGGGGTCTCGATGGGGCAGATACGACCGTAATGGCTGTAGTGGACATCCCGCACCTCAAAGCCGGCCCGTTCCCGGCTGAGGCCGCCTGGCCCCAAAGCCGACAACCGGCGCTTATTGGTCAGTTCGGCCAGGGGGTTGGTCTGGTCCATGAACTGCGACAACTGGCTGCCACCAAAAAACTCGCGCATCGCGGCCACCACAGGCCGCACATTCACCAGCGAGGTGGGCGTGATCTGCTCCGGGTCCTGGATACTCATCCGCTCGCGGATGATGCGCTCCATACGCAATAAGCCGATGCGAAACTGGTTCTGGACCAACTCGCCCACGGAACGCACCCGCCGATTGCCCAGGTGATCAATGTCATCGGCCGAGTCTACGCCGTTGTTCACCCGGATCATGGTCTCCACGATGCGGGCCAGGACTTCGGGGGTGAGTGTTCGTTCCTCCAGGGAAAGTCCCAGCCGTTTGTTGATCTTGTAACGGCCCACCCGACCCAGGTCATAGCGGCGGGGCCGGAAGAACAGGGACTTCAGGTATTCCCGTGCGTTTTCTTTGGTGGGCGGGTCTCCTGGGCGCATCCGGCGATAGAACTCCAGGATGGCCTCCTCAGTAGATTTGGTGGGGTCGCGTTCTAGGGTGGATTGGATATAGGCGTGGTCCGGCATATTGTCGCATTGCCGGAACCGCTCCAGCAAGTCGTCGTCGCTGTCAAAGCCCACGGCGCGCAGCAGGATGGTGACCGGGATCTTGCGCTTGCGGTCCACCTTCACCGAGATGATGTCTTTGACACTGGTGTCGAACTCCAACCAGGCCCCGCGATTAGGGATGAGCTTGGCCATACAGAGTCGCCGGCCGGTCTTTTTATCCTCTTTGACCTGGAAATAGGCCCCTGGCGAGCGAATGAGCTGGCTCACTACCACCCGTTCGGCCCCGTTGATGACAAACGTGCCGTTCTCCGTCATCAAGGGGAAATCGCCCATAAAGATCTCTTGTTCGGAGACCTCGCCGGTCTCCCGGTTCACCAGCCGCACTTTGCACCGCAACGGCGCGGCATAGGTTACTGCCCGGATGCGACACTCGTGGGGATCATACTTGGGCTTGCCAAAATAATAATCCCCGAAATATAGTTCCAGGTTCTTGTTAAAGCTCTGGATCGGTGAGATCTCCTCCAGGGCCTCGGCCAGGCCGGTCTCCAGAAACCATTGGAAAGAGGCTAACTGCACCTCGATGAGGTTCGACAAGGGCAGGATCTCCTGGATCCGGCCGTAGTTGCGCTCTCTCAGGCTGTCTTGTCCCGTCATCAGCAACACGTTCATGCGTGCTCTCCCTCCTGGGCAACAAAAATGAGCACAGGCCCCAATTTCTCTTCACGTGCTCGGTTATCTCAAGGCCGTGCTCCTCCTCACATTTGCTCCGGAGCGCTATTCTGATGTGTAAAACCAACCCTCTTATAGACAGAAAAACATTATATCACCACTATAGTCCATTTGTCAACTAGATCCGAATTGCTTGATCTGGTTCATCTGACAATATCACGTGTCAGAGAGGGAACAAGGGGAGAGAAGGTCTTTCTGGGGTTTTTGCGGCGGCTTCGCCGCCGCAAAAACCCCTGCCAGGCATTCTTTCCCCGCCCCGAAGGGACGCGAAGTGGGGAGTGAGGTAATGCCCTCAGGCGTTTAATACGCACGGATGTCAAGCCGACGTATTGACAGAACCAGGTCGGGGGCAGTATAATGGTTATGTGATCGTTTACCTGCTGCTAAGCACCACCTGGTATCATGCGCCGTGCATGGGAGCAGTGATGATCAGTGAGCGTGGGACACGCAGAAAACCCTGGTGCTGGTTAGCTCTGGTCTGGCTGGGGGCCTTGTTGATGTTGGGCGCGCTGGCCCTGCCAGCCCGGGCTATCGCCGGTGGGTTCGTAGCCCCGGCGATGCCGGCCACACCGGGCCTGGAAACCGCCCCGGCTCAGGTCCACAAGGCGTTAACCACGCAAGGCTATATAGTTACCAGCGTCGGGCTGAAGGACTTCTCACGCAAGGATTTCGGCGTCCCGGCCCGTTCGAGCGTCTCCCTGACGCCCATCCCTACCGCGTCATTGCCTGCGCCGGAGACCAGCCCGAATCTCTTGCAGGACGCTTCCGCCGACTATTGTTTCCTCCCGACCCAGGACCGCGTCCCGGAGACCATCACCATGCGCCCGGAGGACCGTCGGCGGTGGCTGAAAGAGTCGCTGAACGCCGCATCCGTGTGCTGGCGGATGACCCCAGCGCTGCCCAGTTCGGTCGCCGCAACGCCAGACCGGCTATGTCGGCCGCCGGCGTCAGCCCCTGGTGGGTGGGAACGACCGGCGGCGCGGTGGGCCCCACGGATCTACCCGGCCGGCGCAGAGTCGCCGGAGGCGAGCGAGGATCCGGCCGGCGATTCCCCACCGCCCACTCGCCCGCTGCTGTCCCCTCAACCCAATCCCAAGATAACCATCCTCCCTCAGACCACCGCTTTTATTCTTGCCGGCCTTGATTCCCCGGCCCGTCTGGGCCTTGATGACGACAAGACACCGCTGATCCTCCGGCCCCTGTTGGCCTGGCCGACGCTGCGAGTCCGGCCGCCCCCGGCGCCAATGCCTTCCCTTTGCGTAGCACTTATTGCATCCTGTATCATGTATCATGAATAAGAAGGAGGAAACCCCATGAGCACCAAACGAACCTTATGGACGCTGCTGACAACCCTGCTGGCCCTGATGATGTTGGCCGCCCTGGCCGTTCCGACGCTGGCCGGGGAGAGTCGGCCGCCCAGTGCCACCCAGGACCGTATTATGTTCCAGGAAGCCGACCCGGCCGACAAAGTGCGCAAGGAGCTGGAAGGCAAGGGCTATACCGTGATCGAGGTGGGTACAGATGACGAGGGCGAGATGGCCGGCGCGATCATGCAGATGGCCTCGTTCGAGTTCGACGAGACCGTGCGGCACCAGATCGTGGACGGCTGGTACGCGTTGAGCAAGAATTACACCGATCCAGGCATCAAGGTCTATCTGACCGGTCTGGCCTACCAGAACCGGTATATGCTGGCCTTCATGGTAGCCCCGGCAGATTTCAATGGCTGGCTCGCTGGCAAGCTGAGCGATTCGCAGTTCGCCACCAAGTACATCTTCAAGATCTGGGACACGCAGACCGGGCGCTGGGTGGAAGATAAGGACTTTTTGTACAAGAACTTTGGTGTGCCAATGGGCAAGACCGGGGCAGCGGCGGTGGGACCATTGCCCAAGCCGGTGGAGGGCAGCACCAAGGCCGCCTATGAAGAGGACTTTAGCGACCCGGATAGCGGCTGGGAGGTCGACAAGGGGACCGGCTATAGCTACGGCTACGTGGACGGGGAGTACTTTTGCCGCGAGGAGGAAGAAAACTACATGGTCCGTGGCACGTACCCCCAGCTCGAGTTCGATGACTTTACCTACCAGGCCGAGTGCCGCCAGGTGGAGGGCGACCCGGAGAACGAATACGGGCTGATCTTCCGCCAGTCGGGCAAAGACTATTACAAGTTTGGCATATCCGGCGATGGCTATTACCACCTCTCGTTGCGGAAAGGCGGCGCGTGGACCAAGGTGGTGGACTGGGCCGAGTCCAAAGCCATCAAGCGCGGCGACCAGGTGAACGTGCTCAAGGTTGTTTGCGCGGGCCAGGACATCAGCCTGTACATCAACGGCGAGCACGTCAAGACGGTCCAGGACAAGGGCCTGAGCAAGGGGGTGATCGGGTTGTTCGCTGGGGGGTGGGAGAAAATGCCCACCGAGGCCCGGTTCGACAACGTGAAGGTGTGGACCGGCGGCCCCGGCCCGGAACCGACGCCCACGCCCACTACCACGCCCACTGGTGGGCTGATCATCGGCCCCAAGACCACGCCCACCACCAGGCCCGTGAGCGGCCCCAGCTTTGGGCCGATCACCTTCTCCACCAGGGTGGAAAAGGGCACCAACAAGCCCTCAGACCCCGGCACGGCGTTCCCGGCCGGTACAAACGAGTTGCACGCCACATGGGACTATAGTGGCATGAGCGCCAGTAACAAGTGGACCCGCAAGTGGTACATTGACGGCGAGCTGATCATTGACAAGACCGAGACCTGGGCCGGCAAAGACGAGGGCCGCTGGGACAACTACCTGTTCATGAACAGCGGCAACCCGTTGCCCGAGGGCACGTACAAGCTGGAGATCTATATAGACGGCAAGCTCCAGCAGACCGCGAGCTGCCGCATCGGCACATGAGAAGGGTAATTGCTCCCCCTCCCGCCGGTTCGGCCGTCTCGGCTGAAAACGGCACCTCCTGAACGCATACAACCGGCGGGAGGGGAGGGAGACTGAACGGGATCGCCCCGGCGGGCGGTGCCAGCAGGCGGAAACCTGCCCAATCGGTTCCCAGGCCCGGCGGAAGCTGCCCGCATTCAGAGGACACGGCGCTCGTCACTTACAGACCCGGCGAGCGACCGTGTCCTCTTTTTGACTGGACTTTGGAGTCGAGCTTTCAGGTCTTGTGGTCACGACCGGCTAAAGCCTCTACTCCCTGTGGTGTAAGGGGGAGAAAGCCTTTCTGGGGTTTTTGCGGCGGCGAAGCCGCCGCAAAAACCCCTACCGGGCATTCTTTCCCCTCCCCGAAGGGACACCAAGTGAGGAGTGAAGCAGTGCCCTCATGCGTTTAATTACGCACGGATGTCAAGAGCAACTATTGACAGTCAGCCAGCCTCCGTTGTATAATGCAGACCGCTGTAATAAGCACGACCACATCATCAGCGAGATGTTCATGCTCGCGGCGGCGACCTCAGGGAGTGTCACCCGCCGTTGGGCGCGGGGTCGCAGACCCCGCGTGAGCACATAATACTAGGAGGTGATCACCTATGCCTGCCATTCCTGCGTTCCTGTTGAAAAAGCTATACGTGAAACAAAGCCTCAAAAATACCCCGGCCGGCGTGGAGTTGGAGATCAAGAACACCCTGGCTCCTGGTACTATCGTCGGGGCTGCGCCAGTGGCCATTGATGGGGTCGAACACCCCCTGGCCGACACCATCGTCATCAGCAGTGGCAAGGAGTATGTCTTTGCCGAGGTCTCTAAAGAGAACCCCCTCACCTTTGGCATCAACACCTCCATCATCATTCGCCTGAAGGGCGTCCAGCTTGAGCCAGGCACGCACAAGATCAGCATCCCGGTGCTGACTAAAGAGGCTGGCGAACTTCAGATCGAAGTGAGCGATACCATCTAGACCTGCCCGACTCTCCATCCCAGGGGCTGGGCCTGCGCTCGCATCTTCTGTCAAAGTGCCGGGGCAGAGAGCGCGTCCCAGCCCCTTGCTCTTGGCCGCAACCCGGTCAGTTGCCTGCCGTACTGTCCGACGGGCTGAGCCGGACCATTGGACCATGCGCCTGCCTGACCTCTCGACTATTCGACCACCGCGCATCGCCCTGACCACACTGGGCTGCCGGGTGAATCAAAGCGAGACAGAAACCCTGGCCCGCCAGTTCACCGCGACCGGTTGCCAGGTCGTGCCCTTTGACGCGCCGGCCGATGTCTACGTGGTGAACACCTGCACGGTGACCCAGGTGGGGGACCGCAAATCGCGGCAACTGCTGCGCCGGGCCGCACGCCGCAACCCCCAGGCCCTGGTGGTGGCGGCCGGCTGCTATGCCACTGTGGACCCGGCGACCCTTCAGGCCATGCCAGAGGTGGGCCTGGTGGTCACCAATGCTGCCAAGTCCCGTCTGCCCGAACTCGTTCTGGCCCACTTGAACCAGACCCGACAGGTGAGGGCAGTAGATGTCCCCTCGCCTCTCGCTCCTGCCTGCTTCCACAGGACGCGGGCTTTAGTCAAGGTCCAGGATGGTTGCGCCGAAGGTTGTGCCTACTGCATCGTGCCCCGGGCGCGCGGCGCCCCTCGCAGCCGGCCCCTGTCAGAGGTGTTGGCCGAGGTGCAGGCCCGCGTAGCCGAGGGTCACCAGGAGGTCGTGCTCACCGGCATCCATCTGGGGCAATACGGCCTGGACCTGGGCCCAGACGCCCCGACCCTGGCGGACCTGATCCGCGCGATCCTCGGCGGGACGAATGTGCCCCGTCTGCGCTTATCCTCCATCGAGCCGCCGGATTTTCAGCCGACGTTGCTGGAGCTATGGCAAAACCCGCGCCTCTGCCGGCACCTGGCATTGCCCCTTCAGAGTGGCTGTGACCGCACATTGGCGCGTATGGGTCGGCGTTACACCACGGCCGATTATGCCAGACTGCTCAAGCAGCTCAGAGCGGCCGTGCCCCAGATCGCCATCACCACCGATGTCATCGTGGGTTTTCCCGGCGAGACGGACGCCGACCATGCGGCCAGCCTGGATTTTGCCCGGGAGATGGCCTTTGCCCGTATTCATGTGTTCCCCTACTCACGACGACAGGGTACACCGGCGGCGACCATGTCGGACCAGATAGACCCGGCCCTCAAGCAAGCCCGGGCCAGTGACTTTCGGGCTTTGGGCGAGGAGACGGGCCGCCGTTACCGGTTGCAGTTCGTGGGCCAACAGGCCGCTGTGCTATGGGAGACCCCCGACCCGGACAGGCCGGCTCGCTGGGTTGGCCTCACTGATACCTATATCCGCGTCACTACCACTGACCCTGACAACCTGGCTGGACGTATCACCCCCACGCTTCTCACCGCCGTCACCACCGGGGGTATGACCGGCCAGGTGCTGCGGTTGACATCCGGGCGTAATTAGACGCATGAGGGCCCTGTCCCATTCCCCACTTCGTCGCCGCTACGCGATGCGGGGAGGGGAAAGAATGCCTGGTAGGGGGTTTTTGCGGCGGCTTCGCCGCCGCAAAAACCCCCAGAAAGGCTTCCTCCTTGTTCCCTCCCTGACAGAAGTTATGCACGGATGTCAGGCTGTGGTGATGGCGCACGATCTGTATCTGCCCAGGTGGATCGGAGAACATACTGTGATGCCTTGCCCATTCTGTCGCATCATCGCCGGACAGGCCCCAGCCGAGATCGTCCATCAGGATGAACTGGTCACGGCCTTTCGCGATGCCCATCCCCAGGCTCCCACGCATATCCTCATCGTCCCCAACGAGCATCTGCCGTCAGTGGCGCACCTGGAGCCGGCCCACGCGGCCCTGTGGATGCGCATGGTCGCCGTCGCCAATGACCTGGCCCGGCAGGAAGGCCTGGCCGAGAGCGGCTATCGGCTTGTCACCAACTGCGGTCCCCAGGCCGGCCAGTCGGTGGCGCATCTGCACCTGCACTTGCTGGGGGGCCGCTGGATGCGCTGGCCGCCGGGCTGACCTTGACAGACCGGGCCGGGTGTGGTAATCTGAATGCAGCGGGGATGGGAGGTAAGTAGCGATGAGGTCCCACCCGGCGCGTCTCTACGAGCCATTGGCGAGTGATGCGGTGCGCTGCGGGCTATGCGCCCGACAGTGCGTCATCGCCGTGGGGCATACCGGATTCTGCGGCACGCGCCGCAACGAGGCCGGACAGTTGGTTACGCTCAACTACGTGGCCCAGCCTCAACCGGGAGGGTTGCTGGCCGCCGTGGAGAGCCGGCCCATCGAGATCAAGCCGTTTTTCCACTTTTACCCTGGCTCCACGGCCCTCACCTATGCCAGCCGGGGCTGTAACCTGCGCTGCGCCTGGTGTCAGAACGCCCACCTGAGTCGCGCCGCACCGGACCCGAGCCGCGATGCCCGGCTGACCCCAGAGGAGATCGTGGCCCTGGCCCTGACCTGGGGTGACCAGGGGCTGTGTTGTTCCTTCAGCGAGCCGACGCTTCTTCACGAGTTCAACCTGGAGGCCTTTCGGCTGGCCCGGGCCGCCGGCCTTTACACCTGTTACGTCTCCAACGGCCTGCTCACCCTCAAAGCCCTGAATGAGCTGATCAGCGTCGGGCTGGATGCCATCAAGGTAGACGTGAAAGGCGATGACGACGTGTATTATCAACATTGCCAGGGACCGGGGGCTGGTCCGGTATGGGCCACCATCCGCGCAGCCCGGGAACTGGGCCTGCATCTGGAGATCGTACACCTGGTTATCCCCGGCGTGAACGACGCTGAAGCAGACCTGCTTCGCCTCATCGCCCGCTATATGGTGGACGCCGGGCCAGATACGCCCTTGCATTTCACGCGCTATCACCCGGCCGGCGGGTTCTCTGCCCCGGCCACCCCCATCGCCACGCTGGAGCGGGCCTGGGAACTGGCCCGGACTGCCGGCGTGCGCTTTCCCTATCTGGGTAACGTCCCCGGCCACCCGGCCGAGAACACGATCTGCCCCACCTGTCGCCAGCCCCTGATCGAGCGCTGGGGCGTGCGCGTCCGGGCCATTCACCTCACGCCGCAGAACACCTGCCCCCACTGCGATGAACTCATTCCCATCTTCAGGCGGCCGGCGCCAGAAGTGCCCCCTGGCGATTGACTTTTGCCCAGCGGAGGTCACCATGCTGACCAGCGTTTATCAGGAACTCATCTGCCTGCTCCCAGGCCTGCCGGGGCGCCTCGGCTCCCGCTGGGCCGCCTTTCGCCGCCGGCTTCAGGGCCTTCTGGTGCGCGCTGCCCACGCCGGCACCGAGGTTGAGGTCAGGGCCATCTTGGATGACCTGGCGGCCCTGTTCGGCGAGTACGGCCTGGACGACGCATGGCTCTGGCCTCCTCGGGCCATACGCGGGACCTTACGCGGCGCCGAGACCCTCACCGTCAAGGGCCGGGAGCCATCACCCGCTCCGACTACCACCGACTTGATCGCCCTGGCCCAGGCCCTGGCCGCCCGCGTTTCCCGCTATGTGGACGTCTACTGCCCCCGCCAGGTGGCCCTGGACACGATGCGCTTTCCCGTCATCGTGAAGCTGACCGTCCAGCCAGAGGCCGCCAGCGCGGTGGCGCAGCACCTGCTGGTCTGGCCCGGCGATGAGCCGGTGATCGTGGTGATACGGCCGGACCCGGCCGGCCTGGCTGTGTCTGGCCCAGATACAGCCAACCTCACCGTCTTCAAGGACCGCGATAGCCCGCCGGCCACTTTTTACCTCCAGCCACTGCGCGTCGGCGCGTGGGACGTGACTCTGGAGTTCCACCAGCGGGGCCGGCGGCTGGGTGCGGTCACGGTGCGGCCAGAGGTGATAGTCGGCCGGGCGACGGATGCGCTGTTGCCCCGGCCCAGGGTCAGCATCGGCCTGAGCAGTGACTACCTGCCGGTGCCGGATGTGGACCTGCGCATTCGTTGCCGGGACCAGGGTGGGCCGGTGGTCCTGGAGTTCGAGGTGAACAGCCCCCTGCTGAACTACCACGCCTACCGCAGCATCGAGCCGCTGACCCTCACGGCGTCCCCGGCGCAATGGCAGGCCAGTACCTTCGCCCGTCTGAGCGAGATGGCGGCCAGCGGGGCCGGCGACGGCCTGGCCGAGCTGAAGCGCATCGGCCAGCGCATCTACCGGGAGTTGTTCCCGCCGGGCCTCCAGGCGTTGTACCGCGAGCTGCGCCAGCACCCCGGCGCCACCGTGCTCATCACCTCCGACGAGCCGTGGATCCCCTGGGAACTGGCCTGGCCCTACGAGGTCCCGGCCTGGGAGGAGGAGTCCCCCCTGGGCGTGCGCTACCAGGTGGGGCGCTGGCTGGCCTCCGGCCGCAGCGACCCCTACGACAACCTGCGGGTGTCGGCGGTGGCGTGCGTGGCCCCGGCCGGCAGCGGCCTGCCCTCCGCTCGTCGGGAGCTTCAGCTGATCCAGGCCCTGGCTGGGGGTCTGGTCATGGCCTCTGCGCCCCAGGCCCGGACCTTGCGTGGGCCGATAGCGGGCGCGGGCGCTGGACTCCGCCTGCGGGACCTGACCCCGTCCCGGGCCACCCGGGCCGCCGTCTCGGCCCTGTTGGAAGGTGACTGCGACCTGCTGCACTTTGCCGGCCACGGCCAGTTCGAGCCAGACCCGTACCAGTCGGCGTTACGGCTGGAGGATGGCAAGCTCCTGGCCGGCGACATCGTGGGCCTGGCCCGGGAGGGAGCTATCCAGCGCAACCGGCCGTTGGTTTTTCTCAACGCCTGTGAGGTGGGGCGCGTGGGCTATGGGCTGACCGGCATCGGTGGCTGGGCCAGGGCCTTTGTGGAACCAGGCTGCGGGGCCTTTATCGGGCCGCTGTGGGAGGTGGAGGACGGGATGGCGGCTGCCTTTGCCACGGCGTTCTACCGGGCTGTGCAGGCCCAGAGCACCCTGGGCGAGGCGGTGGCGGCGGCGCGAGAGGAGTGTCGCCAGGCCGACGCGGACAACCCCACCTGGCTGGCCTACCTGCTATACGGTCATCCGGCGGCCCGGGTGCAATGGGGGGAATAGCCCTGAAATCGTCCCCCACAGAAACCAGACTACCGAGGAGAATCCATGCCCAAGAAATCGAGGAAACGACACACGCGCAAGCTTCAGCCGGCCGCATCGCGCCGGACTACTACCCGGTCAAAGACCGGCTCGGCACCGCCGCCGAACATCTGGCAGCGCATGAGGCGCAACTGGGCTGCCACGGCCCTGATCGCCCTGGGAATAGTGGTGGTGGTCTCCATGGTCCTGGCCCTGGTGGTGCCCATGCTGATGCCCTCCGCGCCGCCCACGCCCTCACCGGCACCTGCTTCCCGGCCCACGCCGCCTCCCGCCCCAACGAAGGTGAGCAAATCGTACCCGGCCCCGCCAGCCATGACCATTGACCCCACCAGGGCGTACACGGCCACGGTGGAGACGACGAATGGCACGTTCGTGATCCGGCTGTTGCCGGATGTTGCGCCGCAGACGGTGAACAACTTTGTCTTTCTGGCCCGCGAGGGCTTTTACGACGGCCTGAAGTTCCACCGGGTGGAGGACTGGGTGGTGCAGGGTGGCGACCCGCTGGGCACCGGCCAGGGGGGGCCGGGCTACTCCATCCCGGCCGAGTTCGAGTCGTCCAGGAAGTACTCTCAGGTGCGGGGGATCGTGGGTATGGCCCGCGCTCAGGATCCCAACAGCGGCGGCAGCCAGTGGTACGTCGTCAAAAAGGATGCCACCCGGCTGGATGGTCAGTACACCACCTTCGGCCGGGTCGTCAGCGGGATGGACGTGGTGGATACGCTTGTCAGCGGCGATTGGATGATCAAGGTTACGATCACGGAGGGTCAGTAGCGACTGTGGATCCAGAAGCTCCCCGGCGGTCTGCCAGGCCCAGGCCTGACTGGGCGACCGCCGTTTCTCCCCGTGATGCAGCAAACGGGGGGGTCATAGACCCCGCCGAAGCGCAACTCGCCAACGTGGTCACAGCCCCGGCCGGCGCAGATGAGTCGCGCGGCCGCCCGACCACCTGGCGCAGTATCGCCGCCATCGCCCTGGCCGGCGTCATCAGCCTGGCCGTGTTCCTGGCCCCCATCCCCTGGGACGACCTGGCCGGCTACGGCTACGTGGGCATCTTTTTGCTGAGCCTGCTCTCGGCCAGCAGCGTCTTCCTGCCGTTGCCCGGCCTGGCCCTGGCCTATACCGGCGGCGGGGTGCTGGACCCGCTTGTCGTGGGCCTGGTGGCCGGCCTCGGCAACGCCCTGGGGGAGCTGACCGGCTATATGGCCGGGCGCGGCGGCAGCGCAATCGTGGACGACCTGCCGCACTACCAGCGCCTGGAGGACCTGATGAGCCGCTACGGGGGCCTGGTCATCCTGGTGCTGGCGATCATCCCCAACCCGGTCTTTGACGCGGCCGGCCTGGCCGCGGGCGTGTTGCGCTACCCGGTCTGGAAGTTCCTGCTCTTCTGCACCATCGGCAAGACCATCAAGACCCTGGCCTTCGCCTACCTGGGCGACTATTCGCGGGACTGGCTGCTCTGGTTTCTGGGCGGGACCGGCGTATAAGCCACTGGTAGAAAATAGCGTGCATCATGCCTTCCTGGTTTGATTACCTGAAACAAGGTCTGGCCCGTGAACTGCCGGCGGACCGCATCGCCGAGCAGCGCAAGTATACCAGCGCCCGGGCGAATCTGGGCAACCTGCGCCCGTTCGTGGTCCGCCACTGGCGTAAGGGACTGCTGGGCGCGCTGCTCATCCTGCTCAACTCCATCCTGGGTTTTCCTCAACCCCTCATCAACCGCTTCCTCATTGACGACGTGATCCTGGGTCGCCAGCTGGAGCTGTTGGTCGTGGCCGTGCTGCTGATGGTGGGCGTGGTGGTCGCCGGGATGGTGATCGGCGCCCTGCAGCAGTATTATTTTACGCGCTTTGAGCAAGAGATCATCCTGGACATCCAGCAGGACCTCCTGAACCGCACCCTGCGCTTCCCCAAGTCCTTCTTCGATGACAAAGAGGTGGGCTACCTGATGTCCCGCCTCTCGTCGGACGTGATGGGGTTGCGCTGGTTCTTCTCCAGCACCATCGTGCAGATCTTCAGCAACCTGCTGCAACTGGTGGGAGGTATGGCGCTGCTGGTCTACCTGGAGTGGCGGCTGGCCCTGGTAGCCCTGGTCGTCATCCCCGGCCTGATCCTCTGGGTGCGCTTTTTCTCGCGTCGAGTTCGCGCCCTGAGTCATCAGAGCATGGAACGCCAGGCCAACGTGGCCCGGCAGATGCAGGAGTCGCTGTCGTCGGCCTCGTTGATCAAGGCCTTTGTGTCCGAGGAACGTGAGGTGGGTCGCATGATGTCCGAGCTACGGGCCGCGTTCCAGCTCTCGCTGGAGCAGATGGCCGTGGGGACGGTGGCGAACATCGCGCTCAACATCCTGAACCATGCGGCCAACTTTGTCGTGCTGATAGTCGGGGCCATCGAGGTTATCCTGGGGCAATGGACTCTCGGCTCGCTGCTGGCTTTCCGGTCTTACCTGGGATACGTCTACGGCCCCGCCCAATACCTGGCGCACCTCAATCTGCAATTCCAGGCGGCGCTGGCGGCCCTGGAACGAGTCTCGGCCCTGTATGACATTGTGCCGGAAGAGACCGGCATCGGCATCCCGGTAGAACGGCTCAGCGGGGAGGTCGAGTTTCGGGACGTATCCTTCTCTTACGACGCCCAACATCCGGTGCTCCAGGATGTGTCGTGCCACATCCGCCCCGGCGAACATGTGGCCATCGTCGGCCCCAGTGGTGTGGGCAAGACCACCCTGGTGAGTCTCATCCTGCGCTTCTACAAGCCCACGGCCGGGGAGATCTGGTTCGATGGCCGACCGGCCTCAGAGTATGAGGTGAGCAGCCTGCGCCGACGCATCGGCTACGTGGCCCAAAGCACACTGCTCCTGTCGGGCACCATCATGGACAACCTGCGCTATGGTAACCCAGAGGCCAGCGAGGAGCAGGTCATCCGGGCCGCCCAGGCCGCCGGCATCCACGACTTTATCGTCAGCCTGCCAGAAGGCTACCTGGCCCCCGTGGGCGAGCGAGGCGTCAACCTGTCAGAGGGGCAGAAACAACGCCTGGCCATCGCGCGGGCCTTGATCAAGGACCCCGACATCCTGGTGCTGGACGAACCAACCTCGGCCCTGGATAGCCTGGTGGAAAAGTCCATCTTTGAGGCCTTACCTGCTCTGGTCCGAAACAAGACTCTGTTCGTGGTGGCTCATCGCCTGGCCACCATCCAGCACTCGGACCGCATCCTGCTGCTGAACGAGAACCGCCTGGTGGCGATGGGGACCCACCGGTCACTTTTGGAGAGCAACGACTTTTATCGGTCACTGGTGGCTAATCAGCAGATCATCACACCTGGCATTGCTGAGGCAGCATAGTTCTCTATTCGTGTACCTTGCAGGGGCCTGGGAAATGCGGTATAATTGGTTCGAGTAACCAGCGGTGGATTTTAAGGCGATGCCTCAAAAACGGCCCCGGAAACAAGACCGGTCTCGCTTTTTAGACCTTAATCTCCAGCAAGAGATCGCGGCGGTATTGCTGTTCGCCCTCGGCGGGCTGACCATCGCCGGTCTCCTGTCCCTGGCCCAGGGGGACCTGGTGGTGGCCTGGTTGCAGCTTCTGCGGCGACTCTTTGGCTGGGGGGTGATCGCCGTGGCCCCGGCCATGATGGCGGCCGCGGCCATCCTCTTGCTGCAACGCCTGGACCGGCGCCCGGACCTGCACTGGGAGATCATCATCGGGCTGGCAGGTCTCTTTGTAGTCGGCGAGACCTTGTTGCATTTGCTGGCCGGCCCACCAGCCCAGGGTCTGCCCCTGGCCGAGGCCGGGGAGGGCGGTGGTTATCTGGGCTACCTGATCAGCCAGGCCCTCATCGCCGGGCTGGGCGAGCTGGGTACTGCGCTCTTGCTGATCGCGTTGGGCGTCATCTGCGTGATCCTGGTCTTTCACAATGTCTCCCTGGCCGAGGTGCAAGAGTGGAGCCGGCGGCTCGGCCAGTGGGCCAGGGAGGTCTGGGATTATAAACTCTTCCCCCGTTTCACGGTCAGGCGTCCGGCCGGCGGAGCCGGTGTCGGCCGGCCGTTGGATAAGCTCAAGCAGATGGTTAATCCGCCCCCGCCAGCGGCCAAAGAACCAGAGTCTCGGCCCCTCATCGTCTCACGCTATAACGAACCGCTCTCACCCCACACTCCCACCACCGGCCCCGTCTCTAAAGTCCTGCGCGGCAGTCAGGAATGGAAACTACCCCCTATCGAGATCCTCAGCGAGAGCGCGGATCTGGAACTGAGCCAGGCCGAGATCCGTAACCGGGTCCGCATCATCGAGGAGACGTTGGAGAGCTTTGGCGTCCATGGCCGGGTGGTGGAAGTGAGCCAGGGGCCGACGGTCACCCAATTTGGGCTGCGGCCCGATGTGGGGGTCAAGGTGAGCCGGGTCACGGCCCTGGAAAAAGACCTGTCCCTGGCCCTGGCCGCCTCCCCGATCCGGATCGAGGCCCCGGTGCCCGGCAAATCCATCATCGGCATTGAGGTCCCCAACTCGGATGTCGCCCTGGTCAGCCTGCGCAGCGTGATGGACACGGCGGCCTTCCGCAAGGTCAAATCCAGGCTGCGCATCGCCCTGGGGCAGGACGTGGCCGGCCAGCCCGTCGTGGCCGATCTGACGACCATGCCGCACCTGCTCATCGCCGGGGCCACCGGGAGCGGCAAGAGCGTCTGTATCAATTCGATCATCTGCTGTTTCCTGATGCAATGCACCCCGGATGAACTCCGGTTCCTCATGGTAGACCCCAAGATGGTGGAGTTGACCAATTACAACGGCATCCCTCATCTGCTGGGGTCGGTCATCACCGATGTGGAAAAGGTCATCGGGGCTCTCAAATGGACCACCCGGGAGATGGAACGGCGCTACAAACTCTTTAACGAGAGTGGGGCGCGCAACATCGAGGCCTATAACAAGAAGGTGAACCGGCGCCGGGGTGAGGAGCCGCTACCCTATATCGTCTTTATCATTGACGAACTGGCGGACCTGATGATGGCCTCACCAGATGAGGTGGAGCGACGTATCTGTCGGTTGGCCCAGATGGCCCGCGCCACCGGCATCCACCTGGTCATCGCCACCCAGCGCCCCTCGGTGGACGTGGTGACCGGCCTGATCAAGGCCAACTTCCCGGCCCGTATCTCCTTCGCCGTGGTCTCTGGCGTGGACTCGCGGGTGATCCTGGACATGGTGGGGGCGGAAAAGCTGCTGGGTCGGGGGGACATGCTCTACATGGCCTCGGATTCCAGCGCCATCGTGCGGCTCCAGGGCACCTTCGTCTCCGACAAGGAGATTGACGACCTGGTGCGCTGGTGGACCGGCAAGAATCAGACCGAGACCGTGGCCACCCAGCCGCCATTGTGGACGGACCTGGCCCCGGAGCAGCAGGCCGCTCCCGAGGAGGACCCGCTGTACCAGGAGGCCGTGCGGCTGGTCAAGGAACACCAACGTGCCTCGACCTCGCTCCTGCAACGCCGGCTCCGCATCGGCTATTCCCGGGCGGCCCGGCTCATGGACCTGATGGAGGAACGCGGGGTCATCGGCCCGGCCACCGATGGAGGCAGCCGGACGCGCCAGGTTATGAACCAGCCCCATGCTGATTCGTGAGCCGGGGGGCCGATAACGCCTGCCTGTAACTACCTACCCTCCCGCAGGTTTGGGCGCAATGACCAGACCAGACGCCGGTAGGCGCGCCCAGGTCCGGCTGTATCGGTTGTCAGCCCCTTTCTAACCTGTGGGAGGGTTCAGGGTAGGCAGTTACGACTGCCTCCCAATTCAAGCACCCTCCCGGTTCGCCCAAACCTATGGATCTCTCCCAGTACAAAGATCTCTTTATCAGCGAATCTCAGGAACATTTGCAGACCCTCAACCAGGCGATCCTGGACCTGGAACAACAGCCCACGGCCAGCGAGCCGCTGGAGCGTGTCTTTCGGGCTGCCCATACCCTCAAGGGCATGGCGGCCACCATGGGCTATGATGAGCTGGCCCATCTGGCCCACGCCACCGAAGACCTGCTGGACCTGGTGCGCAAGCAGGTGGTGCGGGTTACGCCGGACCTCGTTGACTTGTTGTTGCGCGCGGCGGATGCGCTGGCAGGGCAATTGGCAGCCATTGCCGAGGATAGACAGCCAGCCAGGACGGAGGATGATCTGCTGGCTGCCTTGCGCGCATTTCGGACGGCACCACCAACTGAGCCACCGCCGGCCCGGGGGGCCGAGCTGCTACTCCCCACCTGCCAGGTGACGATATCCATAGCCGCCGATTCGCTACTCAAAGGCCCGCGTGCCCTGCTGGTGCTCAAGCGACTGCGGGAGCTGGGCACCGTCGTAGATTGCAAGCCGCCGGAGCCGGCCCTGCGCGCCGCCGATTTCGCCGCCTCATTCACAGTCAACCTGGCTACTGCTGCCAGCCCGGCGCAGATCGAAGGCCTGCTCCGGCGCATCGCTGAGGTCACCGAGGTGACTGTCACCCCGGTTGTTGCAGCCAGGCCAGCCCCGCCAGCGGCGCCGCTCCCGGCCAGTGATCTGAGCCAGAGCGTGCGAGTGAAAGTGGCCCATTTGGACCGGCTGCTCAACCTGGTGGGTGAGATGGTCGTCAACAAGAGCTGGCTCTGGCGCTTGCAGCAACGCCACGGTTTGCCAGACCTCCGCGAGGCGCTGGAGGCGCATGACCGCATCCTGGCCGAATTGCAGGATGGCGTGTTGCAGGCCCGGACTGTGCCAGCGGCCCAGGTGTTCAATCGCTTCCCGCGCATGATCCGCGACCTGGCTCGTCAAGAGGGCAAGGAAGTGACGTTGCACATCGAAGGGGCCGATATGGAGCTGGACCGGGCGATCCTGCAAGAACTGGCCGATCCCCTCATGCACCTCTTGCGGAATGCTGTGGACCACGGCCTGGAGACGCCGGCCGAACGGGTGGCCCTCGGTAAGCCGCCTGCCGGCCAGATCAGGCTCAGCGCCTACCGACACCAGGATCAGGCGATCATTGCGGTGGAGGACGATGGGCGAGGAATGGACCCGCAGGTCTTGCGGCGGGTAGCAATAGAACGGGGTCTTATCACCGCTGAACAGGCGGCTGAACTCACTGCTGAGGAATCACTGATGCTCATCTGTCGGCCGGGCTTCTCGACTGCCCCCACGGTCAGCGACGTTTCCGGCCGGGGGGTGGGAATGGATGCAGTGCGCCGCCTGGTGGAATCCCTGCATGGTCACCTGGAGATCTACTCCCAGGTGGGACAGGGAACGCGCTTTGTGTTAAGCCTGCCCCTCACCCTGGCGATCATTCAAGCGCTCCTGGTTCGCACCGCCCATGAAACCTATGCCGTGCCGCTGATCCATGTAAGCCGAACAGAGGAACTGCTGCCCCAAGATATTCGCACTATCCAGGACCGGCCGGTGGCCGTCTTGCCCCAGGAGTTGATCGCGTTGCAGTCCCTGGCAGAACTGCTGGATTTGGCCCGGCCGGATTGGTCGGCGCTGAAACATCGGGATGAGCCACTCCCGACCCTGATCGTCAGGCATGGCGGCCAAACTGTCGGCCTGATCGTAGATGAGCTGCTGAAACGGGAGGAGATCGTGGTCAAGTCGTTGGGTGGTTTCCTGAGCCATATCCCCGGCCTGGCCGGCGCGACAGTCCTGGGTGATGGCGAGGTAGTGCTCATTTTGGACGTGGTCAATCTATTGTCGCAGGACGCCAAAAGTCAAACCGTCAGGGGCGCGTAGATGGCACGTGACGCTTGACACTGAATCTGGAGTGTGCCCCATGGAACTCGGCGAAACCCAGTTGGATGCGCTCAAGGAAGTGGGTAACATCGGGGCCGGCCATGCCGCCACAGCCCTGGCGAACCTCACCGGGCGCAAGATCACCATGACTGTGCCAGGCGTACACCTGGTCCCCCTGGAACAGGTCGCGGAACTGGTGGGCGGGTATGAGGCCCCCGTGGTCGCCGTCCTCCAGCAGTTCGGCGGCGAAGTCCGGGGCAGTATCCTGGTGGTCCTGACCGAGCCGAACGCCCACCGGCTGATCCGCTTACTCGTGACCGACGCGAGCCTGGTCGCTCAGCCCTTAGTGGCGCACGCCGGACGGTTGCGCCATGTGGTGGGCGTGCTCATCATCTCCTACTTGACTGCCCTGTCCCAGTTTGTAGGCCGTTGGCTGGAGCCAGAGGAGGCCCAGGTAGCCTTTGACATGGCCGGCGCCATCATAGATGACGTACTGGCCGAGATCAGCCAGGAAGCCGATGTGGCGCTGGTCATAGAGACCGAGTTTCACGCGCCGGATGCGATAGGAGACCTGGTGGCCGGTTATATGTTGCTGCTACCAGGTCTGGACTCGCTTAGAATGATCCTGACCGCGCTAGGGGTGGATTGACATGATGGTCAACGCACCTCCCGGTGCAGACATCGAGCATGTCCTGGTGGGCATTGGAGAGTTGGCCGTCGCCCGTCCCCCCACGATCCTGGCGGCCCTGGGTCTGGGTTCTTGCGTGGGTCTGACACTCTACGATCCGGTGAAGCACATTGGGGGGTTGGCGCACATTATGTTGCCTGCTAACCCTCAACCGGCACGCCTCCCACCCTCAGCGCGCTTTGCCGATCAGGCCCTGGCTCTGTTGATGACACGGATGCTGGAGGCCGGGGCGCATCGTGAGCGACTGGAGGCCAAGATCGTCGGTGGGGCCCATATGTTCGCTTCTCTCACCGGCCAGGGCATCGGCCAGCGCAATATCACCGCCCTGCGGCATCTGCTGCACCAGCAGGGCATCCCTCTGGTGGCGACAGACGTGGGGGGACAATGGGGGCGGTCTATCGAGTTCGATTTGCACACTGGCCTGGTGCGGGTGCGGTCCTTTCGACACGGCGAGAACTTGTTGTAATCTGACATCCGCGCGCAACTTCTGTTAGGGAGGGAACAAGGGGGGAGAACGCCTTTACGAGGCTTTCTTCCCGCACAGCGTAGCAGCGAAGGGATGCAAAGGGGGGAGTGGGGCAGTGCCCTCAGGCGTTTAATTACGCACGGATGTCAGGTTCGGGTTGTAATGGTTTGCCATTATACACATCCTATGATATAATTGAGGATGTTTCAATTTTCCAGGGAAATTTGTAATCATTACCTGCTGGGACGACTATCGGGGGGGCCATGGAAGAAGATAAAGAGCTGATCTGCCGTATTCGAGCTGGTGACACCTCGGCTTTTGAGGCTCTGTATAACAAATATAAAATACCGCTATACCGTACGGCTCTGGCTATCACCAAAGACCCCCAGATGGCTGAAGAGATCCTGCAAGATTGCTTCCTGCGGGTCTACCGCTACCTGGACCGGGTTAACGGCAATTACCCCCTGGCTCCCTGGTTACATCGGATCACGGTGAACCTCTGCTATAACCGCCTGGAGCGCAAGCGGCTTTGGTCTGTACCATTGGAGGAAGTGGTGAGTTTCCTGCGCGTGGATGCCCGGCTACTGCCGGAAAACAGGCTGGAGCGACAGGAATTGCGCCGTCTGGTGCGCGAGCATATCGCCCGACTGGGTCCCAAATATCGGGCCGTGCTGGTTCTCTATTACTTGCAGGGATTCTCCCAGAAAGAGATAGCCAATATCCTGGATTGCCCGGTGGGCACGGTCAAGTCCCGCCTGCACTATGCCTGTCAGAAGCTACGGACGAGCCTGGAAGAGGAGCTATATCGGCGAGAGCAGACCGCAGGAGGGGAAGTGGCATATGAACTGGTCCAATGAACATCACCGGCCGGGCAAAGGCCTGGTCAGCGAACTGGATAACCTGATCCAGGAGGCTCTGCTGGAGGCAGTGGAGGCCGCCGAGCCTTCCTCATTGGTTTGGGCACGCATTCGCGCCGAGATAGAAGCGGATCGCGTGTCGGTCTGGGTGGCCTGGTGGCGTCGGTTGCGGCTTGCCTGCGTGAGCAGGCTGCCACACTTGCTCTCCAATGCCACCATCGTCGCCCTGTTTCTGTTGCTGGTGGGGCTGGGCCTGCGGGAGTATAGCTTCTTCGACTATGCCACGCCCGTGACCGCGCCCAACTTTACCGGCAACGCTCAACGCCAGATCGCCACCGCCGAGCGACGTTTCTATGATCACTACCGGGTGGTGAACTATTACGCGCCACCGCCGGATGTGCCGCCGCGTGAGTGGCGTCGGTCGGCCTCGCCCCCATCGGCCCGGCCCGTCGGCCCCCAGCACCTGATCGAAGCCGCCAATCCGCTATAGATAGAAGGGGGTGACCCGGCAGGGCACCCCCTTTACTATATGGGCTGGCCCATCTTACTGGCCGAGAGAGCCTGCCCTCCTGCAGGTCAATGGGCCAGACCAGATGCCGGTAGGCGTGCCCAGATGACCGGTTGCATCGGTTGCCAGTCCCTTTCTAACCTTTTCACTACCGGACACTTTTCAATCACGAATGATGCGAATGGACGAATGACACGAATTGGTATGAAAAACATTCGTGAGATTTGCCAGATTCGGGTCATTCGTGATGAAACTTGCGAAAATGTCCGGTAGTAAACTAACCTTAGGGAGGGTTCAGGAGCGACACCTGGCCCGGCGGGTTTTGCGGTAGCCTTTATCACTCAGAACCGGAGGATTGACCCGAAATGACCGTTCCCGTGAAGAATATCCTGCCCCATGGCGGCACGTTGATAGACCGCGTCTTGCGCGGCGCGATCCGCGAGGCGGCCCTGGAGCGTGCCCTCCAGATGCCCCGGGTCGTCCTGAACCCGGTGAGCATCTCAGATCTGGAACTGATCGCCGTGGGAGCCTTTAGTCCCCTTACCGGCTTTCAGGGGGCAGCAGACTATGATAGTGTCCTTAATGACATGCGCCTGACCAGCGGCCTGGTCTGGAGCATCCCCATCACCCTGCCCGTGACCGGCGAGGTGGCCCGCGAGTTGCGCGAGGGACAGGAGGTGGCCCTGGTGGAAGATACCGGCCGGGTCCTGGGCATCCTGGAGCTGGCCGAGCGCTATGTCTATGACAAAGAGCGCGAAGCCCGCCTGGTCTACCGCACCACAGATGCGGCCCACCCGGGCGTGGCCCGGCTGTATCAGCAGGGTGAAGTGTTGCTGGCCGGTGACGTCTGGCTGCTGAATATGCCCTCCAACCTGGAGTTCCCGGAGCTGCGCCATACCCCGGCACAAACCCGACGCCTCTTTGCCCAGAATGGCTGGCGGCGGGTGGTGGGCTTTCAGACCCGTAACCCGGTCCATCGCGCCCATGAGTACATCCAAAAAGTGGCTTTGGAGATCGTGGACGGCCTGTTCCTGCACCCCCTGGTGGGCGAGACCAAGAGCGACGACATCCCGGCCGAGGTGCGTATCGAGAGCTATCGCAGCCTCTTGCGCGATTATTACCCGCCGGACCGGGTACTGTTGGGCGTCTATCCGGCGGCCATGCGCTACGCCGGCCCCCGCGAAGCCATCTTCCACGCCCTGGCCCGCAAGAACTATGGCTGTACCCATTTTATCGTGGGGCGCGACCATGCCGGGGTGGGCAAATACTATGGCTCATACGATGCCCAACTCATCTTTGACGAGTTCGCCCCGGGTGAGCTGGGCATCATCCCCCTGTTCTTCGAGCACGCCTTCTATTGCAAGCTCTGCGGCACGGTGATCACCGCCAAGACCTGCCCCCACGACCCCTCCAACCACCTGTTTCTAAGCGGCACTCAGGTACGGGAGATGCTCCAACGCGGCGAGGCTCCACCCCCGGAGTTCACACGCCCGGAGGTGGCGCACATCCTCATCCAGGGTTACCGCCAGATGGCCAGCCAGGAATCGGCCCCCCCCTCGCCGCCCCGGCAACCGCCCAGGGGCCGGCGAGTCCTGGTCATCGGCCTGGATTGCCTGACGCCGCAGCTCATCTTTGACCGCTGGCGCGATGACCTGCCCAACCTGCGCCGGCTCATGGAGGGCGGCGTCTACGGCGAACTGGAGAGCACCATCCCGCCCATCACCGTGCCGGCCTGGAGCGCGATGTTCTCCGGCCAGGACCCCGGTGAACTGGGCTTCTATGGCTTTCGCAACCGCGCCGACTATTCCTATGAGGAGATGAGCATCGCCACCTCACGGGCGGTCAAGGCTGACCGGGTGTGGAACGTCCTGGACCGGGTCGGCAGACGTTCGATCCTGATCGGCGTGCCCCAAACCTACCCGCCCTCACCCATCAACGGCGAAATGATCACCTGCTTCCTCACCCCCAGCATCCAGAGCCAATACACCTATCCGCCGGAGTTGCGGGACGAGATCGCCGCCCTGGTGGGCGAGTATATGCTGGATGTGTCTAACTTTCGCACCGAGGATAAGGACTGGCTGCTGCGGCAGATTTACCTGATGACAGAAAAGCGGTTCCGCGTGGCCCGGCACCTGTTGCGTACCCGCCCCTGGGACCTGTTCATCCTGGTGGAGATGGGGCCGGACCGCCTCTATCACGGGTTCTGGAAATATTTTGACCCGGCCCACCCCAAGTATCAGCCCGGTTCACCCTTTGAGTCGGCCAGCAAAGAGTACCACCAATATCTGGACCGGGAGATCGGTGAGTTGCTAACCCTCCTCGATGACGACGTGGCGGTGCTGGTCGTCTCTGACCATGGCGCGCAGGCGATGGCGGGCGGCATCGGGATCAACGAGTGGCTGATCCAGGAGGGCTATCTGGTGCTCAAAGAGCCACCGGCGCAGATGCTGCCCCTGAGCAAGGTCGAGGTGGATTGGAGCCGCACCAGGGCCTGGGGGGCCGGCGGCTACTACGGCCGGCTGTTCCTCAACGTCCAGGGCCGTGAAGCCCAGGGCGTGATCCCCCCCGCCGAATATGAACGGGTCCGCGACGAACTCGTGGCCCGGCTGGAGGCCCTGACCGACCCGGCTGGCCGGCCCCTCGGCACGCGGGCTTTTAAGCCGCAAGAGATCTATCGCCAGGTGAGAAACATCCCGCCAGACCTGATCATCTATTTTGGGGACCTGAAGTGGCGGAGCGTGGGCAGCGTGGGCCTGGGTGCCATCCACACCTTTGAGAATGACACCGGCCCGGACGACGCGAACCACGCCCAGAATGGCCTGTATATCCTTTATGACGGGATAGGGCCTGGCGGTCGCCGCGAGCACCGCCATATCTTGAGCATTGCCAGCACCATCCTGGAACTGTCTGGTGTGCCCGTGCCAGCGGAGATGGCCTATCCGAAGACCTGACCCTTGTGCCGGTGGCTGAACCTGGGAAAAGGTGTCCATGCCTGGACGATCTGGCTCCCGCCAACTGATCTGGCTGGCCGGCGGGTTGCTGATGGTCTTGACGACCCTGGCGGCCAGCCTCTGGTGGTGGCTGCTGGCCGATCTGCCCTCGCCAGCGGAACTACGCCGCCGGGCCGGGCCGGACACCACCAGGCTCTACGACCGCCAGGGCCGGCTCCTCTATGAGGTGCTGGACCCCAACGCGGGCCGGCGTACCATCGTCCCCCTGTCCGACATCCCCCTGGCCCTCCAACAGGCCACCATCGCCACAGAGGACGCTGCTTTCTATACCCATCCCGGCGTGGATGCCCTGGGCCTCGCCCGGGCCTTGTGGATCAACCTCCAGGGCGGCGAGGTGGTGGTGGGCGGCTCCACCATTACCCAGCAACTGGTGCGCGCCTGTCTGCTCCCGGCCGAAGAGCGTGGTGAACGCACCTTGCGGCGCAAGGTGCGGGAGGCCATCCTGGCCCTGCGCCTCACCAGCCAGTACAGCAAGGACGAGATCCTGGAACTCTACCTCAACCAGGTCTACTACGGCCACCTGGCCTACGGGGTGGAGGCGGCAGCTCAGGTCTATTTCGGCAAGCCGGTCCGCGACCTGGACCTGGCCGAGTGCGCCCTGCTGGCCGGGCTGCCCCAGTCGCCGGCCGTCTATGACCCGTTGATGGACCTGCCCCGCGCCCAGGCGCGCCAGCGCGTGGTGCTGGACCTCATGCGCAAGCAGGGCTACATCACCACCCAGCAGGCTGAACTGGCCGCCGCCGAGCCGCTGCACCTGGCGCCCGAACGAACCCGGGTCGCCATCGAAGCCCCTCACTTTGCCATGTACGTGGTGAGCCAGTTGGAAGCACTCTACGGGACGGACCGGGTGCTGCAAGGCAACCTGCGGGTGTATACGACCCTGGACCTGGACGCACAGCACACGGCCGAGGCCATCGTGCAACGACATCTGCGCTGCCTGGCGGAGCCGGACCCGGCCCGGGGCCTCCCGGCCGGCCATCACGTCACCGACGCGGCCGTGGTGGCCCTGGACCCGCGCACCGGCGAGGTCCTGGTCATGGTGGGCAGCCCTGACTATTTCGACCCGCAGATCGCCGGGGCAGTGAACGTGGCCCTGTCACCGCGCCAGCCGGGGTCCGCCATCAAGCCCTTCACCTATGCCACCGCGTTCCAACATGGCCTTACCCCGGCCACCGTGTTCTACGACGTGCGCTCCTCCTTCACCACCCGCGAGGGCGAGCCTTACGTGCCCCAGAACTATGACCGGGAGTTCCATGGCCCGGTCTCGCTGCGCACGGCCCTGGGCAGCTCCCTGAACGTGGTGGCCGTGCAGGTGTTGGACCGGGCGGGCATCCCGGCCATGATCGCCACGGCCCAGGAGATGGGCATCCACACCTTCACCGACGCAGACCGCTATGGGCTGGCGTTGACCCTGGGCGGCGGCGAGGTACGCCTGCTGGAATTGACCAGTGCCTATGGTGTGTTTGCCACCGGGGGGATTCGCCACGAGCCGGTCTGCATCACCCGCATCGAGGACGCGGCCGGCCGGGTCCTCTATCAGCACGAGCCGTCGCCGGGCCGCCGGGTCTTGCCGGCGACCGTAGCCTATCTCATCACCGACATCCTGGCCGATGACCGTGCCCGCCTGCCAGGCTTTGGGGAGGGCAGCCTGTTGAACCTGAGCCACCCGGCGGCGGCCAAGACCGGCACCACCACCGACTGGCGCGACAACTGGACGGTAGGCTATACCCCGGAACTTGTGGTGGGCGTGTGGACCGGCAATGCCGATAACTCGCCCATGATCCAGGTCTCCGGTATCACCGGCGCCGCCCCCATCTGGCACGACGTGATGGAGGCCCTGGACTCCCCTTCGTCGGGGGAGCGGGAGGGG
>Ga0209101_1000476_pt1 | contig 32709 bp, 17 predicted proteins | sample ConPoolayeCmetaG_FD_185481 | JGI IMG/M metagenome (GOLD analysis project Ga0209101, IMG submission 185481) | Hot spring microbial mat communities from California, USA to study Microbial Dark Matter (Phase II) - Cone Pool mat layer C metaG... ...
CGATCTTACGAGCGCGACCACCTGCTCGCTCTGGTTCAAGGAATACTATCAGAACGGCAGCTCAACCAGAGATTCCTGCATGGTTCATATATCCACCGATAACGGGACAACGTGGACGGAGCTGCGCAAACTTAAAGCCTCCACCGCCAATCCCAACCGTCCCGGCTTCAATCTTGATGCCTATGTCGGCAATTCCCAGTGCCGGATCGGTTTCCAGCACGTGGTGGGAGGCAAGTCCACGCCTTGGCAGTGGTATATCGACAGCGTCCGAGTGATTGTCGATGGTTCTCCGATCTTTACGGAAAACTTCAACAACTGGGGCGTTGCCGGCTATCCCGCATGGGGCAATACTCCGCCTCCGGGATGGACTATTTACGATAACGGGACTCCCGGCCCGGCATCGTGGAACAACAACGACTGGTATCGGCGTCAGACGATGGGGACCGGCAACAATGCCGCCGGCGTCACCTATAGCACCACCTACAACGAATTCGAAAACGAGTATCTTATAAGCCCGATGTTCACGATCCCCGGCTCAGTTCCTTATTGCTCCTTGAGCACCGCCGAATACTACAGTCATATCACTGGAACCCCATTGCTGCTTGGCGGCGCCGACAGCGGTATGATAATGATTCAGACAACCACCGACGGCGGGCTGACTTGGGGCCCTTGGAACACCATCTTCACCAACAAGGTTACCAAGGGGAGCGCTTCCAGCAAGGTAACCTTCAAATACGACCTTAGCGGCTATATAGGTCAGACCTGTCGGCTGGGATTCAATTTCCGCAATGCGCCCAACGCCGATGGCGATACTTGGTATGTCGATGACGTCCGCGTTTTCGTACCCGACTTCGCCGACGACATCACGGCCTTGGCGATACCGGCGCCGACCGGTTGGATAAACGATTACCTGAGCTATGCCGTTCGAGGCAGATTCAGGAATTCCGGCACAACGGCGCAGACGTTCGACGGCATCATGACCACCAACGACGGTTATGTCGATACGGTGTACGGCATTTCGTTGAACCCGCTGGCCGAAACGACGGTTACGTTCGACAACTATGTGGCCGCCGGCCCCGGCTTGGTTACTTTCAGTCTCTATGCCGACAACCCGGGCGAACAAAACCTTGCCGATAATACATTCAATTCATCGATTACGGTCTATCCGCACGCAGGCACCGGTGGTCCCGATGCTCAATTGTATAGCTGGATCGACAACACCCAGCCCGGCGGACCGACCTTCAGCTGGGTCGATATGTCCTCGGCTACCGTTTGCACGCTCTCCAGCTACGATACCGGCGTGAGCACCGCCAAATGGCTGGGCGGTTCGTTCTATTTCTACGGCCAGATGTACGACTCGGTCAAAATCGGCGCCAACGGTCTGTTGACGTTGGATATCGCCCAGACCTCTCTGCCCGATGCCAACTATGCCATACCGACCGCCGGCGCTCCGAATACGATTCTGGCGGGCTACTGGGACGACATGAACAGCCGCGTCGGCGCAATCAAGTACTTGATTGATGCTCCCAACAACCGGTTCGTCGTCGAATACGACAGCCTCATTCACTACGGCCAGAACGCCCTCGATCTCGACATGCAGATCATCATCAACTGGGGCGACAGCACGATCACCTATCAATACAACAACATTTCGCCCAACATGCAGACCGACGTCACCATCGGTATCGAGAATCAGACCGGCACAACCGGTTTGCAGTATTTCTTCGAAACCGATCTGGGCAACTATCCGTGGGATGGTTTGGCCGTCAAGTTCTACTACACCGCTCCGGCGCTCGATGCCGGCGTAACCTCGATCGATTCACCGGCGGTTAACTTCGTGCCGATCGGCGTTTACAACGTCTGGGCGACCGCCACCAACTTCACAGCGACGCCATCGGTGGTGAACGTCAACTTCTTCGTTGATGCTCTTCCGCTCGGCACCGCCGTCGGAATCCTGTTGCCGCCATTCGGTTCGGTTCCCGTGCTTTGCCCGACTCCATGGCCTGCAGCAATCGGTCCGCACGTCATTTCGGCGGCGACGGTTCTGCCCGGCGACGGCTATCCGACCAATGACGCAAGCTCCAAGAGCGTGGTCGTCTATAATTTAACCGGTCTGCCGTTCTTCACCGATTTCGAGGCCAACGACGGCGGCTTTTTGCCAGTAGCCGGCGAATGGGAGTGGGGAGTTCCGACTTACGGATCCGGCCCGGCTTCGGCCTACAGCCCGGTCAATTGCTGGGGCACCGACCTCGATAACACCTACGATCCATCGACGCTGAACGCTCTGTTATCGCAGGGGTTGACTCTCACCGGCGGCGCGATATATCAGGCCAGCTTCTGGCTGTGGTATTACACCGAGGGTTCGGGCTTCGACGGCTGCAACGTCAAAATATCGACCGATGGCGGCGCCACCTGGTCGGTGATCACCACCTCGCGGCCGTACAACTCAACCATTACCGCTACGAGCAACCCGATGCTCGGTCAACCGGTGTGGAATGGCCAATCGCTCGGTTGGGTGCAGGTTACGATAGATCTGACACCCTATGCCGGCCAGACCGTTCTCTTGAGATTCGACATGGGCGGCGATAGTTCGGTTCAGTATGCCGGTATGTATATCGATGACTTCAACGCCATCTTCATCAACAACGACATCGGCGTAACCGACATCGTCGATCCGTGCGCCCTTGCGGTTGCCGGTTCTTATTCCATCACCGCCTACGTCAAGAACTTCACCGGCAATCCCGTTACCGGCGCTCAGGTTGACTTCTATGAGGGTGCGAACCTGATCGGTTCGGCGACCGGCATAAACATCCCCGGCAACGACAGCGTATTGGTCACCTGCCCGACAGCTTGGACGCCTGTTGGCGGCAATTACACTTTGACCGCCACCTCCATATTGGCCGGCGACTCCAATCCGATCAACGACAGCAAGTCCGAACCTCGGTCGATCCGCACCGCGGCCACCCTGCCTTTGACCGAGAACTTTGACGGCGGCGTGTTCCCGCCTGCCGGCTGGACGGTTCTCGATTACGGCAACGCCACCGCCGACGGCTGGATGACCAGCACCGTGAGGTATAGAAGCTCGCCCAATTCGGCCTTTGTCGATGACGATCCTTCGACGTCGGTCAAAGACGAGTGGCTGATATTGCCGCCGCTGGACTTCAGCACGGCGACATCGCCGAGATTCACTTTCTATGAAGACCAGACCTACTGGACTTACTACGGCGATCATCACCGGATGTATATCGCAACCGGTCCGTGTTTCGATCCGGCAACGGCGACGCTGCTTGCCGATCATACCCCGGCCAACCACACCATCAACGGCTTCGGCGGCGCTCCGGTCGCTTTCGACCTGACCCCCTACGCCGGCAATGCGACGGTGTGGCTTGCGTTGCAGTACACCGGCAACTATGCCGACGAGTGGTATGTCGACGACGTAGAGGTCAATCCGACCGCTATATACTGCGACCTCGAACTGCTCGATTTCGGCTCGATGCCTGCGGTGGTTACGCCCGGCACGACGATCTATCCTGAAGTCAATATCAGGAACAACGCTGTCGTCGGTTCGGTCGGTGATGTAACGATCACGATCACCGGTGCGCTCTACGGCCCGATCTATTCGGATGTCGTAACCGGCGTTTCGTTCGGAGCGGGCGCTACGGTTCTCGTCAACACATTCGATCCGTTCGTCACCGGCGGCTGCGCCGATGATTATACGGTCAGTGCCGTGGTGACGGTTACCAGCTGCACCGATGAGGTTCCGGGCAACAACAACGGTTCCTATGGCTTGACGGTCGGTTATGGTGCCTACGCCAGCTATTTCACCGGCGGGGCTACCTACTACACTTCCGGCAAGTACCATATGGGTCACCTCTATGTTAAACCCACAGTCGGTACGATCGATCATTTCCTGCTGGCCCTGCAGAGCGCAGCGGTTCCGCGGCCGCAGTTCGGTTGGTCGATCTACGGCTATGATGGCAGCGCCGACACCGGCACCGCCAGAGTCGCCGGACCGTTCTACGTCACCTGCGATTATCCGAACTACACCAGAATCGATATCAGCCCGGCGCTGTATGCGTCGCTGCCTGATACGTTCGTGCTGATGGTTTGGAACCGCAACGGTCAGGGTGCGCCGAATTACACCGGGCCGCTGTTCCGCACGCAGGGAACTCAGGAATTCTACTTCGGTCTGGCCAACAACACCGGCGATTCGTCGCTTGTCAGGAACGGCACTTGGATGCGGGCTTCAACCGCCTTCGGACAGCCGTTCTATATGCAGTGGTATGTCCACTACGACAACCGCCCGGCGAACTATATCGATGCCGAAGCGGTTTCGATAGACGAGCCGAATGGCGTTGCTTTCGGAACTCCGGTGCCGGTCAAGGCCACCTATTTCAATAACGGTCTTGCTCCGATAACCGGTGCGACAGCCTATTTGAACATTACCGGCCCCGATACTTACTCCGACACGGTAACCGGCGTGACAATTCCCGATAACGGATTCGCCCAGATTGACTTCGGAACCTGGACTCCGGGATTCGATACGTCCTATTACGTGATCGACATCGTATTGGTCACCGGCGAGGGCGATACCTGCGACAACAGGATCACCGTCACGACCTTTACCTTCGATACTCTGGGTGTCAACCGCGGTGTAATGGACCAGCTCGGCGACAGCACCGACTTCACCGTGCCGCCGATTCTTACGGGCAATCCGTGGTCTTTCGGCACCGATCCGTACTTCGGCACACCGCTGAGCGGCAGAGCTAGGTGGTGGGGCGCCCGCATGGTTGGACCGTATCAGGCCAACGATTGCGGCCCGCTTGTCAGCCGTACCGTCACTTTGGCTCCGACATGGAGAGGTTACGCGTTGCTGGATCTGGCCTACGAGAACGAACTCGATTGGGACTTCGCCAACGTCAAGATCACGACCGACGGCGGCTCGACCTGGAACGTTCTTGCGCCGATCCTCGGCTATCCGAGCGTAGATACGAATACCGGCAACCTGTGCCCCCTGATGTCCTTGCAGCCCGGATTCACCGGCTATAGGCCGTGGCATTACAGGCTGTTCGACCTCAGGACGTATGCCGGCCAGACGATTTCACTCAGTGTTGACTTCGCCTCCGATGCTTACACTGAAGAGCACGGGACTCAGATCGGCACGTTCAAGTTCATGGGTCCGCTCATGGGCTATGAATATCTGCCGGGCGATGCCAATATGGGTGTTGCGCCGTGGCCGCCTCAGGTCAGCGGTGCCGACGTAACTAGGCTTGTTGGATACTTCAAGGGAATCTTCCCTGCTTGCGAATTCAACAATCCCGGCGCGGTCATCGCTCCGCCGAACTTCTACGCCTCCGGTGACGCCAACGGCAACTGCGCGTTGCAGCCCTCCGACGTAACCAGGTTGGTGGCCTACTTCAAGGGAACAGCGGCGCCGCCTGCCGCCTGCAGCGATTATCCGCCTGTGGCTCCGGTTCAGGCGAGCTATCCGGCTTGCACGACTCCGCCGCTGCGGATAAACGTTATTCCTTCGGAAATGACTCGTTAGGCTGCAAACCTGATAGTCTTGAGCGTGGCCGTTCTGCAAAGGGCGGCCACGCCCTTTTTTTGTGCATGATTTTGTTTGCGGAGCAGTTGGGGGCGCTGTTGTAACGTTTTTATTTTCAACATGTTAACAAAAAACTATTGACAAATTGTGAAATATTGTTTACGTTGCCGCCTGTGAAATTCCGGATTGTTGCGGTATTTGAGGTTATTTTAAAGAGTCGGGATTGCTGGGGTTAGTTCAAAATAAGTTCATTATCGGCCGCGATGAATTTTCGCCCTTCTCCGCTGAAATCCATTATTTCAGAGTGCCGAAAAGATTCTGGTCGATCTGTTTTGATCGACTGAAAAAGGCCAATTTCCGGATTATTTCAAGCTATGTGCCATGGAACCTTCACGAAGAGAAGCCGGGCAGTTTCGATTTTCAGGGAATCACTAATCCATATACCGACCTCATAGTCTTTCTGGAACTGGCGCGCGAATTCGGTTTCAAAATCATTCTTAAGCCCGGTCCTTATTTTCAAGCCGAATGGCCGGATGGCGGTCTGCCCCGTTATCTTTTTACCGACGAATCACTTATCGCCAGAGATGCGGCCGGCGGATTGCTTACCGCCAGAGTCGATGCCGGCGTGAAATCCGGTTATCAGCCATCGTATTTGCATCCCAAATACCAGAATCATATCAGGCGTTATCTGGGCGGCCTTGTCGATGCCATTCAGAATTATATTTTCCCAAAAGGCCCCGTTTTTCTGCTTCAGCTCGAAGACCAGTATGCTTTCGGCGGCAATTACCGGATTTTTGAATCCGACTATAATAATCATGTTACAACCGTTCTATATCCGGCTTACCTCGAATCGAAGTATGGATCGGTGAAGGATTTGCCGGCAGGATATCCGAAAGTGAAATCTTTTGCCGGAATCGCTCCGCCGGTCGATTTTCATTTCAAGAAAAACGAGCAGTTGACGCCCTATTTCGATTGGCTTGAATTCAAGGCGAAACTTCTCGAGGATCATTACAATTTCCTCAAGGACCGTTTTGAGGCGTTGGGCGTAGGCTGCATGTTTTCGGTCGTTACGCCGGCGGCCGCCGATTTCAGCCTGCCGATCGCTTGGGATAGGATCCGCGGCGAGAAAACAATCGCCGGACCGGCCATCAATTTCGATGACGATTATTATCAGATCGCTTCGCGGGTAAGGCAGGTGAGGAATTTCGTCAACTATTCGTGGTCCCCGCAGGTATCCGTGGGTTACCCCAGCGAGTCATCCGGATCCGCCAAGCCCGGTTTGCTGGCGCGGCAAAAACATATTTTGCTTTCGTCGCTTTCGGCGGGTTTGAAAGGATTGAATTACTATATGTTCGTCGGCCGTGACCATTGGGTCGGGCCGCCGCTCGGATCGGACGGGACGGTATACGATATTTATGAGGTAATCAGACGCCTGAACGTGGCGGTCGAGACGATTGGACTCAACACGTTGCAATCCACCGCCAGAGCAGCGATCGGGGTGTATAAGCCATATCGGTTTTTCGGCGATATTCCGGCGGTGGGCGAATTTTCATACATGCATGAATTGATCCAGCAGACTCAAGCCAATATCACGGCCGATCTCTGCCAGTTGAATTTCGATTTCAATATCTATGATCTCGAGCAGTTGGATAACCTTGAAAACACGAAAATCATGTTCGTGCCCATAGGTGGATTCATGGACGACGACGTGCAGAAAAAACTGGCCGAGATCATCGCCCGGGGCATGATAATCGTCTTCATCGGTTTGGTTCCCGAGAATAATTTGTCATTCAAGAAATCGAAAATACTGCGGCAGGCGCTCGGTGTCGATACCCGGCCGTGGCACAATCCGGCGCTTGTCGAAACCGATCGCTTTTCGTTCAGGTCGATTGCCTACGGCTACGTTACCGCCAAAGGTTCGTCGCGACCTATCGCCCGGGCCGGCGGCAAGACGGTCGGTGTTTTCAAGAAATCGGGAAAAGGCAGATATTATCTGTTCACCTATGATCTTTCGGCAAGGGGAGAACCGGGCAAGCTTGGCTTCATCAAGGCGTTGCTCGATGAAAACGAAATCACCACGCCGGTATCGAGTTCCGATCCGACGGTGCACGTGATACTCCAGAACAACGACAAGGGAGCGGCTCTGTTCATAATCAATGCCGATATGGGACAGACGGAGCGCCAGGTCAAGCGGGTGGTTGTCGCCGCCGATTTGTCGCGTGCTGGTATCCGCCAGTCGAAAATCGAACTTGTCGATATCCTGGAAAATCAGAATATAAATTCAAAAGCGGCCGATTTGAAAAACGGGTTGATTTTCGAGCTGTCGCGGCTGGATTCGCGGCTCTACTGGATAGCCAAAAAATAGCCTTGGATTTTCCTCAATTCATAATCACCATATCGAAAATCCGGTTCTTTTTCGGATGCGGTCGGCGGATCATTCCTGCTGCGATCGGAAGTCGATAAGACTTTCATTCGGCCGCTGCCTCAAGAAGGACAGGCGGCGATTAACCGTGCAGATCGATCGGGCGAACGGTCAAAAGCCGGCGGGCCCCGGAAATGATCACGGTATTATGATTTGCTTTTTACCGTAACCGAGCAAAAGCAGCTTCTCGCGCAGCTTGAATTCCATCATCGGCGGACCGCATAGAAAAACCACCACGTCGGCGGCTGGCGAAGGTAAAAATCGCGCCAGCACCGTTTCATCGAGATGTCCTTTGTGGCCGTCCCAGTCGGCCGGCGGGGTATCAAGAGCAAGCAACAGCCGGAAATTGCTATGGTGGGCGGCCAATGTTTCGAATTCGTCCCGCAGGATTATATCATCGACGGTTTTATTGGCGAACAGCAGACTAATCTGAACATTGAGATTTCTCCTGATAATCGTCCTCACCATCGATACCATTGGTGTTATCCCCACCCCACCGGCGATCATACCCACCTTGCCGGCCATTCCCTCGACGAAATGGCCGCCTATATGGGGACCCGACATCAAGACCGATTGGCCGATCTTGCGGGAGTGAAGGTAATTCGAAACGATGCCGGCAGGATATTTTTTGACTATAAGTTCGAAAAATCCCCGATCATCGGGGGTCGAGGTCGGCGTATAGGGGCGGGTTATTTCCTCGCCGTCCAAATTGTGATGGACGTGAAAATGGTCGCCCGGGAAAAAGCTCAATCGCTGTTCCGGCTCGAGTTCGAACAAAAGCGATATGGTGTCAAATGTAATTGACTTACGGTCGATGATTTTATATTCAAGCGGCGATCCCGTTTTCATGAACGAACCATCCTTTCTTGCCGAATGATTGATTACCATATTTCGGCGGATGGCGCAACAACTTATCGGTCGTCCGGGAGAAATGCAGCTCCGAAGCGCGGTTCAAGTTTGGTTTTCGCCGCCGGCGATATTCCCGGGTTTTGCGTAACCGCCGGATAATCAATAGATTGTATTGTTGTTAATTTGATATGAGGGTTTGATTATATCGGCAAAACGATTTTTTAGACATATTTCATCTGCGCAAGTCCGCAAGGAATCTTCACTTGTAAAATTCTTATAAAATTGAAAAATTCCGGCTTGACAGTTTGAACTCTTCGGGCTAATATGACAACCCCTCAGTTGAGGGGATTAGAAAAAAACAATTTAATAGCCGAATTTAACGATGGGAGCCGAAAAATGGCTGCTGTTAGCCGGGGGGAAGTGTTGCCTGAGCCGAACGCGATACTCGATATCGGCCCAACGGTAACGCTCGAGGCGATCACCCCCAACGCCGAGGAATTGATCGAGCGGGCCTGCCGAACTTGTTACTTGTCGTTTAATCGGCACAAGCCGCCGGAATCGACCAAGGAGCTGATCCAAAAAGTAATCCGTAAAAGGCATCATTCGGTGCTCGAACATGCAAGCGCGACATTTAGGATAAAAGGCGGTTCCCGGGTGTTCACCCACGAACTGGTCCGCCATCGCTTTATATCTCCATCGCAGGAAAGCCAGCGCTACGTTTGTTATGCCGACAAGCCCGGCCGCAATAAAACCCGCGATTTCCGAATCGTGGCGCCACCCTCGCTTGCCACAGGACAGTGCGATTTCCTTACCCGGTTTGTCGAAGTGGCTAATCAATGTTTCGAGCTTTACGAGGAGATGCTCGACAGCGGTGTTCCGCCGGAGGATGCCCGTTATATTCTGCCCAACGCCACTACCTCGGAAATCGTGATAACGGCGAATTTCCGCGAACTTCGCCATTTTTTCTGGGTTAGAACTAACGAACGGGCGCACTGGGAAATCCGAAAAATCGCCATCGAGATGCTTAAGATAATGAAAGAAAAAGCCCCGATTGTATTCTGGGATTTTACGATCGATCCGAATAACATGACGGCCGTCGGCGAAATCGAAAGCTGACCGCCCGAATTTTCGAATATTCAGGAGGGAGATATGGAATTGAAAGCGATCCGCAGAAAATTGGAATTGAGCGAAAATTCGCTGGCCGTATTGCGGCGGCGTTATCTGGCCAAAGACGAACACGGGCAGGTCATCGAAACACCCGAGGAATTGTTCTGGCGGGTCGCTCGGGCCATAGCCGCGCCCGACAGCCAATACGGCGCCGATGAGGACGAAGTCGAAAAGACGGCCAACGATTTTTACGATATGATCTCATCGCTCGAATTCATGCCCAATTCCCCGACCCTGATGAACGCCGGAAGGCCGCTGGGCCAGCTTTCGGCCTGTTTCGTCATCCCGATCGAGGATTCCATGGAATCGATATTCGATGCGGTCAAGGCGGCGGCCCTGATTCACAAATCAGGCGGCGGGACGGGGTTCTCCTTTTCGCGCCTGCGGCCGCGCAATTCGATGGTGGCTTCGACCTCGGGTGTCGCCTCCGGCCCCGTCTCATTCATGAAAGTAATCAACGCGGCCACCGAGGCGGTCAAACAAGGAGGCACGCGCCGCGGCGCCAATATGGGCATCTTGAGGATAGATCATCCCGATATAATCGAATTCATAACCTGCAAGGATGACGTGCGGGAAATCACGAATTTCAATATTTCGGTGGGTATAACCGACGAATTCATGAAAGCCGTCAAAGAAGATAGGCCGTACCCCATAATCGACCCGCGCACCGGCGGGCCTTATATAATCGACGGCCAGCCGCAGACGCTTGATGCCCGCGAGGTATTCAATCTTATAGTCGAACATGCCCATAAGACCGGAGAGCCGGGGGTTGTATTTCTCGACAAAATCAATGCCGCCGAACGTACCCGTAAAGTCGGGCTTGTCGAGGCGACCAACCCCTGCGGCGAACAACCGCTTCTGCCCTACGAAAGTTGCAATCTCGGGTCGATCAATCTGGCCCGGATGATCAAAACCACCGTAGGAATGACTCCGGGCAGCGACCTGTTCCGCTACGAAATCGATTGGGAAAAGCTGCGTCGAACCGTCCATCTGGCGGTGCATTTCCTCGATAACGTGATCGACGCCAATCGCTATCCCTTGCCGGAAATCGACCGAAGCACCAAAGCGAATCGCCGAATAGGGCTTGGCGTCATGGGTTGGGCCGATCTGCTGGTGATGCTCGAAATTCCATATAATTCCGAGGAGGCGCTGAATCTGGCGGAGAAAGTGATGTCGTTTATCCAGACCGAGGCCGACCTTACTTCTCAGAAACTCGCCTCCCAGCGCGGCAATTTTCCCAACTGGCATAAAAGCGATTTCTGCGACCCTGCCGGGAAAAATTCTATCCCCCGGCGCAACTCGACCGTGACCACGATCGCCCCCACCGGCACCATCTCGATTATTGCCGGCTGCTCGTCGGGGATCGAGCCGCTGTTCGCTATCTGCTACGAGCGCAACGTGATGGACAACACCCGCTTAGTCGAGGTAAACCCGATTTTCCAGCAGAAAGCGATGGAACTCGGTTTTTATTCGGAAAAGTTGATGGAGAAGATCGCCCGCAAAAACTCGATCGCCGATATCGAGGAAATTCCCGAAAATATCCGCCGCGTTTTCGTCACCACCCACGATATCGACCCGGAGTTCCATATCAGAATGCAGGATGCGTTCCAGAAATATACCGAAAACGCCGTTTCCAAGACGATCAACATGCCCGCCCATGCCACCACCGACGATGTCCGCCGGGCTTATGAGCTCGCCTATCGACTGTCATGCAAAGGAGTCACCGTTTACCGCGACGGCTCAAGGCCGATGCAGGTCCTTTCGACGAAATCCGCCGGGCAGCCGTCCGATCAGGTTCCGCGGATCAAAGACCGGCCGGAAACTTTGCATGGCATAACCGACAAAATCAAGACCGGTTTCGGCAACCTCTACGTCACGATAAATATCAGTCAGGGGAAACCGTTCGAGGTGTTCGCTCAGATCGGAAAATCGGGCTACGACACGATGGCCGACACGGAGGCGATCTGCCGTTTGATCTCGCTGGCTTTGCGTTCGGGCGTCGAGGTCGAGGACATTATCGAGCAGTTGGAGGGAATCGGCGGCGATTCACAGGTGATAGCGACCGGCGGTGTCATCCGGTCGGTTCCCGATGCCGTGGCCAAGGTGCTGCGCAAACATTTCGGCAACGGCAAGGCGGCCAAGGCAGCGCCCGATATCGGGGCGATGCGTTGTCCTGACTGCACCGGCCGCATGGTAGCCGAATCCGGCTGCATTTCCTGTCCCAACTGCGGTTACTCGAGGTGCAAATAGCGGGAACGGATCGATCGCATTTTTTTGACGTAGCTGATTCGTTCAGGTCGGCCAAGCAGTTTGCCGGTATAGTTCCGGCACCGGCTCGGAAGGCGGCGCGTTGCGATAGTTGAAATCAACCTGATCGACGGAAAAATAGAAAAGGCCGGAACGATCCCGGCCTTTTTCGCTTATATCCGGATTTTCCTATCCAAGGAACGGATACCTGTAATTCCGCGGCGGCACGAAATTCTCCTTGATCGTACGCGGCGAAATCCAGCGCAACAGATTGAACATCGAGCCGGCCTTGTCGTTGGTGCCCGATGCCCTGGCGCCGCCGAAAGGTTGTCTGCCCACCACCGCGCCGGTCGGCTTGTCGTTGATATAGAAATTGCCGGCGGCATGACGCAGCGCGTTGAACGCTTTGACGATCGCCTTTCTGTCGCGGGCGAAAATCGCACCCGTGAGACCATAGGGCGAAGTCGTGTTGCAAACTTCCAGCATCTTCTCGAATTCGGCGTCCTCGTAAACGTAGACGGTCATCACCGGGCCGAATATTTCTTCCTCCATCAACTTGAAATGCGGATTGGTGGTCAACACCAGCGTCGGCTCGATAAAATAGCCGACCGAATCATCGCAATTGCCCCCGAAAATGATCTGTGCCTCGTTCGATTTTTTGGCATAGTCGATATACACCTTAATCGATTCGAAAGCGTTCTTGTCGATTACGGCGTTGATGAAGTTGGAGAAATCATCTGGCGGCCCCATCTTGGCTTCCTTGGCAAAACCAACCAGAATATCTTTTATTTCCGGCCAGAGCGATTTTGGAATATAGCTTCTTGAGGCCGCCGAACATTTTTGCCCCTGATATTCGAAAGCGCCGCGGAAAATCGCCGTGGCGACCTCGTGCGGCTCGGCTGATTCGTGGACGAACACGAAATCCTTGCCGCCGGTCTCACCCACAAGTTTCGGGTAGCTCTTATAATTGGCGATATTATCGCCCACCACTTTCCACATGTTTTGGAAAACCTCGGTGCTGCCGGTGAAATGAATACCGCCGAGATCGCGATGCTTGAAGGCAACGTTGGTGATATCGGCGCCACGGGCGGTAACCAGATTGATAACACCGTCGGGCAGGCCGGCCTCTTTCAATATTCTCATGAAATGGTGCGCCGTGTAAACTACGCTCGAGGCCGGTTTCCAAACGATCGTGTTGCCCATGAGGGCCGCCGAAGTCGGCAAATTGACGCCGATCGAAACGAAATTGAACGGCGTAACCGCCACGATGAAACCCTCCAGCGGGCGATATTCGATACGATTCCACATCTGAGGATCGTTGCCGGGTTGAATATCGTAGATTTGCTGCGCGAAATAGGCGTTGTAACGGAGAAAATCGATCGATTCGCAGATGGCGTCGATTTCCGATTGGAATACGTTTTTATCGTGCGCCAGAATGGTGGCCGCGCTGAACTCGTAACGATAAGGTCCGGCGATAAGCTCGGCGGCTTTCAAAAAGATCGCCGCCCGGTCTTCGAATCGCATGTTTTCCCAATCGGGTTTGGCTTTCATGGCGGCGGCGATCGCCGATTCAACCTCGGTTTTTCCGCCTATATAATACTGGCCGAGCGATTTTTTATGATCGTGCGGCATCGTCATTTCGGCCTTGGCGGCGGTCCTAACCTCTTTGCCGTCGATAATCATCGGGGCTTCGATATACGATTTTTTTAAGCGCTCGACAGCGGCGCTTAACTTTTCGCGTTCGGGCGAACCCGGAGCGTATGAGTAAATCGGTTCATTGACCGGAAAAGGGACTTTATAATTGCCCATCATTACCTCCTGATATTTACATCGGCGAAATCCGTTATCTGCACCCTATTCCAACAGGGGGGAATATCAGTGAAAGCGCGGATGGAGTCAAGGGATTTGGTCTGGGATCGTCTCGAATGCTGCCGTCTCTGCCGCCAAGGCGATCTGGCATTCCGATAGTTCAGGAACCGACCATCGTCGTATCAATCGTATCCCACGAACCAATCCGGGGCTAGGCGTCGGGTGATGGAAATGATTTCGCTGTCTTTTTCGGTGAGCGCCTCGCGGGCGATTAATGATTTGATGACGCCGTCGAGCAGAACCAGCTTATCGCGTATCGGAATGATCGCCGAATAGTATTCGTTGTTGAAGAAAAGTCTGAAACGTTTGGCCGAATTTTCCTCGGCCAGCAACTCGCCCAGCGCCCGTTCCAAATGCGGCCCGGAAAGCAGGGCAAGCGAATCCTTGGGGCAGGCAAACAGCGCTTTCGTTCTGTTGATATCCGTGTTGCAGGAGAACACCATCCGCCAGACCTCGCAAATCCCCATGGAATTGATGACGAAAACGTTCACGCCCACCTCGCCCGATTCGGCGTCGATACGGACACCCTCAAGATACGGCAGGTAGCAATTGTCGGTGATACTTCCGAAAGCGCTGATACCGCCGGCGAATGGTCGCTCGAGAATATCATGGATGGTGAAATATGGTTTTTGTTCGAACCTCGCATCCTGTATCACAATGAACTCCTCCTCGGTGAAATGGAATCGTTCTTTCCAGAGGCGGAGGGAATCGATATTGTCGCGGGTTAGCGCCGATTGACTGGTCAGCATCCCGATTGCCTGGCCGCCGCGCCAAACCAGCGGCAAAACGCCCACTGCCCACTCCGCCGAACCGCCTATTTCGCCGATCATGGCCAGCAGCCGGCGGCCATCGGCAAACTGCAGGTCCTCGATTCCGAGCACGAGCGACGGGAAAAGGTCCCCGTCATAATCGAAAGGAGTGATCACTCCGGCATTGTTCAAAATGTCCATTGCCGGATAATGACGTTTGCGGTCGAGAAAGAAAGCCGATAATCTGTCGGCGCTGGATAAACCATAGGCGTCGATTATTATTTCGGCGGCATCCAAAAGGCTTGCCTCGCGCGGATTGAATTCCTCGAAAGGAACCCCGGCCATCCAACGCTGAACGTAGACATCGGGCAGATGCCTTTTCACTCCGGATTCAGTCAAGAAAAGAGCGGTCAGGCTTGAATGCAGCCCCTTGACCGATTTGGTTGTGCCCTCTATCACGTCGCTGCCCATCGACAGTAGGGCGACATGCTCGGGCATCGGCAGGCCGTAACGGATGCGATGCTCTTTTTTGCCGAATAGGGCGCCGACAGCGATTGTCGGATTGCCCCCCGGTTCCTTTCCCGGCTTGGCGCGGGCGCCCTCGGTGATCGTCGATTCTATCAGTACTTCTTCGCCGACCGGCAAGGTTTCGGTGGTCGTTTGCAACACTTCGGCCATCACCTGCGCCGCCGTACGGTCATTATTCCGTTTCAGATCATTGATTAAAGCCGGCGTCTGTTTTTCCGGCGGGTAAGCCGACAGGCTGTTCCTGCCCCTCAGTGCAACCGCCGCCGCTGCCAGCGCCGCCGCCAGAATGACGGATTCCCGCAACTGGCGGTTGCGAAGAGCGCCGAGATTCGAGCGGTTGTTGATCCGTTCCCCGATCGGGATTATCCCGCCCGAATCAAGCTGCAGCTCATAATTCGCCAGCACGGTCTTGTGCCGATGATTGAATCCGATCAGAAAGTCTTTATCGAATAAAGTGATTTCAGGTGCTGCGTGATACCTCAACCGCCTTTCGGCGATATTGAATCTCATTTGACTATCCATCTGGCGATTCCTTTACGGTTTCCGGTGATGATTCCTATATCAAATTACCGCCGGGTGATTATCATCTGACGAAAATAAGCCGGAATCGGGACGATTGGCAAGGGGAATGTACTGAATTTTTCGATTTAGCGATAACCTTCGCCCGAATCGCCGTGTTTGCATTTTGGGGAATGCGGTTTTATATTTCCGGGGGAGTTTTATCGATGATCGATACGCATGCTCATCTCGATTTTCCGCAATTCGATGGCGACCGGGATAGGGTGATAAAGGAATGTCAAAATAATGGCGTCCAATTCATCGTCAACGTCGGTGTCGATCTGAAGTCGTCGCAGGCAAGCGTCGATCTGGCCGAAAAATACGATTTTATCTTCGCCTCGGTCGGATTTCATCCTCATGACGCTAAGGACCTCGATGGTAGCAAACTTAAGGAAATCGAGAAGCTGGCGGCGCATCCCAAAGTGGTCGCCATAGGTGAAATCGGACTCGACTATTACCGTAATCTGTCGCCGCAGGATATTCAGAAGAAAGCGTTTTTGATACAACTTGAGCTTGCCGGAAAATTGAAACTGCCGGTGATATTGCATATCCGGCAGGCTTTGAAAGACTGTTACGATATTTTGAAAAAAAGCTCGGTCAAAAGAGGGATCCTGCATGCTTTTCCGGGCGACAAAAACGATGCCGCCGAAGGTGTCTCCGCTGGTTTTCACGTGGCGTTCGGCGGTCCGATAACTTATCCGAAATCACGCGGCCCGGAGGTGGCCGCCGCTGTTCCGCTGTCCCGTATAGTGGTGGAGACGGACAGCCCGTACCTATCCCCTCAGACGCTCAGAGGGAAACGAAACCGCCCCGATAACGTAAAATACGTACTCGAAAAGCTTGCCGAGATATTTCCCCGCTATTCCCATGCCGATATCGAAAGGATGACTTCCAGAAATGCGGCCGACGTGTTGGCCTTGCCGCTGCCCGATATTCCGAAAATCGTCTATGAGATCGGCGGCAGCGTTTATATCAACCTTACCAACCGCTGCACCAACAATTGTATATTCTGCCTTCGCCAGAACCGGATGCGCGTGGCCGGTCACAACCTTCTGCTTGACCGCGAGCCCGAAAAGGATGATGTCATGTCGGCGTTGGATAAGCATTCCGGTTATAAAGAGATAGTGTTCTGCGGCATTGGCGAGCCGACCTTAAGGGCCGATTTGATGCTGCAACTTGCCCGGGAGCTGAAGAGCAAAAACGTGCCGATCCGTTTGAATACGAACGGACAGGGAAGCATGATAAACAGAACCGATCTGCCGCGGAAGATGCGCGGCTTGATAGATGCCGTCAGCGTGAGTTTGAACGCTCAGGATGCGCAGACTTACGTCGAGCTTTGCCGGCCGCAATTCGGCCAAAGCGCCTATGCCGCCATGCTGAAATTCGCCGCCGACTGCCGGGCCATGGGGATTCATACCGTGTTCAGCGTGGTCGGCTTGCCGCAGGTTGATCTTGCGGCCTGCAAAAAAATCGCCGACTCGATGAATATACCGCTCAGAGTAAGAAACTATGTCGCCGGTTAAGGCAAAGAAAAATCTCGGTCAGCATTTTTTGAAAAGCCGTCCGCTGGCAAGAAAAATCGCTGCTCAACTGGAAATAAAGCCGGGAGACGAGATCGTCGAAATCGGTCCCGGACAGGGTGCATTGACCGAACTGCTTATCGGCGAAAACCACAAATTGACGGTTGTAGAAATCGATCGATATCTTTGCCGGCAGTTGGAAAAAAGATTCGGCAACTCGCCCAACCTGCGGATTCTCAATCTGGATTTCCTCGATTTCGACAAGAGCCTGCTTCCGGCGCGTTTCAAGGTGATAGGCAATATACCTTACAATCGGACGGCGGGCATCGTGGAGCGTCTCATTGAACTGGCTGAAACGATCGAGTTGGGAATTATCACCGTGCAGGCGGAAGTTGCGGCGAAGCTTGTGGCAAAGCCGAAAGAGGAGGCTTACGGTCATTTGACCGTGCTGGCCGCCACCGCTTTCAGGTGTGAAAAACTGTTTGCGATTCCTCCGGGGGCCTTTTCACCCGCCCCGAAAGTGAAATCGGCGGTGGTCAAATTGACGCCGGTAGATACCCGATTCGGAGACGCCGATAGATTCAGAGCGTTTTTGAAAGCTTGTTTTTTCGCCCGGCGGAAAATGCTGACGAATTCGTTGCGGATGGCATTAGCCATGCCGAGGAAAAGAGCTGATTCTCTGGTTGCCGGATGTTTCGGCAGCGCCGCCGTTCGGGCGGCCGACCTTGATTTGGATGCTTTTCACAGGTTGTTCGTTGCCTGGCAGGCCGAATGTCTCAATTGAATAAAATAACCATATTGTTGATTATGGCGGTTTATTCGCCGGTCCTTTCCCAAACGCTCGATGGTTTGTATTTTGTCTTTTCGCGCAACAACAACACATATAATTGGGAAAGCAGATACAACCGGCGGCTCGAGACAAAGCGCTTTTCGGCCGGAATCGCCCTTGATGGTTATTCCATACTTATTAAAAAACCCGGCAAGCGCTGGCAGGAAAATCTTACTGCCGGTTTCGAGGGGCGATACAAGTTGCTTGACGATTTGCATATTTCACCGTCGATAAGCCATTCTCGGGCGGCCCTGCAGGACCGCCTCATTTATTCGTCGGATTTCAAGATTTCCGCTGCCTATTCGGGATTGGGCTTTATCCGGGCTGAGCCTTTTATTGGAAACCTGTGGCGGAAAAACATCGAACCCTCGGGCGAAAGAATCAACAGAGGACCGAGTTTCGGTCTCCAAACCGACCTTCGCAAAATCGCCGTGAAAGGTTACCCGCTGCGAGTCTCGGGATCATATTCCTCTTTCGCGATCGATAAAATCCCCTATTCGCAATTCAGAGCCGCTATCGGAAGCGAAAGGATTTGGGAGAACGGCGACACGCTGCAGTGGAATTTCGAGAATTTCGACGGCGTCAAGAAATATTATTCAGGGTCGCAGGCAGGCGAAAACTTGGTTCGCCAGGTCAAAGTCGAGCGCGGGGCCAGATGGTTGTCGAGGACGGCCGCCGGTAAGCTGCTCGTTATCAGGGCGGCCGCCGGGGCGGTGCGATCGAATTATTATTATGACAGTTCTAATCCCAAACCGCTGCTTTCCGAAAGCGATAATTTCAGCGAGAGCTATAATTATTCCGTCCAAATCGAGAAAAACTGGCGGAACAAGATTTTCGCTCAGGCTGCCTATCGTTGGCGATCGGACAAGCAGGATTTTCTCGGCAACCTGCTCGATCTGTGGTCGGAACTCGGCGAAGTGCTGTTTAAGGCCGGTGTCTCCGTTACCTCGAAAGACAGCGTAGGATTCGATTGCGTGTTCGGAGTGACATCGTTCTATGGTCTTCATGGCCCGACGATCAACGAGCGCGACCAGCGGACAACGATCATGAATATCCGTTTCAAGCGGATATTCAACCGGCACTTCTGGGGCGAGATAAGAACCGGATACAGCCTGTTTCATCAGCTTTACATAAATTCCATCAGTTCCGGCAATAACAACCGAAACGAAACCTATCTTCTCGGATCACGATTCGGCTGGAACGTATTCCGACCCGTGCGCTTGATCGAGGATTTCGAGATCCAGGCGAATTATATATCCTATGATTACGACCGCCTGACAATAAATACAAGAAATCGGATCTTCCGCCGGGCAAGCTGGAACACCGGAATCGAGATCAGGTTCTCGCAGTCGCTGATAATCAAGCCGGGATATCTATACCGATATGAGGATTACGGAAAATTATTCTGGACCGAGAACAACTGGCAACAGGCCACCGGCTGGGACAGGCGCTATCATAGAATAGAGGCAAAAATGGAATATATTCCGGTGCCGTGGTTGAAGATCGAGCCGCAATATATCTGGGAGTCGAAAAGCGATTACAACTATGTATTCGCTCCCTCCGACAGCGGCCATGGAGATATATTAAGGCAGACCGCCGGCCGCGATCTGAAACAGACGGCGGCTCTGGCTGCCTTTTGGAGAATAGATGCCGAGCAAGACCTGACGGTCTCGTACAATCGCCGGGTTTGGACCGCTCCCGGGCGAAACCGCGAAATCGGTGATTTCCTCAACGTGGCAGTGAGGTATATATTTTGAAAAGATTAATGATATCATCGGTGCTGATCGTCTTTGCCGCCGGCGGCTGTTTCAAAAATCCTGTTTCGACACGTACGGGACAGCCGCCCGCAGGGATTGTCGGAACCTGGGAGACGCCCGCCTCACCCGAGGCGGTTATCCGTAACCTGTTGTTTTCCTATAATGAAATGTTCATTCAGAATTTCCAATCCTGCCTGGCGGAAGACTTCTATTTTTCATCGCCCGAGGATTCGATAAGGGCGGAGGCACAGGGATCGGGTTACCTTTATTACGACTGGGGCAAAGCGGTCGAGATATCGACGGCTCAAAATATCTTTTCGACATTCAGCGCACCGGGAAGAAAGCTGGATCTGATAATGGCCGAAAGTTTCGAAAATCCCGACAGCCTCGGCGATACTCTGGCGGTCGTTTACCGGCAGTATATTCTCCGCAGCATCGTGGTCGATTCGCTGGGTGCCGATACGACGACGATGAGCGGCTTGGCGACTTTCAGACTGAGCCAGGCCATGCTCAGTTTCTGGACGATCAATTCATGGAGAGATATTCCCGACCGGCCTGCCGGGCCGAGCTGGGGAAATTTCAAGGCGATGTATCGGAGATAGCCATGAAATGCGGCAATCTGCTGGTGTTTCTGTTCGCCGTTATCGGCGTCCTGTTCTGTTCCTGCTATAACCCATTCGCGCCTCCGGAGGCCGAGCCGCGTTTTCTCGCCCCGGTGCTGCCGCAAAACGACGAAAACGATTCGATCGCTGCCTTCAACGTGTTGTCGAATTTCAGGTATGCCTATGAAAACAATGATATCGACGTTTACGAGACCTGCCTTGATCGGCAATTCGTTTTCATTTATATAGACCAAGACCGCCACGGTCAGATAGAAAGAGTTGAAATACCGCGGGACGGAATATCTGGTGATATCTACCGCACCCGAGGGTTGTTTGAAACTTTCGACGAAATCCGTCTTGACACTTGGGTGCCTTTCCGGCAGGTCCCCGAAGACAGCAATTCGACCGAGCATCCCGGCGAAATCTGGGAGAGGTGGGAGGTCAATTTCCATCTTTCGTTGAGGGATATTTCCGGCGATTTCAATTACATTCAATTCGAGGCCAGCGGATGGGCGGTTTTCCGGATGCGCCGTTCCGCCGATGCCAATATGCGGATAAGGGTTTGGGAGGATCAATCGATCACCGTGATGTGATATGACGGACTGGATTCCCCGAAAAAAAAGGAAAAAGATTTCACCGCTATGGCTTAAGGCCGTTGTCGCCGGCATTATTTTCGTACTCGTTGCGGCTATGGGAATACTGTTTCAGGATTTCCTTTCCGGAATCATGCGGCAGAAACAGGATCGTCCCAACAAAACGCCTGTTTTCAAAATCACTCCGGAGGCGGTAGACTCGCTTCTCGGCAGGGCGGTCGCCCGAATCGGGCTCGGGCCAAACGATTTGCGCCGAAGCGGCGGATTTTCGCATGGACGCGCCGATTACAGAATAGACTGGCCGCGGAATTATCCCTCGATCTGGCTGGTGAAAGGATTTCAGTCGGTCTGCAATGAAGCGGGGGGACTGGTCTGTATCGGAACCGAAAGTAATGACGGCGCGGTCACTGATTTGGAGATCAGGGCCGGCGTCGAAGTTGTCGTAAATATTTCGGTCAACAGAGTCGTTGCTGCCGGGAGAGCCGGAACGATCAGTTTTGCCATAGAAAATTTTGCCGGCCTAAGACGTGAAACGATAGTCAAATTGATCGAGACCGGCACGGCTTTCGGCTTCTTCCTGAAACTCGGCGAATTTCCGGACGCCACTCTTGCGAAAGAGCTGCAGTCAAGCCTCGGTGAATGCATACTCGAGATACCGACCGATGCCTCGAGCTGGGAGATCATTTTGAAAGCGAGAAAATTCAAAGTCTCCCGTGGTTTGTTTCCCGATGAATCGGTGATAAGATCGATATTGGAACAGGCGCCGCGGCTCAAGGCGATTTCGTTGGTCGGAAACACGGAGCAGAATCGTTCGCTCACAAGACGGATAATCGCCGCCGCCGCTGAACTGGAACTGGATTACATCTACATGAATGATACGGCTGATTTCGCTGATTCGCTGGCTTATTCGGCCGGATTACGGATAATTCGGCGCAGCGATTTTATTGATACCGGCGATAAAATGAGCCAAGTCAAATCGGCTATTATGGAGCGTATAGGGCAATTATCACTGAAGGATAAAGGGTGTTTCGTTTTACCGGGCACGCCCGAGTCGATAGCGTTTTTGTCTCTTTTGAAACCGAATCTCGATAGGCTGGGACTAAAAATCATTCCCCCATCGGTCTTTATTAAACCAACGGAAAAACTGTAAGCCGTTGATTACAAGGGGTTTATGGAAAGAGTGCAAACTCCGGCGTGATGCAGATCGGGAAGAGTCCGGCTGAGAAAATCATCATCGTAAAGCCAGCGGTTGAATCTTCCGGCAAGTTGCAACGGGGTGAGATCCTCGCACCATGACAACTGGAAATAGTCTATCTGCCGGTCGGCGATTATCGCGTTTTTAATTGTCAGACAAAAATCGACCCTCATCTAAAATTAATATCGTAAATCAATTATTTTCCTTGACAACGGGAGGGCGGAAAAATATATTTTAAACGACGGCAATAAACGGTTAACTTCTTTGGGGATATCAAGAAATCAGGTTTTCGCCGCAAGGCGGTCCCCAGACGATTAAAAACAAAATTACATAACTTATTACCTTTAAGGTAACGTTAACGTTGTGTTTGTTTGTGTCGGTTTGTCTTCACCCGGCCAAGGAGGATTATGAAATTCCATCGCTATAAGAACGCCCAGCGACCGTCTTTGCAAATATTCCCCATAGTTGCCGCGCTTACGTTGATGCTCGCGATGCCCGCATGGGGATCCGCTGGGTTGATCGTCGGTGTCCGGGATGCCTCGTATTTTTTTGATCCCGCAGATTTCTATGTTGATTCCGACGGCCTATTGAAATCGAGAAGCGACGGTTCACTGTCGATCGCCAATAACTACACCGCCGATTTCCGTCCGGTTACCACCGAATACGGCAACGCTGTCGGAAACATTATTAATGGTGAAAGGGCCATCACCGTTTTCGTGTCGGCGGCTACTCTGAACGGGCGCGCCGTGCTTTTCGGCGTTTCCGGTCATGGTATAATCTCACCGCTGGTTGATGGCAAACCGGCCGACCGCACCCAGTATCAGGGTGAGGCTCAGGGCAATTATGGACGCAACACTCCATATCATCTCTGGGGTCTGGGAAATCCTCTGGAAAAGCAGTCCGGCTGGTCGGAATCGTTCGTATTCAACGGAGTTCAGTATTATGAAAAGACCATGCTGGTTGCCGAAATATCCCAGGATTGCCGGGTATGGGCATTTATTGATAATGATAATGATAATTATTATTCAAAAGCCGATGGCGTTTCCGAAATTGAATTTTCGACAAATATATTTTTGAGACCGCGAAAAGTAAAAATATACAACGGCGAATTCAATCACGATGAAGACGGTTTGATCGCCGCCAATTTGCCGTATTTGGTCGTCGATGGTGATACTTTGACCCCGATGGCCGCCAGCAACGCCGATCTGCTCCTGCCTATCCCCGAAAACAACCAGGTCTGGCGGCTTTTGAAAGAGTATTCCAACTGGAAGAACGTGAATCGGTTCGGTTTTTACACCGGCCTGGGAACGGGCACCGGACGCCAGTTGGTGTTCAGCGGGCCAGCCAACCAAGGTGAATCGTTGATGACATCGATAGCCGCCAGCAGTTCGATCGGCCTCTGGCTGCTAAATGACATAAATAACGACACTATTTTCAACGGCAACGATTCCTATCTGTTTTCGGAAAGGGCGCTCACCGCCGGCTCTTCAAGCAATGAGCATCAATGGTTCATGGCTTACGACGTCAGCTCCTACAAGGGGATGGGTGTCAGTTACGATTTTTACACATTTACCGAGAATTTCAGCACCACCGGCGATTTCGATTACCTCATTTATATCGACGACGATCATACCTCCGCCAACATGGATCATAACGATATGATCGTCGGCATGTTCTGTAATCGTCCGCCCGTGGCCACCTGCCCTAATGATACAACCGTACTCCGCTGCGGTGCGGGTACCGTCTGTATACATGGTTTCTCCGCTTATGATCCTGATGGCAATCTCGATACCGTCTATGCGATCGGCGGCACTTTCGCCGGTGATTCCGTCTGCTTCAACGCTTCTTCACCCGGCAGCTACACAATTAAGCTTATCGCCCGCGACACCCATAATAAGGCCGATACCTGCCAAACAGTGGTTACGGTCGGTTTTAATTCGCCTCCCGATGCTTATTCGCCTGCCGACACGAGTTTGTTTGTCTGCAATTTGAATCAGGTATGTTTGCCTGGGTTTGGTGCCATTGATCCTGACAACAACATAACGTCGGTGGTGGTGACAGGTGGGACGTTGGTGGGCAACACGGTATGTTTCACGCCTGTGGTAGGGGTGAACACGATCAAGATCAAGGCGACTGATGCTTGCGGTGCGGTTGATTCGAGCATCACTTTGGTGACGGTAACGCTCAACAGCGCTCCGATAGCCTCCTGTCCGAACGACACTCTAATATCGTTTACCTGTAACATGGCGCAGATATGCCTGGGACCGTTCTCGTCGTCGGATATCGACAACAATCTCGATACGGCCTTCGTGCTTCCGAACGGCTACGGCGGTATATTCAACGGCACGACATATTGTTTTACTCCCTCCGGCGCCGGTCTTTATGTTGTCAGATATGTTGCGCGTGATGATTGCGGCGCTGCCGACACCTGCGCCGTGAACGTAACCGTTCAACTTGTCAATGATCCTCCGATTGCAACCTGTCATGGCGATACCACCATGACTGTCTGCTCCCTCAATCAAATCTGTATCGGTGGGTTTTCGGCCAGCGATCCCAATGGCAATCTGGCCTCGATTACCGTGATCGGCGGCACCTATTCCAGCGGCACGGTATGTTTCACACCGGTTACGGGGTTGAACACGTTACGCTTGATTGCTGTCGATTCTTGTGGCTTGGCTGATACCTGTATCACCCGGGTGACGGTGATTCTCAACGGCGCACCAACGGTAACTTGTCCCAATGACACGGTCGTTTTTATCGACAGCCTCGGCCAGCAGGTTTGCATAAGCGGATTTAATGCGACCGACCCGAACAACAATATAGTGACCAGAACGGTGATCGGCGCGACCCTCGTAGGCAATACGGCCTGTTTCACCCCGGTGATCGGCCTCAATACTCTGACGTTTATCGCCGTCGATGCCTGTGGTCTGGCTGATACATGTATTACTCATGTCCAGGTTGCTCAAGCTCACGTAGGATCCTGTCCGATCATCCAGCAGCCTTTCGGCGAGACGACCGGTGTTTGTGTCTATGGTGATTTCTGCGACACTATAGATGTTGTCGATCCGGACGGCGATTATATCACGGTTACCGTCAGTCTCGGTACACTGACTCCGATACTCAATCTTCCCGGCCACTGGCGGGGACTGTATTGTTTCGATGTCCCCGATTCGGCCTGCGGCAACGATTTTAATTATGAAGTGCTGATCACGGCCACTGATGATTCCTGCGGCGGTTTCGACTCCGCATACATTATGATTCAAGTGTTGGGCAAAATCAGCGTTGATATACCGGATACGATATTCTTATGGCCGGGTTATCAGGATACGTTCCCGGTGCTTATTAACGTCCCTCAGAACTGTTTCTGCATGGGCGGGTTCGAGCTGACCGTAGTTTACGACGCCTCGATATTCACCATTATCGATGTTTTCCCAAGCGACCTTATCGACGGCGCCGAATATTTCTTCGTCAACCGGAATTTGCATCCCCAGGGTTGTCCGTTGCCGCCGTCCGGGGCATTCAATGTGGTGATGATAAATGACCTGAACAATCAGATCCCCGCGCCTCCGATATGCGATTTTGCCGAATCCACTTATTTTGACGGCAGGTGGTACCCCGGCGACGTTCTGTTCTGGGTTGTGGTCATGGCCCGGCCCGATTACAGTTATCCGAGCAATTTCTGCGTGCCGATCTGTTTCTACGAATGCGAGCCGTTGAATTATCATTGGAACGCGATAACCGATCAATCCGGTATTTATGTCTGGAAAACCGAGGGCTGTCTCGATACGATCGGCACGACGAATTATCTCGAATTAGATTGCGGCAACCTCAAAATCTGGCTGCCGGGCGATGTGGTCATCGGCGATGTCAACCACAATTTGCAGCCGTTCGAGGTCGGCGATGCGGTTATGCTGACCAATTACTTGATCGATCCGCTGCATTTCCCGATAGATCTCTGGCAGTACTGGGCCTCCGATGTCAACCGCGACGGCCGGCCGGCGACAATCGCTGATCTGATTCGCTTGCTGAACGTGATAAACGGCACCGTCATTCCCAAAATCTCCCCGGCTCAGGATGTTCCTGCGGAGCTGGTCATAGGCCGCGATTCCGAGGATCTCACCACGATCAGACTTATATCGGCGGTGCCGGTGGGTGGCTTCGTTCTTGAAGTGCCGGCCGGAGCGAACACACTCGAAGATATCCGGGTTGCCGAAAATCTCAATATGGATTACCGGATAAGGCTCTCCGACGGGCTGCTCAGATTAGTGGTTTACAGCTCCGTTTCAAGCAGCATTCAGGCCGGCGACAACGAGATCATCACCATGAGAAAGCCGATAGAAATTGATCCGCCATCGATCAGTGTGTCCGTTGCTGATGCCGCCGGATACCTTCTAAACAGTCAGGTAAAGCTCGACCAGCCTACACCTCGTGATTTTGTAATTATCAACACTTACCCGAATCCATTCAATTCCACCACGGCCATCAAGTTCGGACTGCCCGAATCCGATCTGGTTACCCTGAAAATTTATGACGTGGCGGGCAGGTTGGTGAACGCTGTCGATCTCGGCCGGCTTTCCGCCGGATACCATCTGGCAAGCTGGGACGGCAGAAGCTTCGAGGGCGGCGTTGTGGCCTCGGGTATTTATTTCGCCAAGCTCGAATCGGCCGATCTGAAAATGTCAAGCGATATCAGGAAGCTTGTTCTGATAAAATAGGTAATCGTGGAAAAACATCAATCCTGAAATGTAGAGGGAGGTGAGAAGCAAACTGCATCGTTTTCTTAAGGGTTGAAGTTGAAACCTTTGTTTTTTATGAGGAGGTATATGTTAAAGAAATTATTCGCGGTTGCCCTGCTGGTGGCGCTCGTCATGACAATGGCGGCAGTTGCTGGGCATTCGAACGCCACGGTTGATCCTTCGAAATTGAGAGCCGTGAATTCCAACCGGCTGATTCCCAACCCCCGCCTTCCCGGTGATAATCCTTTGATTACGGCTTCTCCGGGCTATCAGGTCGGGATCACGACTTACGATTTTCAAACCAACGGTTCATCCGGCAACCGAATCGCAATCGATCCCCTCGGCCGGGTGCATTACAATTGGATGAGATCGGCCGGCGATCCCAATGTTGGAACGAGGCAGATCTGGTACGGCCGCAAAAATCTCGCTACGCCCTCGGATTCCATTACCGGTCACAATATAAGCAATCTCACCGGTCGCGCCGGATACACCAATGTCGACTACTGGTATAATTCGGCCCACTCCCGCTATGTTGGGGTTGGTTTCTGGCATTTCGCGGCCACGCTGAATTCGACCGCGGGAGTCGATACCTTTCCTTTCACGACCGCCTTGTTCAAGAATATCGATTTTACCGGTGATTCGGTAACATACGAGATGCTCTGGCCTTATGGTTGTGTCGATGCCAACAACAATATTCACGTTATCGCCAACGAGGCCAATGATATCAATGTAACGACTCTGCAGACGATCGGCTATTGGCGGTCGACGAACGGCGGAGCCTCCTGGTCCGCCCCACTATATTTTGACACCTCGGTTACGATAAGCGCTGTTATTGCCGCTTCGCACACCGGCTCAAAAGTCGCCATAGCTTGGAACAGGCCAAGGGGCGAAATCTACGGGACCGTCGGTCCGGCTCAATTCGACAACGATGTTTACTACATGGAATCAACTGACGGCGGAGTGACATGGGGACCTGAAACGAATATAACCAATTACAGCAACGTGCCCAATGCACCTTATCCCGGTGCGTTTACCCGCCGCGCCTATACTGACCTGGATCTCATTTACGATTTCAACGGCAATCTGCATGTTCTCTGGAACGCCGCTTATCTCGGTATCGATACCACCGGCGGAGCGTGGGATACTACGCTTTACTATCGCACCGGCTTGTGGCATTGGTCGCAGGCTACCGGCGTCGATTCCGTCTGGGAGCATCCCACCAAAGAATGGCGCTGCGACATGGGCGCCTGGAATCTCCCGATTTGCAAGATGTCGCTTGCGGTAGATGATGCCAACAACCTCTTCGCCGTCTTTACCGCTTTCAATTCCAATGACGGTTTCTATTTTGATCCCGATAATCCCCGTCCCGATTATTGCGGCGGTGCCCCCGGCAGACCTTGCTGCAATGGCGATCTCTATATTTGCTGGTCGACCAACGGTGGCGACACTTGGGCCCCGGCCAAGAACATGACATTTACGATAACTCCGGGTTGCGAAACCGATTCATGCGACAGCGACAACTGGTCTTCGGCGGCGGAATATGCGGCGGCTGACTCAATTCATATCCTTTACATTAACGACAAAGACGCCGGCGGAGTCGTCCAGACCGAAGGCGGCATCACGGTCAACCCCGTCAAATACCTGACCTTCCCGAATCCGGTGACTTATCCGCCGACCTATGAGGCGGTATTCCCGTATTCCGGCGGCTGGATAATCGATTCCATCACCGCGGGGACCGCCGATAGTTTCGTCCTGCTGATTAACAATTTCGGCGATGATTCGTTGTATGTGGCCGTCGATGATACTGCGGCTTGGCTGACCTATACTCCTGATTCCATGGCCATGGGTCCGCTTGAAGAGGCCGAGGCATGGGTCAGCGGCTATATGCTCATCGTTTTCGATGCCACGAGTCTGACTGCGGGTATGTACACCGCCGAGCTGAATTACACCACCAACGATCCGACATCGCCTAACGTGGTGATCGCCTGCACGCTTTATGTTACAGCGGGCGCACCGCCCTGCGACTATCTGCTCGGCGATATCAACGGCGACGGCAACCGCATAGGTGGCGATGTTACGTTCGGCGTGCGCTATTTCAAGGGAATCGGTGGTGTGCCTCCGGATTCTTGCTATCACCCGAATATTGGCGGAAACGGCTGGCTGTATGTTGCCGGCGACGTCAACGGAAGCTGCGATTTCAGGGGTTCGGACATCACCAGGCTGGTGGCGTTCTTCAAAGGCAACGCCCAGCTTGAATACTGCCAATACTTCCCGCCCCCGATATTGCGTCGGAGCATTCATCTGCTCACCGGACCGGCCGGGGTCAATGCCATTGCGACTGTTCCGTCTCGCAGAGATATCCTGATCAAGTAATCCCACCGCTACTTTTTCAGCCAGGCTTCTTACCGGAGCCTGGCTTTTTTTATGCCCTAATCCTATTAACGAGGCCTCTCCACGGCAAAGCCTGACAAGGCTTGACAGCCGGCCTGCATAAGGTATATTTAATCAAGGGACGGATTCCCGAAAGGTGGTGAGCCATGTTTAACGATAAAGGGTTTCGCATAAAAGTAGGCCTTGCAGAGATGCTCAAAGGCGGGGTCATCATGGATGTTACTAACGCCGAGCAGGCGAAAATAGCCGAGGATGCCGGTGCGGCCGCCGTGATGGCGCTCGAAAAAGTGCCGGCCGATATCCGTAAAGAGGGCGGCGTCGCCCGTATGGCCGATCCGGAAATCATTATCCAAATCAAGAAAAGCGTAAGCATACCGGTGATGGCCAAGTGCCGTATCGGCCATTTTGCTGAGGCTCAGGTGCTTGAGGCGTTGGAGGTCGATTTTATCGATGAGTCGGAGGTGTTGACGCCCGCCGATGAGGAAAACCATATCGACAAACATAAATTCAAAATTCCTTTCGTCTGCGGCTGCCGCAATATCGGTGAGGCTCTGCGCCGTATCGGTGAGGGAGCCGCCTTGTTGCGGACAAAAGGAGAAGCAGGTTCTGGCAATATCGTCGAGGCGGTAAGGCACATGCGGCTTATGGTCGATGGTATCAAGCGCCTGACCGTACTCGGTGACGAGCAGCTGATGTCCGAATCGAAAAATTTGGGCGTTCCCTACGAAATAGTTCGCTGGGTCAAATCGCATAAGAAGTTGCCGGTTCCCAATTTCGCCGCCGGCGGGATCGCCACTCCAGCCGACGCCTCGTTGATGATGCAACTTGGGGCCGAGTCGGTTTTCGTCGGCTCCGGCATATTCAAGTCGTCTGATCCGGCCAAGAGGGCCAGGGCTATTGTTCTTGCCGTTACTCATTATAACGATCCCAAAAAGATAGCCGAAATATCCCGCTCTCTGGGTGAGCCGATGAAGGGGCTCGATATAAAACAGATTCCCGAGGGACAGCTTCTGCAGACAAGATAATGTTGAACCGTCCGCTGATCGGTATTCTGGCCTTGCAAGGGGATTTTCATGCCCATGAGCGAGCCTTGCGGAAGCTCGGCCTGAAATGTGTTTTTGTGAAAACTCCCTCACAATTGGCTGAGGCCGACATGTTGATCATTCCCGGCGGAGAATCGACCGCCATAAGCAAGCTTGCCCGGGAAAACGGCTTGTGGGATGCGATCGATCGTTTCGAACGGCCGATCATGGGCACCTGCGCCGGAATAATCCTGTTGGCATCGAAGATTGAGAATCCGGCCTTTGAGGGTTTGGGCAAGTTGAATATCCGGGTCATGCGGAACGCTTACGGCTCGCAATACAGCTCGTTTGCGGCGACGGGGATATTCAACCCGTCGAACAAGGCGATAGAGATGGTGTTTATTCGAGCTCCCCGTATCTTGGAAACCGGTCCCGATGTGGAGATCGTCGCCACACTCGATAAGCAGCCGGTCGGGGCCCGCCACAAAAACATCCTTGGGCTTACATTTCATCCCGAGCTTTCCAAAGATATCGCCGTTTATCATGATTTCCTGACGCTTGCCGGCCTCGATTTTTCCTGACCGGCGGCCGAACCGCTGATTCGGGAATTTCCTGTTCTCGAAATTCGCCATGTTTCTCGTTCTTGACCATAGCGGAATTATTAGGTAAATTTTCGCATGCTCAGCCTGAGAAACGTATCGAAGTCATTTCGGCCCGGCGAATTGATTCTGAATGATATCTCTTTTTCGCTTAACAAGGGTGAAATGGCTGTTCTGACCGGAGCTTCAGGGTCGGGCAAAAGCACTATTTTGAAACTCATATACGGTGAAGAAAGGCCTGATCGGGGCGATCTGATTCTCGACAATATGAACATCGGCGCCCTGAAACCGGGGAGGATCCATCTTATTCGACGCAAAATCGGGGTCATTTTCCAGGATTTCAAACTTCTTCCCGAAAGAAACGTCTGGGATAACGTAGCTTTGGCGCTTGAGGTTGTCGGCAAATCACGCCGGGAAATATCGACCAGAGTAACGGAACTTCTGCTGCTGGTCGGCCTGATCCAGCGCAAATCGCATTATCCGCATCAGCTTTCCGGCGGGGAAAGCCAAAGGGTGGCGATCGCCAGAGCGCTTGCCAATCACCCGCTCTTGATTCTTGCCGACGAGCCGTCAGGCAACCTCGACAAAGATAATACCGCGGCGATCATGGAGCTTCTTATCAGGATAAATCATCAAGGTTGTTCGGTGCTGATGGCTACCCATAATCTGGACCTAGCAGTCATGCTCCAGTGCCGAAGACTGCATCTCGAATCGGGAAAGGTTTCCGAGGCATCATGAATTACCTGCTGATCATATTCAGAGAAACCTGGAGAGCCTTGACATTCAGACCATGGTCGATTGTCGGTTCGATTATCACCGTTGTTCTTGCTTCCACCATAGCCGGAGCTATCGCCGTCACGTTGTTGAATTCCTATGGAGTGATCGAATCGATAAAGATGCAGGCGACGGTCGATGTTTATTTGAGTCCCGACATCGACAGTCTTGGTCGGGAAAGCGTCCGGCAGGCTCTGGCGTCCAATAAATATGTTTTGGGCATTGCGCACGTAACGAAAGATATGGCGATGTTTCGGATGAGAGAGCTGTTCGGCCCCGAGATGATCCGGGGATTGGGGGCGAATCCCCTTCCCGAGTCATACGAGATCTCGCTTGATCCGGCAATCCTCGACAGCGATCTATTGCCGGGTCTGCTGGATTCGATCGGGTCTATTCCGGGCGTCGATGATATCGGCCATGTTCCGGACGCCGTTGCCCGGCTGAAGACATTGTTCAGGACAGTCAACATATTCGGCTATTGCCTGTGGTTTTTGGTGATAATCTCCTGCTCGTATATAATCGCCAGCACGATAAGTGTGCTTGTGGCCAGGCGCCATGCCACTTTTTACGTGATGCGTCTTGTCGGGGCGCGGGCGATTTTCGTGCGAACACCCTATCTGTTCGTGGGGTTCATTATATCGATTATCGGATTCTCGATATCTCTCATCATGTTGCGCCTCGGCGTCGATTATTTATCCAGCCATGTGGTGAAAATCGCTTTCTTGAACACTCTTGAAGCGGCCTGTTTTGTCGG
>Ga0209101_1000477_pt1 | contig 32641 bp, 32 predicted proteins | sample ConPoolayeCmetaG_FD_185481 | JGI IMG/M metagenome (GOLD analysis project Ga0209101, IMG submission 185481) | Hot spring microbial mat communities from California, USA to study Microbial Dark Matter (Phase II) - Cone Pool mat layer C metaG... ...
GTTTGCTCATGCCCCTATTGTGTACATCCCCCGCTCGCCCTTCACGCTTTTTTTCACCCAAAACGCCCGAATCCTTCGCTTCGCTAATGATTAGGGCACGGTTTTTTAATTGGATTCGCTGGATTAGTTTGATAATAATTTGCGGGTTGTCTTCGGGACAGTGTGACTCTGCCGCGTCGTGTGGCAGGGAATTCCTGACCGGCGGTGAAAGCCCGCGAGTCTCGTCAGCCCGTGCCAGGGTAATAGCGGGGCAGACACAGTGAAATTCTGTGGCCGACAGTAAAGTCTGGATGGGAGAAGGCGGCGCTGAGGATTTTTTCGTTTCAACGCCCGGACCCTCCCTTCCGGGCGTTTCTTTTTGGGAGCATAGAAAAGCGCTGGTGATCGCTTATGTTTGATCCTGTGGAACAAGTACTTGAGGCAATCAAACGGGGAGAAATCGTAATTGTCACCGACGACGAATGCCGCGAGAATGAAGGCGATCTCGTAATGGCGGCTGAGAAGGTCACACCCAAGGCGATAAATTTTATGGCTAAGTACGGCCGCGGGCTGATTTGTGTGGCTGCTACTGCCGAGCGGCTTCAGCAACTTGGCATCGGGCGCATGGCAACGAAAGGCAAGGGTGACGCATTCCAAACTGCGTTCATGGAGTCGGTGGACGCCGCAGAAGGTGTTACGACTGGAATCAGCGCTCATGATCGGGCCCGCACCATCCGTGTTATGGTCGACGAGCGAAGTACTCCCCGCGACCTGGTCAGTCCGGGGCACACGTTTCCGCTTGAAGCCAAGCCCGGGGGAGTACTGCGCCGGGCTGGCCATACTGAGGCTGCTGTGGATCTGGCACGCCTGGCCGGACTGAAGCCGATGGGCGTCATCTGTGAAATTCTAAGAGAAGACGGCCAAATGGCGCGACTGCCAGAGCTGCTTCAGTTTGCTTCCGAACACGGACTTAAAATCACCAGTGTGGCAAACCTTATTGCTTATCGCCGCAAGACAGAAAAGCTAATCGAACTTGAGCGCAGCGTGGATTTGCCGACGAAACACGGACATTTCAGGTTGTGCTTGTACCGTTCCATCCCCGAAGAAGAGCATCACGTGGCTCTCTTGATGGGCAACGTGAGTGGCGAGACCCCGGCGCTGGTGCGGGTGCACAGTCAGTGTCTTACGGGAGATGTTTTTGGGTCGCTTCGCTGTGACTGTGGGAGTCAATTGGCGCGGGCCATGGAGATGGTGGCGCAGGAGGGGCGGGGCGTGATTTTGTATATGCGGCAGGAGGGGCGCGGGATCGGGCTCGCTGGGAAGATCCACGCATACGAGCTGCAGGAAGCCGGGTTTGACACGGTGGAAGCCAACGAAAAGCTGGGCTACGCGGCCGATTTGCGGGATTACGGGATTGGGGCGCAAATTCTGGTTGATTTAGGATTGAAAAAGATCAGGCTTATCACCAACAACCCCAGAAAGATTATTGGCTTGGAGGGCTACGGACTGGAAATCGTGGAGCGAGTTCCATTGGTCTGTGAGGCTACGGAGCACAACGCGCGTTACCTGAAGACAAAGCGCGAAAAACTGGGTCATCTGTTATAAGAATTACGAAGTGGGCTTTATTATGTCGCTTCTTCCGGCAGCGAAACTGTGGCATTGAAAAGCGCAAGGAGGAATTAATATGGCGGCAAAGGAAATATCGGGAAATTTGACAGCGGCGGGTTTAAAGGTTGGTATCGTAGTTAGCCGTTTCAACGATTTTCTGACCAAACAATTATTAGAAGGTGCGCGCGACTGCCTGGCAAGGCATGGGGCTGCGGATTCAGACCTTACGGTCGTTTGGGTTCCGGGCGCCAATGAAATTCCGATGGCGGTGGATAAACTGGCGGAGAAAAAACAACTTCACGTATTGATAGCGTTGGGCGCGGTGATCCAAGGGGCTACCTCACATGCAGATTTGATCAACGCCCAGGTTTCGCGGTCCTTGGCGAAGATTGCTATCGACCGCGGCATCCCCGTGATAAATGGCGTGGTATGTGCCGACAACCTTGAGCAGGCTATTGAAAGGTCTGGTACGAAAGCGGGCAATAAAGGTTGGACTGCGGCACTAGCGGCCATCGAGATGGCAAATCTGTACAAAAGTCTTTGACGGATGGCAGCTATATTTCGAAGTCAAGCCGCGTCTGTATTATGGCTACCCGCCGAGAAGCAAGAGAATGGGCTGTGCAGCTTTTGTTTCAGTTGGACATGAATCCGTCCGACGACCTGGATGCTGTTTTCGAGGCGTTCTGGTCGGACAAAGAGGCTGAGCAGCGCTCGCGACGTTTTACGGAAGCGCTGGTGCGCGGCGTGAGGAAAGATTTGGCTGTGATTGATCAAATGGTGCAGACCGTTGCTGAACACTGGGACATCCGACGGATGGGCGTACTTGAGCGCAACGTTATTCGGCTGGGGGTGTATGAATTGGTGAACCGCAAGGATATTCCTGCAGCAGTAACCATTAACGAGGCTGTTGATATCTCAAAATACTTCAGCACCGATGAATCGGGCAGGTTCGTTAACGGAATCCTTGATCGTATACGCATAATGCTGAACCGGCCACCGCGAGATTAGTCCGAAAAAAACAGCCGGGTCGAAAAAGACATGCGAGGAGACACGCCTGACAAGAAGACCGATGAATTCTGGATGCGGAAAGCCTTGTCACTGGCACGCCGAGGCGAGGGTTTCACGCGTCCAAATCCGCCGGTTGGCGCGGTGGTGGTTTCCCGGGGGATTGTTGTGGGTACGGGATTCCATCGGGAGGCTGGGGGCCGCCACGCAGAAGTGTTGGCACTGGAACAGGCCGGCCCCAGGGCGCGCGGAGCTACCTTGTTTGTCACGTTGGAGCCTTGCTGCACATGGGGCAGAACGGGACCGTGTACGGAAGCGATTTTGAAGGCAGGAGTAGCAAGGGTAGTGGCGGCGACGCGGGATCCTAATCCCTGCCATATGGGCCGCGGTCTTCAGAAGTTACGGCAAAGCGGAGTCCAGGTCACCGAAGGTGTGTGCGCGCGCGAAGGCCAGGCACTTGTTCGTCCATTTGCAAAATGGGTGAACCGGGGGATACCTTTCTTGACTCTTAAATTAGCGACGACGCTGGACGGGCGTATTGCGGACCGTAACGGTCACTCGCGATGGATTTCCTGTGACGCTTCCAGATATCTGGTTTGGGATTTGCGGAAGCGCGTGGATGCGATCATGGTGGGAGCAGGCACGGTCAACGCGGACGATCCGGCTCTTCTTTGCAGAAATGGCAGCGGTAAAACCTTCCGCATCGTCTTGACGTCGGATGGACGGATCCCACGTGAAGCGCGGATCCTCACTGACGATGCTGCGTCGCGGACAATTATTGCGACTACAAGGCGGTGCCCGGCAAGCCTTCGGAGCTTCTATGAGAAAACAGTGGGGAAGGTTCTAGTTCTGCCGCAGGTTGATGGACTTGTGTCCGTGCGCGACTTGATGCACAGCCTGGGCAGGATGGGGCTGCTTCACGTGCTATGCGAAGGCGGTGGCAGACTGGCAGCATCGTTAGTGGCGCGCCGTTTAGTTGACGAATACATTTTTTTCCTGGCGCCGCGGCTGCTGGGTGGCGATGGAGTGCCTGTTCTGGCGAAGCCCGGCTGGATCTTGTCAAGGGCACCTGCTCTGAAATTCACGCAGGTGCGCCGGGTCGGTACAGATGTCCTTGTGCGCGCGGTACCTCTGCTGCCTGGCGGCCCTTCGTAGTCCAGAACTGACCGCAGACGGAGACAACCAGTGTTTACAGGACTGATAGAGAAAGTAGGTTGGGTTAAGGATGTTGTGCGCCGGGATGGGGGAGCTACACTCACAATCGGACATGCTCCATGGGATCGGAAATTAGTGAAAGGTGAAAGCGTCGCCGTTAATGGCGTGTGTTTGACGGTGACAGCCGTTGCAGACGAATGGTTCGGTTGTGAACTCCTCGCTCAAACTCTGGAAGCAACCAATTTAGGGGTGCAACGAACAGGAAACAAGGTCAACCTGGAACGGGCTCTGAAAATGGGCGATCGCCTGGGCGGTCACTTTGTGACAGGGCACGTGGATGGAGTGGGAACACTGGCCCGCATCGAACGCATCGGCGCTGATCGGCGACTGCGGATAACCTGTTCATGCAACCTGACTGCCCAGATGATCAAAAAGGGCTCTGTGGCCTGTGACGGAGTGAGCCTCACGATAGCCGAGCTGGATGCTGGCTGGTTCGAGGTCCACATTGCTCCGTTTACATGGGAAAACACGATCTTCCAGTTCGCAAAGCAAGGCGATATTGTGAACATTGAGGGTGACCTCATAGGCAAGTACGTCCTTAAGAACTTGCCGGAAGCTTCAAAAGCAGACCAAATTCAGGCCCAACGCGATCGTCGCTCGCGCTGTGATTTCTTTTAGACGAAATTCTGCATTCGAGAAAGGGCCTGTTTGTATCACCCGTCAAGAAACATGGCCTGCTCACGACTCAAAGAGTATGAAGATCGGGGGGCGACGTCTTTCTGTCGCTGGTGAACGAGTTTGTCAGGCTTATAGGTGGGTGCATTCGGCAGAGGCGCCCGTGAGCCGTGAAAGGGGCGCGACGCTCGGTGTTTCGCTCGGAAAGGGGTCAAGGAGCGTTAGGCCGTCTGGGCTGAGCAAATTTCTACTTCGGCCAGATAACCCGGCCGGCGGCAGCACCCAAACTCCCACTGGATGAATTGCACTTGCATGCGCCACAGTCATTGACAGAAGCTATTCCAGTTCTGTATGTATTAAAAAATCTGTCGGGCATGAGGGAGAATCCCGCGTGAGCATCATAGAAAAATTAGTCAGTCTTCAAGAACACGATTGCCGGATTCGCGATTTAGAGAGGGAAATGCGAGATATTCCTTTGCGGAAAGACCAGGAAAAAACACGCTTGGAGGAACATCGCGACAAGCTTTCCGAAGCCGAACAAATGTTGAAGGCACTGCAGGCTGACATCAAGAAGGTCGAGCTCGAAGCCGAGTCCCTCCGTGAAAAAATAACCAAGCTTCGCCAACAACAATTTTCAATCAAGACCAACAAAGAATTCAAGGCGATCGAAGACGAAATCGGCTTAATTCAGACGCAAATCGGAAAGCTGGAGGACCGCGAGCTGGAATTGATGATGAAAGCCGATCAGGCAAAGTTGGAAGTCGAGAGGGGGCGTGCCATGCTGGCCGCGGAAGAAGCGGCAGTTAAAGCCGACATCCAGGCGCTGGACGAGCGCGCCTCGCGCATAGCCGCCGAAATTGATCAACTGCGTAGTGTCCGTGCAGCAATAGCTGCAGAGATTGACCCAGCGTGGCTTGCAAGCTACGAAAGAATTTTTCAGCGAAAGGAGAGGGCCATAGTACCAATTGAGGATGGAGTTTGCGGTGGGTGCCATATGCAGCTTCCGCCATTCGTATTGCACGATGCCAAGAAGCAGACGGCCTTGGTAGCTTGCACTTTTTGCGGCCGGCTGTTATACTAATGACGAAAAGACTGGCGGGGCGATTGGTCGCTTCGGGTTTAATTCCGCGCTGCGGAATACCTGGGGAGGAAAGTCCGGACTCCAAAGGGCAGGATGCCCCCGAAGGCGGGGGAACCCTTCGGTCAAGCGAAGGGGATGGAAAGTGCCACAGAAAACAGCCTGCCTGGAAGACCCCAAGGGGGTGCTGAATCAGCCCCTCTTGAAGTCCCGGCGATGGTGAAAAGGTGGTGTAAGAGACCACCGGGCTTGATCGTAAGATCAGCCGCATGGCAAACCCCATCCGGAGCAAGATCAAATAGGAGACGAGAGGTGGCCCGCCTCAAGCTGCGACTCTTTGTCGTAGCACAGTCTCGGGTTGATCGCGGAGATAAATGACCAAGGCTGCCGAAAGGTGGCAAACAGAATCCGGCTTATGTCCCCAGCCAGTCTTTTCTTTTTTATTATTCTCAAAATCTTTCCCTTCGCGCCGGTAATTCTGGTCGTGCTGGTCATGTATCTTTGGAACGCATGGCGGGAGCTGCCCGAACTGTCTTCCCACGCCATGCTGTCTGAGAAAGTTGTCCCAAAAGCCTGGCCTGACACGGACGCATTGCCCCAATGTGACTGGTCCGTGTTCAGCGATACTGGAGGATTGGCTGCGCCAGAGGGTCGGGGCGGAGCGGCCAAGCGATTCCGTCTGGCAGGAACATTTTTTGCCTATTCGATGGAAGGTGGTGAAGCTTCGACGCGAAGGGCTATTCTCGACGACCTCATAAATAAAGAACAAGTCATAGTCAGCGAGAACGATAAGGTGGACGGGTACCGAGTCGTGAGCATTTTCCGCGAGCGGGTAGTTCTACGGGACGCCGCCGGGGATACGGATCTTTGGTTAAGTTTTTCTGCACTCGGGCGAGGGTCTGAGGAGCAAACAGTCGCTGTACCAGGAACGTCCGGTACAGAGCGAGACGCAGAGTCGTATCCCTTTGGTATTCAGCAGATTGGAGAAACCAGGTGGATTTTCGATAGAAACAAGTTGCTCCAATACTATCAAGAGCTAATGAGTGAGCCTGAACGGCTTGTCAAAGTCTTTGACTCCCTGAAGCCGGTTAGGGACGAAACAGGGGGGATAACGGGGTATGTACTGGAAGCTGAGGGGGAAAAGGAGTTTTTTGACGCCACCGGCTTGCGTGAAGGGGATATAATCAGGGCTGTAAATTCCTTACCGATGACCAACCGCCGTCGGGCTGAGTTCTTTATTCATGAGTTCGTCAAAAATGACCTGAACGCCTTTGTCTTGGAAATTGAACGCACAGGCACTGTCAAAAAACTAGTTTATCACATCAGATGATAGGCTCGCCCGGACACATGCGTGCTCGCTCCGCGCGCCGCTCGCGTCATGCGCGAGCTCCGGCGTCCTGTCAACCTTTGCACTTGCTACCTCAACGTGGACCTCGGATTCGCAAGGCACACTAAGCCGAACCAGAATGTACATAGCGATTGCGGGGCTCCATGCGGGGGAAACGCAAATTGCCCATGGCCGACCGTTTATCCCAGATTTTGCGATTGGCCAAAACAGGCAAGATGCAAGGCGCGGGGGGTGAAGGTGTATGCGCATACTCCGAACCTCCTGCAAGAAAGCAGATTGCCTGTTTTCGCCAATCCCGAAGGGTTTGAGAATCGGCTGCTTTTTCTCTTCAGATATGGCTTTCACATTTCGGTGCAAAAGATGAGCAACTGCCCGGCAGCCAGCAGCCAGTGTTGCACTGACTACTGGATGAGAGACTGCCAATTCTAAAACGCAAAATCTGGATTTATCGACCGCCCGGAGCCGTCTACGGAAGATATTATAGGCGCCGGAGGCGGTCGCCACAGGACAACTGCCCAACATGTTGTGCAGGCTTTGTGAATAGAGTAGACATAAGATATATTATGCGACGTGGCGGAATCAAATGTTCCCCGGGCTTTGCGGTCGAAAACTGATCGAATGCTTGCTGCTTATGCGCGCGCTATTCAGACTTTGGGCTTTTTGCGAGATATGAAATGGTGACCTGTTTCAGTCTATTCGCAGCCATCGCGATGAGAACGGCCAGTACACCAGAACGGCTGGGCCTACGAGATTGGCTTCCGGAACTGGACCCCAATAGCGGCTGTCGCGGCTGTTCATGGTGTTATCTCCCAGGGCGAAGTAGTCGCCTTGCTTTAAGTGGATAACGCTGTCGGGGGTCCGGAGTACGCAATACTGCCAGCCCGGGGCACGTGGGTCGGGCAAGCGGTACCCAGCGTATCCGTCCGCACAGCTCGCCACGCGCTGGATAGACTTGGGCTCAGTGACTATCCGTCCGTTCACGATCAGGTTGGGAGGGTGAATTGACAGCGTTTCACCCGGCATGGCGACCAGACGTTTGATGTAAAAAGTTCCCCGGGGCAGCGTCGGAATTCTTTCGGTATTGAAGACGATTACATCGCCCCTTTTTGGTCTGGTGAAGTTCCAGCGCACTTTGTCCACGAGCACGTGGTCACCAGCGGTACGGACACCACGCCAAACCACGGTGCCGGCTTGCACAAACTCGCCGACCCGCACACGTAGGCCATCGGTGGTTGGGATCTCGTGAGGTTCGTTGCTGATGTAGAGTATATGAGCACTCCCATCACCCCGGCGTTCCATGACGGGGGGCCCCATTACAAAGCCTGAGGTTCGTGCGTTGACTTCCAGATACCAGTCGCCCGTGACGAGCCATTTGGCCAGCTTCAGGGGAAAACGGTCCAGCCAGCTCGGACTTTCCACTGGGCGCGCATGGATTCCATACAGCGTCGGTTGCATTGAGCCTGTCGGTATTTTAAAAGGCTGGGCAAAATAAGTGCGAAACGCCATCGCCACCGCAATGGCAACAACCAGCACCTCCAGGTTATCGCGGATCCATGGCAGCGCGCGCCGCGGAGTCAGCTCGGCGATGCATGCGTGTAGTTCGGAAGCGCCTTTTTCTATTTCGGCCACATTCCCCTTTTGCAACGCAGCGCGGAGCGCATTCTCGACCTCGTGCAAACGGGACAGCTCGCGCGCGCTTAAAACATCCTCGCGCATATGGCGGAAATGCCGGGCGTGATGCAATAAATCACGCGCATTTTTCCGGATGCGCCGGTTTCTAAAAAAAGACCTCATGATTGACCAGCTTTTAGCACGGCCACAAATGCCTTGTGCGGCACGCTCACCGTTCCAAACTGCTTCATACGTTTCTTGCCTTCTTTCTGCTTCTCGAGGAGCTTCCGCTTCCGCGTGACGTCGCCGCCGTAGAGCTTGGCAGTGACATCTTTCCGCAGGGCGCGAATGGTTTCCCGCGCTATGACCGTCCTGTTCAACACCGCTTGAATGGGAATAGGAAACAAATGCGGGGGAATGGCTTCTTTCAGCGCCTTGCAAATTTCACGCCCTTTCGCATGCGCTTTCGACCTGTGAATCAGGCAGGAAAATGCGTCAACCGGCTCACCGTTCAAGAGCACGTCGAGTTTGACGATATCGCTAGACTGATAGCCGGCCGGCTCATAATCCATTGAGGCATATCCGCTGCTGATGCTTTTCAGGGTGTCGTGAAAGTCCACGAGGATTTCATTTAGCGGCAAGAAGCAGGTCAACATTACGCGCGTTGTGTCAAGGGACTCCGTTTTCTGCACTTCCCCTCTACGGTCCATAATGAGTTTCATAATGTCCCCTATGTGCTCATTTTTGCAAATAATGAAGGCACGGATTATCGGTTCTTCAATGTGATCAATTCGCGTTGGGTCGGGCATCCGCACGGGATTATCCACGTCGAGCACTTCACCGTTCCTCAGCAGCACACGATAGATGACGGCGGGATGGGTGCTCAGAATATCGAGATCGAATTCTCGGCGGAGACGCTCCTGAGTAATCTCCAAATGGAGCAGACCTAGAAAGCCGCATCGAAAACCAAAACCGAGAGCCGCTGAACTCTCAGGGTGGTACGTAAAAGAGGAATCGTTCAGACTCAGTTTCTCCAGACTTTGTCGAAAGCGCTCGTAGTCCTCTGCGCTGACGGGGTAAAAACCGCAAAACACCATGGGACGCAGCGGCCTGAAGCCAGGCAGAGGCTCGGTGGCTGGCGACTTCGTCAGCGTCACGGTATCGCCGACTCGCACCTCCGAAGGCTTGCGGATAGTGCCGACTACATAACCGACTTCCCCGGCTCCCAGGGCATCCGCCGGTTTAGGCTTGGGTGTGAAAATCCCGACTTCCTTCACCTCCGTTTCCGTGCCGGTCCCCATCATTCGGATGCGTTCGGAGGGACGCAGCATCCCATCGACAATGCGCACATAGGTCACTACGCCCCGAAACTCGTCATAGACCGAATCGAAAACCAGAGCCCGTGTGCTTCTGGCCGTGGGATTGGTCTTGGGCGGCGGGATTCGCGCCACAATAGCCTCGAGCAGTTCCCCCACCCCCTCCCCCGTCTTGGCGCTGATCCGCAGCGCTTCGGAAGCATCGATGGCAAGTATTTCCTCAATTTGGCGAGCGGTTCCTTCAACATCCGCGTTCGGTAAATCGATTTTGTTGATCACCGGGATTATCTCTAAGCCCCGATCCATCGCCAGATGGGTATTCGCCACCGTTTGCGCCTCGACTCCTTGCGCGGCATCCACCACCAGCAGAGCTCCTTCGCACGCGGCCATGCTTCTGGAAACCTCGTACGTGAAATCCACATGCCCCGGCGTGTCTATCAGGTTCAACTCGTAAGTTATGCCGTCACGTGCGGTGTAGTGCATGGTTACGGGATGACATTTGATGGTGATGCCGCGTTCCCGCTCGATATCCATATCGTCGAGGATCTGATCCCGGAACTGCCGCTCCTCGACTGTCCTGGTCTTCAGCAACAGGCGGTCGGCGAGCGTCGACTTCCCGTGATCAATGTGAGCAATGATGCAAAAATTACGAATTCTATCCAGCGGCATCATGGAATCAGCATCACCGAAACAGTTTAAGAGCCGACTTGGCTGCTTCCCGCAGGGCGACAATCATCGCCGACATATCAGCGGCTTGATAAAGAAAAGTCCCTGCCACAAAACAGTTGGCCCCCCTGGCAGCACACTGCGCGGCCGTTTCAATGTTGATGCCGCCGTCTACCAGTATGTCCAAGCGGAAATGTCCAAGATCATTTGCGCGCCGGCGAACAGCCTCGATTTTGGGCAATGTTTCCGGTATGAAAGCTTGCCCGCCATATCCCGGATGAACCGTCATACACAATACCTCATCGATGGCATCCAAAACTGGAAATAAGCGTTCGGCCGGGGTTTCGGGGTTAACCGTAATTCCACACCTGAGGCCCCTGGCCCGAATCCGTTTGAGAGTCGCGGAAATGTCGCCTTCACTTTCGATATGAATCAGCAACGACGTCGCCCCTGCATCCGCAAATACGTCCACGTAGCGGTCTGGACGTACGATCATAAGGTGCACACTCAAAGGGATGTGAACTTCGCGCCTTGCCATAGCCACTACGGCCGGTCCCATACTAATGTTGGGCACGAAAACTCCGTCCATGACATCAATATGCAGCGCATCGCCACCCGCCTCCTCGGCGCGGCGCGCGCCTTCCGCGAGATGTCCGAAATCTGCAGCCAGCAAAGATGGGAAGACCTGCACTTGCATAGAAACGGCAGTATCGCAAATCAGTAACGGACATTCCAGAGAAAAAGGCCCTGCGGCGGCGCTGTCGGAACGCGGGCGGTCCGGCTCCGCGAAGCGAGGATTTCTGCGGAGGCCTCCGGAGGAACAGCCCCCTCCCCCACTCTTAGCAAGAATCCCACCAAGCTTCGCACCATACGGTACAGGAAACCGTCAGCCACAGCCCGCACCACAATTTTCGCGCCATTCTTTCTTACCGACAACACCGCCAACCGCCGAACCGTATTTCCGAGGGGACGATTCGCATTCGCCGTGAAAGCAGCGAAATCGTGCTGTCCAACCAGATACCGAGCGGCCCGCCGCATGGCCGTAAGATTGAGCGGTCTGCGGATGTGAGCGTAAAAATGCCGCTCAAAAGGGGGCAGGACTTCGGCATTCCAGATAAAATAACGGTATTCTTTGGACTTCGCACTGCGCCGGGCATGGAATGAGGAAGAAGCGTGCGCAGCTTTCATGATCCGGATATCCGGCGGCAGCATGGCATTCAGCCCCCTTTGCAGCTGCTTGGGACTGTAGTCTTTCCTGAGATCCAAATGGGCAATTTGAGCGCGCGCATGCACGCCGGCATCGGTGCGACCGCTCCCGTGCAACTTCACCCGCTCGCCAGTGAGCCGCAGAATCGCTTTTTCAATCTCTTCTTGAATGGACGGACCATTCGGCTGTATTTGCCACCCAGAGTAACGGGTTCCATCATATGCAATGTTAAGACGGTACCGCCGCACCCTTTATCCCTCCGCCTGCTTTACTGCCATATTGTCAAGATAGCTCTGCAAAATTGCTTGCGCCGCAAGCTTATCCCGCAGCCGGCGCCTTTTCTGCCGGCTTATGTTTGCGTCCAGCAGCGCGCGCTCCACAGCCACCGTCGTAAGTCGTTCATCCCATGTTACCACAGGCATGCCAACACCCTTGGTCAGCGCGGCCACGAATCCTCTGACTTTCGCCGCCATGTCTCCCTCCCTTCCATTCATCTCCAAAGGAAACCCCACGACAATCCGTTCCGCCTGCGTCTCCTGGGCAGCCCGTGTCACGGCCGCTACAGCCTCCGCCTGCGAGTGTACTTCAACCACCCCAAAGACGGTGGCCACAATACCGTCGGGATCACTCACTGCCAGGCCCAAACGACGTTCCCCATAATCGACACCAAGAATTCTAGCCATGGTTCCACCACTTTCTCGCACCGCTAACCCCCTGCTTTTGCGATTGTCCGAAACAGTCATCAAACTGCAAGCGGAATAACCAGTGGGCAAGACGCGCATAGGCATAGTCCGCGCGCATTTTGCGATCTCCTCCATACCGGCCAGGGATAATAAGCCGCCTTTGCCCAGGAGCGTCGTGCCAAGATGGAAAGATGACCGCCAGGAAGCCCCGAGGGCGCAGTCCGTTTGCCGATGGCGCAGTTTCGCGTCCAAGTAGCTCCCTATGGACAGCCCTGCCCCTCCACGCAAGGAGTCTCGGTTTTTTATGGTTGCCTTTCAAGCTGGTTCGTATTTTGAACACTCTGGTTTCCAATGTGTTATACAAACCGGTCGTTTCTCAAATACAGAATCTACATTAAACCCGGATTTTGCGATTGGCCAAGCAGACAAGATGCAAGGCGCAGGCGGTGACCGCGTACTACGAACCTACCGCAACGCAGCAGATTGGCTGTTTTCGCCAATCACGAATGGTTCGAGAATTTAATCGTTCGCTCGTTCGAGAATTGGCTCCTCAACTGTTCTCGTGTGGCTTTCACTTTTCTGTGCAAACGATGCACAACCGCAATGCATTTCAACTTCTTAACATGCAGCGCAATACAATCACCAGCCAACTCCCGAACGCAGAATCCGGGTTAAAGCAGCTTGCGATACCGCGGATGCTCAGCAAGCGCCCGAATAATCTTCTTAAGCTCTTGCGCACGTTCTTTCGGACAGATCAGGGAAGCGCGGCCGGAATGTACAACGACCAGATCGTGCACCCCTAACAAAGCCGTTAAGCGGCCCTCGGAGACTACAAGATTGCCGGCGCTGTCCACGGCAGTACAATCACCTACCACGATATTGCCACCCGCAGTCGGCTTGAGGTGATTGGCTAATGCCGGCCATGAACCAACATCGTCCCAACGGAACACGCCTTTGGCCATGAGAATGTTCTTGGCTTTCTCCATAATCGCGTAGTCGATGGAAATTTTCTCGAGGTTTTGGTATTCTTTTCGCAAACTGGCTTCAAAACGGCTCGTGCTAATCGTTGCCGCGATACGCCTGGCCATGGCTGACAACTCCGGGCGGTACGTCGCCAAAGCTCGTTCTAGAGAGGCCACGGACCACATAAACATACCCGAATTCCAGTAGTATCTCCCGGTAGCCACGAAGCGTTTGGCCGTGCTTGCGTCAGGTTTTTCGACAAAGCGCTGAACTTCGAGGAATTCAATTTTACCCAGCTTTTGCACACGTTTACCGGCTTCTATATAACCAAAGCCCGTGCTTGCATAGGCAGGTCTGATACCAATAGTAATCAAACTCTCGGAGCCGTGAGCCAGCTTGAGGCCGGCGCGTAACGTTGCTCGAAACACTTCCAGGTCTTTGATCAACTGATCAGCCGTCAAAACGCAAAAAACACCTTGCGGACTTCTGGCTCTAACCAGTGCCAGTGCCAAGGCGCAGGCCGCTGCCGTATCACGGCCGAAAGGCTCACCGATCACGTTGTCAGGTGGAATTCGTGGTGCCACGGACCGTGTTGCCATCACCAGATCAGCATGGGTAATGATAAAAATCCGCTCTGGCGGCAGCAAGCCCCTCAGGCGGTCGACAGCCTGTGCCAGCAGCGGTTTTCCGCCAATCAAAGTGAGAAATTGTTTCGGGCGTTCGGAAGTGCTCAACGGCCAGAACCGTTCCCCTCTGCCGCCTGCCAAAATAACTGCATAGGCATCTCTAATCATTGGCGTTATCCAACCAAAAAATCAGGTGTAAACCCAGATGCGATTGCGTGGCAGATGCCAGCTACGTGGCGTGCCGCTGTATCTCCATACTGCCAACGACTGGCAACAACAAAGCAAATGCCGCGCTGCGGCCAATCTCCTGCGTTTCGAGAAATGACCTTCTGTTATCATCCTTGGGCGCTCATTTTCGGATTGTGTTTATAATTCAGGTGACGCTCAGCCTGAACAAAAAGTTTTCCAACAGTTTATCCAACCTGGCGATATCGTGAACTAAAAAACCAGAACAAAATCAACTCAAGCGGTTAAGCTCGAAGATGTTAGCAATCCCCCGTAACGTCAGATGTGGGTCTATCGTGAAACTCAAACCTTTGAGCCCTCGCATTACACGCCGGGCAACGCCGCCCGTGATGACAAGGCGTGCTGTGGAAATGCCATTCATCTTGTAAAGATACTCGAGAATCTCACGCACCAAACCACGGTATCCAATCTGCACGCCTATCTGAATAGCCTGCCGTGTCGTTTTACCGACCGGCGCGCATCGTCCGTGGACACTGACCACTGGCAAGAGTGCCGTGTTTTGAGCCAAGGCTACACTGAGCATGGCCAGCCCTGGCGCGATTACTCCACCCACGTATTCGTCCCGCGCGGAAATTACGTCAAAAGTTGCCGCTGTGCCGAAATCCACCACTATGGCTGGGGCTCCGTACCTCGCGTAGGCGCCACAGACATTAGCAAGGCGGTCAGCTCCTAAGCGTTCCGGATGCGGGTACGCCATGCGGATTCCGAGCCTCAAACGACCGTGGACAATTAGAGGAGGCACATCCAGCAGACGCGCTGCCGCCGCGGCCCAGCGATCAGTGACCGCCGGTACTACGGACGCCAACGCTGCGCCTGCCACCTTTCTAAGGCCCAAAGCCTCACGTAGCACGCTTTCGATCTGCCTTGGTCTGGGCAAATTGCTGGCAGCGCGGCACACATGTGTGACGCGCCCATTACGCACGACAGCCACCTTCGTGCGCGTATTGCCGATGTCTATAGCCAGACAATCCACTGACCCAGATTTTGCGGTTTTGCCAAGTGCCGCAGACGCAGGGTGTGCGGTGTCCCGCTGTATCCCCATATTGCCAGCCTCCCGCGACAAACAAATGCCGCAATCCGGCCAATCCCTCGTGGTTTGAGAAATGGCCTCTTTGCCCCATTCTCCGTATTCACTTTTTTATCTTTGTTCGTTCAAATCACACAGCGTCCAAACATCATGTCTTGCCGACAGGTTATGCAACCCGGCCTTTTCTCAAACGCAAAATCCTGGTTCAATGTACATGTTCTGCAAGCCGGGCATTTCTCAAATCCAAAATCCGGGATTGGATGCTAATTCGTCAGACTATTTCCAGCGTCAAGTCAGCCGCCGTCACGGAATGCGTCAGGCATCCCAGCGAGATGGCATCAACCCCGGTGGCCGCGATCTGTGCGACGTTTTCTAGCGTGATTCCGCCCGAGGCTTCAATTTTGACGCGGCCCGCACACACGGCCACGCAACGGCGCAAATCGCGCAGTGCCATGTTGTCAAGCATGACCCAGTCCGGAGCGGCCGCGAGAGCGCTTTGCAGTTCAGCCAGGCTCTCGACTTCGACCTCAATCGGAAGTTCTGGGAACCGTTTTCTCGCCGCCGCTATGGCTTCAGCAAGGCGCGGCGCATTCCCGATCTGCCAGAAATGCCGATGATTATCCTTGATCAAGATCATGTCGTCCAACCCAAGCCTGTGGTTCTCTCCACCTCCGCAGAGCACTGCGTACTTTTCCAGCAGACGCAGACCTGGCGTGGTCTTGCGTGTGTCAAGAATTGCCACGTGGTAGCGCTGCACCTTCTCGACAAATTTTCTGGTCAGCGTGGCAATGCCTGTCATTCGCTGAAGAAAATTCAGAGCCGTACGCTCGGCCGTCAGGATGCCGCGCGCCGACCCTTCGACCCACATCACGACCTCGTCCGGCTTCACGCTCACGCCGTCCGGCACCACAATTCGTACCTTCAACTGCCGACACACGGACTTGAAAACCAGCCGTGCTATGGCTGTGCCGGAAATAACATATTTTCCCCGTGAAATAATTGCCGCCCTGGCCACCGCCTTGCCAGGCACCACCGCCAGAGTGGTGGCATCACCACGACCGACATCCTCGACAATTGCGCGCCGCACGATTTCCCGAACGGCGATGGAACGTCCACTTCCCGCCGCCACCACCCGGCGCCACCTGGCTGTTCCCCCCACCCCTTCGCAGGGTGAAAACGGCGCGGTCCCACGCCGGCCGACCGACGTTGGCTGCCCCCACGGCGTGCCCTTGTCCACGCATCCTTTCACGGCGCCTTACCTCCCAGCTGCCGCCATTGGACCGGTATGTAGCAACAGCCTTCAAAGTCACGGTCGCACTCTATGCTAATGGGAAACCATTGGTCGAGACGATGGTAGTTAACTTGATGATCAGCCGAGTGAATTGAAAAAGAAAACAGGTACGTCCCCCGGGCCATCGGCAGCTTTTCCAACCGCAAGGCCAGTTCGCCCGGACCCTCTATGGCCGGTATTTTGAAGCCTTCGATCTGCGTATTGCTGCCATAGATAATGCGCCCCCCTTGGTCGGCAAGGGAAAAGCCAAAAACCGGTTCTTCGATTTTCCGCGCGGCCTGAAAGGCGATATGCGCTTCCAGCAGCGTGCCCCAGCGAAAAGTGTCCGCAGGTCTGCCTTCCGAGTCGAAAAATGTCACGCCCGTAATTCTGACCTCACCGGTTCCCCACTCGCGGCGCAAGCTCGCAGCCGTCTTTTGCCGCAGCGCCGCCCGATAAGAACCGACAATGGCCGCCGGCTCACCGATGCCGGCGATTCGTCCCTGATCGAGCAACAGAATACGATCGCTGACGGCCTGGATCGTCGGCAGGTCGTGGGAAATGATCAGCATCGTTTTGCCGCGCGCCTTGAAATCGGCGATGCGCTGCAGACATTTGCGCTGGAAGTCGGCATCCCCCACCGCCAGTACTTCGTCAATGAGCAAGATGTCCGGGTCGACCTCCACGGCCACAGCAAACCCCAACCGGACGTACATTCCCGATGAGTAATGCTTTACGGGCTGATCGATGAAATCTCGCAAACCTGCGAAATCGACGATGGCGTCGAAACGTTGAGCCATCTGGCGGCGCGACAAGCCCATAACCGCTCCGTACAAAAAAATATTTTCCCGTCCCGTCAAGTCCGGGTGGAATCCGGCCCCTAATTCCAGCAGTGCCGAAATCGTCCCGCGGGTTGCTACCCGTCCACTTGTCGGCGCCATGGTGCCGGTAATGATCGCCAGCAATGTACTCTTTCCCGCACCATTGGCTCCGATGATCCCCAGCGTCTCTCCACAGTGCACCGTAAAGTTGACATCCTTGAGCGCTTCGAGCGTCGGCGGTTGCCGACGCTTGAGCAGATCGAGGGCTGCCGACTTCACGCTGCGCGTTGCACTGGCGCGCAGTTTGAACGTTTTGCACAGGTGCTCAACCTTGATGGCTTCATTCGGAAGCAGATTACAGCTCATCGCCGAACCTCACCTGGAAAGTCTGAAACACGGCCATACCGATGGCGAGCACCGCCCAGGCCACGCAACAGGACAACATCAGTCCCCCTGCCGGCGGCCATGGTTCTGCAAGCATGACAGCGCGGTAGGCGCCCACCAGGCCGGTCATCGGATTCACGAAAGTCAGCCAGCGCCACGCCTCCGGCAGGGCCGAAAGCTGGAGTTCGAGAGGATAAAAAACCGGCGTTAAGAAAAACCACGCCAGTGTGATCACGCTCAGAATATGCTCAGTGTCACGGAAAAACACGTTCGCCGTCGAAATGACCAAGGCTCCGCCAAGAGATAACGCCAACTGAGTTAGAAGAATCGGGGGCAACAGCCAAACCGCTCCCAACGGCGTGCGCATCACGGCGAGATACAGAACGACGACAACACCCGTCAGCAGAAAGTTAACCAGGTCGGCCAGTATTGTAGACAGGGGCAGAATGATCCGCGGAAATACCGTCTTCTTGACCAAACTGACGTTGCCCATTACCGCATGCAGGGAATCGTTGAGACACATGACATGGAACTGCCAGACCACCAGTCCCACTACCAGGAACTGCACATAATTTGGCTTGCCACCGCTGAACCGCAGAATCCTGGCGAACAATGCGTAAATAACGATCATTAAAATCGGACCGAGCAGCGACCAAAAAAAACCCAAAATGGAACTCTTGTACCGGATCTTCAGGTTACGGCCGATGAGCATGAAGAGCAGTTCGCGGCGACAATAGATATCACGAAACAGCTTGTACATGGGCGCCAATTGTCTGCTGTGCTGCACCGCTTGTCAACCTAATGTCCGCCGCGTTTGTATAAGCCTTGCAGGTTGCCACCACCTGACTGAATTGAACACAGCCACCCCTTTGGCCATTGGCAGACGAGCAAGGGGAACTGCTTCTTCAACCACACGACCTTGTTCAATCAGGTGCTGGCGAAAAGTCCCGGCCAGCAGTCCGCATGCTATTGGGGGCGTAACCCAGCGATTTCCGAACTTGAATGCGACGTTAGCAACCGTAGTCTCTGTTACTTCGCCACGTTCGTTGTAAAGCAAAACATCCTCGCAAGCCGGATGCGCCTGGCGCGCCTGCTCGTACACTTTACGATAGGTTGTTTTGTGGTACAGAAATCTGTCCTTGGAGTCGACCGGCGCCCTGGCAAGGGCGAGACGCACGATCTTTCGGCGCAACGAGCGGGCTAACGGCTCGACATCCAGCATGATTTTTCCGAACTGATTCAGGCGCAGGCGCACCTTGTGTGGCGAGGGTGTTAGACTGGCAGCCAGGCACTGGAGTCTGCGGATCACGGCGCTCCTGGGGAATGGAAAATCGAAATAACGCGCTGAGTCCCGCATACGCTGCAGATGCGCTTCAAGAAGGAAATAACCATCTTTTGGCGTCCAAAGCAGAGATTCAAGCAGCTCGAATTCTGGCCACGGCTCGGTCAATACGCGCGTTTTTTCAAGGCATTCGGCGTACTCCTGGTCGGTCACCGAGTCCCACACCACGCCGCCACCGGTGCCGTATTCGGCGACACCTTGGCGTCGGTTGATGACCACGGTGCGAATGGCCACACTGAACTTGGCCTTGCGCCCGGGCAAGATATAGCCGATGGCGCCGGTGTAGAGCCCGCGGGGATCTGGTTCTAACTCGCGAATAATTTCCATGGTGCGCGCTTTGGGCGCGCCCGTGACCGACGCGCACGGAAAGAGAGCCGCCATGATGTCGACCACACGCGCAGTTGTTCGGGCCGCAACAGTGGAAGTCATCTGCAGCACTGTCGGATAGCGTTCCACGTCGAACGCGCTTACCACCCGTACCGATCCCGGTTCGGCTATGCGCCCCAGATCATTTCTGATCATATCCACAATCATGACGTTCTCGGCCCTGCTTTTCGCGGCTGTTTGGAGTTCTTTGGCGTGCCGCTCATCCTCCTCCCAGGTGCATCCGCGGCGGGCAGTACCCTTCATCGGACGGGCAACAACTCTAGTCCCGTTCAGAGCAAAGAACAATTCCGGCGAGGCTGAGCAAATCGCGAATTCGTCTGTCAGCAGAAACGCCGCATGCCTGGACGGTTGCGCGCGGCACAGCGCCAGGAAGAAGGCATACGGGTCGCCCTGGAACGAAGCGCGCATTCGCAGGGTGTAGTTCACCTGATAAGTGTCGCCGGCGGCCAGGTAATGCTTGATCATGTTGATGTTGCGCGCGTATTCCGCCCGCGACACGGATGGCCGCCACTTTCCGACCACGAACCGGCCATCCGGCCCAGACAATTCCCTCTGAGTCCTGACCTTGCGATACAGTCCGAACCACACCAGGGGCAGCGCGCCAGGCGCATTAGTACGTAACGCAGCATCGAAGCTGCTTGCGGCTTCGTACGCCAAGAAGCCGGCGGCATAAAACCCTGCATTGACGGCGTGTTCGACGCGCTCGAGAGCTCTCCGGACCGCGCTCCGCCGTCGGACCGCCACTATCTCCACCGGGTCTTCCAGCCACAGCCATCGTCGGCGCGACATCTGGATAACGACAACATGATTGCCCTGCATGCGAAAAGAAGATTAGTATTTAACATATAGCTATGGCAAACGGGAAGCGGAGGCAGGCATGCGGGTATGGAATGACAATTTTCCCTGGCTGGGCGAACTGAACCCCGATCAGCGGCGAGCGGTGGTGCATAGTGGCAGCCACCTCCTGGTTGTGGCCGGAGCCGGCAGTGGAAAAACGAGAACCCTGGCCTACCGGGTGGCATACCTAATAGCCAACGGCGTGCCGCCCGCGCGGATTCTGTTGCTGACCTTTACGCGCCGAGCCGCAGAAGAAATGCTGCGCCGGGCCGCAGCGGTGGTGGACCGCGATGTCCCGATTGCCGGACGGGTCTGGGGTGGCACCTTCCATGCCACCGCCAATCGCCTCCTGCGCATTTATGCCAAGCACGCCGGTCTGAACAAAGACTTTACGGTCATGGACGAAGCGGATGCCGAGGATATGCTGAACGTGATCCGCCACGAAATGGGGCTGCACTCCAAGGAATCACGCTTTCCGCAAAAGGCCACTTGTCGAGCCATTTACTCACGTTGCGTCAACGGAGCCAACGACTTGAAATTTGTTCTCGAACGTTTTTTCCCCTGGTGTACCGCCTGGGAAAAAGAGCTGAAAACGCTGTTCTCAAGGTATGTGCAACGCAAGCAGGAACGCAATGTGCTCGACTACGACGACCTGCTTCTTTACTGGGCCCAGCTTTTAGCGAATCCGGAGATCGCAAAAGATATGGGCGGGCGTTTCGAGCATGTTCTGGTGGACGAATATCAAGATACCAATCCTCTCCAGGCCGCCATTCTTCGGGGGCTAAGTAAGGGCGGTTGTCTCATCACCGCCGTGGGCGACGATGCGCAAAGCATATACGCCTTTCGGGCGGCTACCGTCCGCAATATGCTCGACTTCCCGAAGCAATTCCCGGGTACAACCATTGTGACGCTTTCCCAGAACTACCGTTCGGTCATGCCGATTCTTCAGGTGACCAACCGCGTGATCGCACAAGCCCGCGAGCGTTACACTAAGGACTTGTGGTCAACACGCGCCTGTGGACAACGGCCGCAACTCGTCACCTGCCAAAATGAACGCCAACAAGACCAGTACGTCATAGACCGCATTCTTGAGCACCGAGAACAGGGGATTCCTCTGCGTCGGCAGGCAGTGCTGTTCCGCGCCGGGCACCTTTCAGACTCGCTCGAAATCGAACTTGCAAGGCGCAACATACCTTACCACAAATATGGCGGCTTACGGTTTCTCGAGGCTTCGCACGTGAAAGATCTGATCGCTTTCTTGCGGATTTTGGAGAATCCCCGCGACGAAATGGCATGGTTCAGAGTTCTGCAACTGATCGACGGAGTAGGTCCTGCCACCGCCAGGCGGATAATGAAACACGTGGCCGAGCACGGCTACAACCTGCGCTCGTTGCGACAATATCGGCCGCCGGCCGCGGCCGAAGTGAAACTCCGCGAGTTTGGCGAATTGATGGCCGAACTCGCCGATACGCCCCGCCTTCCCGCACTTGAAGTGGAACGCATTCGCACTTTTTACGACCCGATTCTCAAGCAAAAGTACGAGAATCCAACAGCCCGGGCGCACGACCTGGAAAGTCTGGAGCAAATCGCTACGGGATATAGGTCCCGTCGCCGCTTCTTGACAGACCTTACTTTGGATCCCCCCACATCCACGAGTGATTTAGCCGGTGCACCGGAACGCGATGACGACTGGCTGGTGCTGTCGACCATCCATTCCGCCAAAGGCTGCGAATGGGACGTTGTTTACTTGATTCATGCCGCTGATGGATGCCTGCCGTCCGATCTAGCGTGCGGCAGCGAGGATGAACTCGAAGAGGAACTGCGGATGACCTATGTCGCCATGACAAGAGCACGCGATTTTCTGTACGTGCTTTGGCCGCTCAGGTACTACCACAAGTGGTACCGCTATGGCGACTCCCACTCCTTCGCGCAACTGTCCAGATTCTTCACTCCCGAAGTCCGCGAATGTATGGACTCTGTGCATTTGGCGCCCGGGCCCGACGAAGAAGCATTCCCGGAATCCGGTTATGATGGCGGTATCGCTGCCCGCCTGCGCGAAATGTGGAAATGACGTTTTCCCCGTAAGCCTCACCAGCGCGGACCCAGTTTCTCACCGCATTTTGCCACTGGTGCAAGTGAGGCCCGACCAAGGCGCCGGACACAACTCGCGCCTTGCCATTGCGCGGCGGGTTGGTACCATTTCGGAATGAACATAACCATGCGAAACACACTAGTTGGCATATTGCTGCTGGAAGTTGCAGCTGGCTCGATCTCGCCTGCGATCGCGGGACCGCACGCTTTGGGTGCAGGCATGCGCTGGCACCGTGAACAATCCGCTTTCACCGAGCTTCCTTTTTCGGACGAAGATGTGTCCTACGCGGTGACTTACGAATACCACGACAAAAACGCGTATTGGCAGATCGTGGCCGACTATGCTCCCGAACCATCTCGAACCAATACTGTGGACTATGTCATTACACCGCAGTTGAATCTAATTCTGGCTGATCGCATTTGGCGCGCTGGAGTTGGGATCATGTCGAGCTATCTATCTTCGAAAGATACTGGCGCCAGTGAATGGACCGACGTGTATTGGCAATGCCTGGCGGGGATCGAATTCCCTGTGGCCCGCTTGCTATTCGGGATGCATGCCTATTACGTGTTTGACCAGTGGAAGAACTGGAAGGATTTTGAATGGGCTGATGTCGAGTATGCGGCGTGGCTGCGTTACCAGTTCTAGAGGAAAGTATTCTCCATTGAGAACGAATCAGCGGCTGGCAAGTATTGTGACGACACTGGCGGCCCTTCTTGTTCCCATGCGGCCGCCAGGGAGCGCGGTCGCGGCCGGTTTGCCGATCGGGAACGCCGTCGTCAAAATCTATTTTACACAACAGCGCGAAGATTATTCACTGCCGTGGCAGGCGGGGCCCACTTTTGGAGGCACGGGCTCGGGCTTCGTTATCCGCGGGCGGCGTATTCTGACAAACGCCCACATCGTCTCCGATGCGCGCTTTATCCAGGTACGAAAACTTAACGATTCCGCTCAATACTCCGCGCGCGTCGAGTTTATCGGCCACGATTGCGATCTGGCAGTGCTCACTGTGGCCGATCGTAATTTTTTCTCCGGGCTGGAACCTGTGGATTTCGCCCAGGAGCTTCCCAACCTCAACGATGAAGTGCTGGTACTGGGCTACCCGCTCGGCGGGACGAGGCTGTCGGTGACGCGGGGCGTGGTCTCCCGAATCGACTACAGCGTTTATTCGCACAGCGGTGTCGACCAGCATCTCGTGTTGCAGGTCGATGCGGCGATCAACCCTGGAAACAGCGGCGGTCCTGTCGTATTCAAAGGCAAAGTCGTGGGGCTGGCTTTTCAAGGCCTTGCCTGGGCTGAAAACATCGGCTACGCGATCCCCTTCCCGGTGATTCAACATTTTCTCGATGATATCGCCGATTCCGTCTACCACGGCTACCCAGAGATAGGTCTGGAATTCATTGCCGGACGTAACCCCGCGCTCCGGCGGGCTTTTCAACTCCCGGAGGGAACCACGGGCATCGTAATCTCCTACATTGATCCCTTTGGCAGCGCCGCCGGCAAGCTTGCCGTCGGTGACGCGCTCCTCAGCATTGATGGTCTGCCGATCGCGCAGGATGGTACGGTTAGTCTGGGCGGACACAACGTACATTTCGCTGAACTGCTCGAAAGAAAACAGTGGGGCGCATCGGTAAAATTCGAAATTCGCAGGGGCGGGGCCGATCGCAAGGTGCTCGTGCCTCTAACCAATCCCCGCGACCCCTTTGTTTATCGGAATCTGTACGACGAACGACCCCGCTACTTTGTGCTGGGGGGCTTGGTCTTTTCCCAATTGACTCGCGAGTACCTGCGCACTGTGGAGCGTCTGCGCAGCGACGAAAGAGTTCAGCAGCTCTTCTACTATTCCGAATACGCGAAGCAAGACGATTTGTATAAAGGCCGCGATGAATTCGTAGTGCTGATTCGTCGTTTGCCACATCCGGTAAACACTTATGCCGACGAATTCGTCAACGGCATTGTGGAAAGCGTTAACGGCATCCCCATTCGCAACCTGAGCGATGTGAAAACTGCCGCGGCAAAACCAGTCGGGAACTACCACGTAATCCGCTTTGCGGGATTGAGTCAGGAATTAGTGCTGGACGCCGAGGCGAGCGCCAGGAGCGGACCGGAAATCTTGGCCGAGTACGGCGTGCCTGCCGAATTCTACCTGGGTGAAGCACCATGACCTGTTCCATCGCAGACCCTGGCAGTGCAAGAGCTCGCCCCCTGATCACGGCAATATTCGGGTTGCTGCTGATCTGCGGTGAAACTCCAAACAGCCGCGCCACCCCGGAGAAGCACCACGGGTCTCTTGTCGAAATCACGGTTACTTACCAGGAGTATGACCAGATCTTCCCCTGGCAAAGACGTCCTCCCGGTCTCCGCCGCGGTTATGGCGTCGTTATCGACACGGGACAAGTCTTGACCACGGAAACCCTGCTGCGCAACGCCGAACTTGTAGAACTTCGTCAGGCACGGCGCGGCGAAAAGGTTCGCGCGACAATAGCCCTCTCCGATCCGCAGTGTAATTTGGGATTGCTCAACGTCCCCCCGCAGGGGTTGGCGGATCTGCAGGTCGCATCGCCAGCGGAAAGCATTGCCACGAGCAACAAATTGATGGTGTTACAATTCGATCAGGATAGTGAAGTTCAGGCTGGTTCGGCACAAATCCTGGAAGTCGGCGTTCGTCCCCTGCCACGCTCGCCGTTTTCACTTTTGGCATTTACGGTTCTGACCGATCTGAATGTGAACGGCGAAGGCGCGCCTGTATTTGTCGACGGTAAGCTAGCCGGCATTATGATAACCTATAATTCCAACACCCGTACAGGGAATATGCTGCCATCCAAAATCATCCGCCGTTTTATCGCCGATACCAAGCGGCCACTTTACCGGGGCATGGCGTCCGCGGGATTTGTCTGGTCGCCGCTCGTGGATCCCGTCAAACGAGCTTATCTCAATGTGCAGGATAAAAGCGGTGGGATCTTGATCGTCAAATGCTTGCCCGGCACCGGTGCGGCCGAGGCTTTTCAACCCAACGATGTAGTGTTACAATGGGATGGCTTCAATCTCGACAACCTCGGCTACTACGAAGATCCCGAGTTCGGCCGACTGGCCTTTCCCCACCTGATCGGGGGCTACCGCGAACCAGGGGATGTTGTGCCGGTGAGAGTCGTCCGACAGGGTCTAGAAACGAACGTTAACGTCCGCCTCCAGCGGTACGAGGATGATTTGGCCCTGGTCCCCGAAAACGTAATCGGTGAGGCCCCGGAATACATCGCCGAGGGAGGTTTTGTAATCCGTGAACTGGATGCCAGGTACCTTTTTGCTCACGGCAATGACTGGTACCAGCGCGTTGACTCACGCCTTGTCCATGCCTATATGACGCGCAAATTTTCACCCTCCCGGCCCGGCGAGCGTATCGTTATCCTTACCGCTGTGCTTCCGGATCGAATCAACACCGGTTACGAGCATTTCCGTCAAGAGATCGTGACGCATGTCAACGGTCGCCCAATCCTTAATCTCCGCGATGTCTTCAAGATCCTCGACGAAGACGGCAGTCTCTATTCCATTCGCCTTAAAGACTGCGGGATCGACCTCGTCCTCGACAAGCGTGAACTTCGTGCGGCGAATGCGAGGCTGACCTCGGCGTATCGGTTGCCAGCCCTCCACTACCGCAACCTGTCAAGACGGTGACAAATGCGCAACGCCCTGAAGAGCTTCGTGTTAAAATATCTGTTGACGGCCATAATTGGCTCGCTTCTCATCGCCTACGCGGCTCCGCTGATTCAGTTCCGCGGTCTTCCCCCATTCCTCTCCGCAGCACACCGCCGCCTGCAGTCTCTGCCTGTAGTGCATAATTGGTCAGCTGCCCTTCGCACCCGCCTGCTCAGCATCCCACCGGCGCTTCAGCCTGAAGCTCCCGCTGCTCCCGATCAGAATCATACCCCCGACCTCGAATCAATCGCTCCTCAACCCCCGCCGTCGGCGAAAGATGCTGTCCCCACGGCATGTACCCCGCGCTGGGCCGTGGTGAACACGCCAAGAACTCCAATCTACAACACCCAGGGCAAGTTCATTTGCCGCCTTGAAGCCGGCAGCCTGCTGGAGGTGAGCGACTTCCTGACGTGCGCGGATGGCAAATTCGCCTTGTGCCGCCCCAAAGACATGTCCACGTGCCCGGACACTGTTCTGGTTCCTGTGGATCATCTCGACTTCGGACACAGATCTCTGGACGATGCGGCCGCGCGAAGGGAACTCGAACTGCTCGTGGCACGCGCACGTTTGAAGTTGCAGCTGGCACCCCAGACAACCGGTTCGGTTACCAACATCCGCTGGGAAAATCCCTATGCTTCCGGGCTGGCTGCAGCTCGCAGTGAATATCAGGCGTACTGGAAGATTGTGCGTGAACTGCAGCAAAAACGCGATGCCGCGAACGGAGAAGAACGCATGCGCTGCCAGGATGAATTGGCTCGTTTACGCGGCCTCGACCGTACCCTCGCCCATGCCTACAAGGCTGCCAAGGAAAAATACGACGCCTGGAACGAAGCCCATCCCGGGGAAAGTTTGAACGCCGATCGTATTCGCCAATTGGAAAACCAGCTTGCGAGAATCAATGCCGAGTTAAATGCGCTCGGCCGTAAAGAGCTGTGAAAGAGTCGCATTATTTCTCTCCCCCTGTGAGGCGACGCCTGTCGTTTGTGCCCGGAATTACAAACCTCATTGCCGAACATGCCCAGTGGCTGACTGGCAGGCGCCTTGCTTTGCTCACGCATCCCGCCGCGGTCGACGCTTCCGGCACCCCAACGCCGCACGTGCTCAGGCGCGTGCCCCGGACTCAAGTTCACGTTTTCTTCGGTCCTGAACACGGGTTTTTCGGAGGAGCCGCCGCCGGGGAGAATGTCGATCATCTCCGGCACCCATTCTGGGGCATTCCCGTTTACTCTTTGTACGGAGAAAACCGCCGCCCGACGCCCGATATGCTGCGCCGCGTAGATTGCATAGTCGTTGATCTGCAGGATCTCGGGGTCCGTTGCTACACCTATGTTTCCACTTTACGGTTCATCCTGGAAGCGGCTGCAACATGCGACAAAACGGTAGTTGTTGCCGACCGCCCCATACCCCTTCCGCGAGTCATAGATGGCCCCATCCCCGAGCCGGGATTTACGAGTTTCATAGCCGCTATTCCAGCCCCTTTTGTCTACGGGATGACCCCCGGCGAAACCGCCCTGTGGCTTAAACGGCATTTGAACCTGCAAGTACAATTGCGCGTTGCAAGAATGCGAGGGTATGCCCGCGACAACTTTCGGCAGGCCGATTGGCCGCCCTGGATTCCCCCATCGCCGGGAATTGCCTCGTGGGAATCAGCGTTATGTTACCCGGCTACGGTTTTCACCGAGGCTTTTCCGGAGATCGAGCGGGGACGCGCTGCCGGCTTGCCCTTTCAAGTTCTCGGTGCCCCATGGATACGCGGCCGTGAACTTTGTGAGTGGCTCGATCAACATAAGCTCCCGGGCGTTGTTTTTCATCCGCACCTCTATCGCACTGGTGCCGGCGAGACGTCGCGCCTTCTGGAAGGTATTCGCTTGACAGTTGTGGATCCGGCACGGTTTAGTCCCGTTACCACCAGTCTTTTTATCGTGGACGCCCTCGCGCGCCTGTACAAGCCAGCACGTCTCTGGCGAAACCCGACCGCCCGTCTCGATTTTTTCGATCGGCTTTACGGGACGGCTGCCGTCCGTTTGGCTCTTCTCGACGGAGAATCGCCGCAGGCTATAGCTGCACGCTGGGAACAGGCGCGGGAGAACAAGCTGTTCCGTGCGAGTCGCCAAGCCGCATTACTCTACCAAGCGCAGTGAGCTTACCCAAAAAAGCAATCATTTTAGCGGCCGGCCTCGGCACCCGTATGCGGCCCCTGACGCTGGGGACCCCAAAAGCTCTGCTACCCCATTGGGGTCGCCCAGTTATTGACCGCATTCTGGAAATGCTCCACAAGTGGGGAGTTCGCGAAGTGCTTATCAATCTGCACCATGCGCCCCATGCGTTGGTTGAACGCTTTAGAACCGGACCACATCCTGGGCTCCGGATCTGTTTGTCGTTTGAACATGAACTGCTGGGAACAGGTGGCGCCGTTCGCCGAGGCGCGTGGTTCCTCGACAGTTCCCCTTTTTGGATGATTAATAGCGACATAGTCGTGGCTAACCTGACACCTCGTCCGTTTCTGAAAGCCCTGCAGTGTGAAAATTCCCTCGCCGCGCTCTGGGTCACTGACCAGGCCGGTCCGCGCACTGTGGAGGTCCGCAACGGAGCAGTGGTCAACTTCCGCAGCGAACAGCCCGGTGGTCCGGGCACTTACACGTTCTGCGGTCTGCAACTTTTGTCCCCAAGCATTCTGGAGTTTTTGCCCCTTCATGGTCCGTCCAGCATTGTCAGCGCGTATGAGCGGGCTATCGCCACCGGATGGTCCGTTTCAGCGGTTTGCGTGCGTGGTTCCACTTGGGCCGATGTGGGTTCGCTTCCCGGTTATCTCGCGGCACACACGCTTGTCCAGCCGCCCTCAGCTCTATTGGCCCGCTTGAACCGTCGTTTAAACCACGCTGGAATCACCGTTCGTGGTTTTGCAGCCTTGAGTAAAAACGTCACTGTTCATAAAGGCACCGTGCTGGAAAACGTCGTTTTGTTCGACGGCGTGGTCATCGCTTCAGCATCTACGGTTCGAAATGCCGTTTTGGGCCCGGATGTGCGAGTCGCCGGTCCGGTCACAGGGCTCGTCGTTGCCGCCCGCAATGCCGATCAAGAATGGGTCCTGCGTGCGATTCGTCACTTGGGGTGGCCCGTTGCTGTGACTGCTGTCCAGCCGCTGCCCCCACGGGGTTCCGATCGAACGTTCGTTCGGCTGCTTTGGGGCCATCGGCGAGCAATCGCCGTGCACTATGGCGCTGAACGGGCTGAAAATGCGCGCTATACGCACCATGCCTTGTTTTTGCGCCGTCTGGGTGTCCGTGTGCCCGGGATACTGGCGGACTCGCCATCCGAGCGTCTGTGTATTCTCGAAGATCTTGGTGATCAATCTCTCCTGGACCTCCTACGATTGATGGGAACAGCCTCGGCTGTCGCCGTGTACCGCCGTGTTTTGGACCAGGTGATTCTTATGCACAGCCTGAATCTCAGTGCGATTGCCGCAAAAGGGGTGGCCCTGGAAGAACCTTTTTCGCCCCGCGTCTATCGCTACGAGCACAATCTGTTCATCCAATACTACTTGAAAAGGCGGTTCGACTCAGCCCACATTAAAACGATTGAGCTGGAACTTCGCACTGTTCAAAAGCGCCTTGCGCGCGAGCCGCTGTGCCTGATCCACCGAGACCTCCAGGCCACGAACGTGCTTCTCCACCGTGGATGTCCGACCTTGATTGATTTCCAGGGCATGCGGATGGGGCCGGCGGTTTACGACCTCGCTTCGCTGTTGTGTGACCCCTACGTTTCGTTGCCTGAATCCCTGCAAAACCAACTGTTGGCATACTATGCACAACGTAGGCACTTGAATTTACCACAACTTGAAGAAGCCTTCTGGTGGGCTGCCGTTGAACGCTTGGTCCAAGCCGTAGGCGCTTTCGGTCGGCTCGGAGACCTGCCGGAAACAAAACATTTCTCGCGATACATCGGACCGGCGCTTCGCATGCTCAAGAGAGCGCTTGATCATGTTGACAATCTTCCACGATTGCAAGAGACTGTAACAAAAGCTCTACAGGTGGAAGACAAGCGTGTTCATGAAGCCAGATTTTCTGATTGGCCGGAGGGCGAGAGATACGCGGCAAAAGGCGCCGCTGTGTACCCACACTGCCAGCGACGTTAGTTCCGAAACCATTTCCAATCCAAAGTTCCCGGTTGTAGCTGCATCCGCCTCAGGGGAAGGTAGGGACAACGCTGCTCTCCGGCGATTTCTCACTCACAAAACCTGCGTCGAAAAATGGGGAGGATGGCGGCCCGTGGCTGTGACGCTGACGGCCGCTGTCGCAATCTCTTGCGTCAATGAGAATAGTCGCGATGCAGCCGCTGTCCCGACCAATCGGCCTGGTAAAACTGCTGCACAAACTGCGGTTGAAGGCTTTACGGGAAAAACCGCGGTGGATGCGGGCAGAAAAGCCGAAGCGACAATTCGACAAATCAGCGCCGAGCATAATCGGGACTTGAACGAAGCTATGCGAGAATAACTATGCAGCGTGTGGGCTTGAGTTGGTTGGTTTTTGTAATTCTGGGCGGGGCGTTGGGATACCTTCGCTATGGGGACTTCCTGGAACCAGACGAACTGGCGCTGATGATAAAATATGGTCCGTACGCCCTGCTCATAGTCCACATTATCATCGTGGTTGCAGCCTTCAATGACAGTGTTTTCCAAGGAATTCTATGCCTGCTGATTCCTTTCTATTCCTTCTATTACCTTTTCATTGTGTCCGACCTCTTCATGCTTCGCGCAATCACAGGCGCGCTGATAGTCGGATCCGGGCTGGATGCTTATCATTTCTACCACACGGTGATTACCCAAGGCTCAGACAGGATCCAAAAATGGATCGAATCAGGAGCGTCTTAGAATCCAGCCCCAGCGACCTGTGGAATCAGGTGGTCACAAAGGCGCAAAATCCCGGCTGATGTTCTGCATCCCGAACCCCCTCCGCAGTACGAGAGAAACTGCAACCCTTCGGTGCAGTGTTGCATAAAGTCTGCAGGTATGCTTTTTTGTTGGCCCATTTCCGTAAAGAAACCGCGGATGCTATGCAAGCTCAGCCCGATTGTGTCGTTTGTGTGTTTCGTCAGGCGCTCAACACAATCCGCCTGGTTTCGGACGACCCGGAAGTCCACCGTCGCTTGTTGGCGCGGCTGGCGGCTGACATCAGCCGCGTTCCGCTTACCCAGACCCCGGCTGCCCTGTCGAAATTAATATACCTTGCTGTCGCCGATCTTACCGGCGTGCGCGATCCATTCGCACGCCAAAAACGGGAAAACAACGCCGCAGCGTTGCGCGTTCTTCCGAAAATTGAAGCCATCGTGGCGGCCGCCGATGATAAACTTGGTGCGGCCATCCACGCTGCAGTTGCCGGCAACATTATTGACCTGGGCATCGGCCATGCGTTTGAAATCGAGCGCGATGTGCAGGCTGTAATGTCGCAGCCTTTCGCGATCAACGCGATCGGGGAGTTCCGCAGCGAACTCGGCCCCAAGCGGAAACTGCTCTATCTGGGTGACAATGCCGGAGAGATCGTCTTCGATATGGTGCTGGTGAAAGAAATTATGAAAACCGGCACCTCAGTGACTTTCACAGTCAAGAGCGGCCCAATCATAAACGATGCCACCATGGAAGATGCCGAAGCCGTCGGTTTAACAAAGGTCGTGAATGTCATCGAAACCGGTGGGGATGACATTGGAGTTATTCGCGACAAGGTGTCACCACATCTCGCCGCAGCAATTGAAGAAGCGGACTTAATCCTTGCCAAAGGCCACGGAAACTTTGAAACCTGCGATCAATGGCCAGAAAACGTATATTTTCTGCTAAAAGCAAAATGTGAAATCGTTTCACGCGAGCTGGGCGTCCGGCTGGGCGACATTGTCTTCAAACACAAGCCGGCGGCACGTTGCTGACAGATCTTGGCCCGCAGCATCAACTCAGGCTCTGCAATTGGCCCGAGTGCGGCGGACGCGCAGCGCGGGACGCGCCGCGTGTCTAGCCCCCTTCCGGTGACGCAAGTTTCGGCTCCATGTACAAATCAACTTTCCCAAGTGCACTCACGTTCTCCTCGAGATGTAATCTTCCTCATGTGCAGTAACACTCTCTCCGAGTACTGATCCTCCCTTTGGTGTGGTTTCATTCTTCCCGAGTTCCAATCTTACCCCGGTGTAGTCACGTTCTCCCCGAGCGAACCGCGGGGGAATGTTGTTCTCTGGCCAATCCCCGGCGGTTTGAGAAATCGCGCCTTTCGCGCATTCCCCGTATTCACTTTTTTGGTGTTTACCATTCAAGCTGCTCCGTGGCTTTATCACCATTTATCCCGGATTTTGCGATTGGCCAAAACAGGCAAGATGCAAGGCGCGGGAGGTGCAGGTGTATGCGCATACTGCGAACCTCCCGCAACGCAGCAGATTGCCTGTTTTCGACAATCCTGAAGGGTTTGAGAATCGGCTGCTTTTTCTCTTCAGATATGGCTTTCACATTTCGGTGCGCGCGTGCGAGCGGCCATTGCAACAGTTGTGATGTGAAGGTGGTCACGCGGTAAGGTACGTTCTTCGTGTATTATCAACACATGGAGGACGCAGTGACTTACAAGCGCGTGACCCGGGAAGAGCGTAGGCT